>Ga0079224_100012347_pt1 | contig 11816 bp, 8 predicted proteins | sample Stecom2015_FD_80414 | JGI IMG/M metagenome (GOLD analysis project Ga0079224, IMG submission 80414) | Agricultural soil microbial communities from Utah to study Nitrogen management - Steer compost 2015 | ecosystem: Environmental > Terrestrial > Soil > Agricultural land | place: USA: Utah...
CCGTCGTGGCCTCGGCGTTGTTCTCGAGGTTCGCATCGTGAGTGCCGATGCCCTCGACGGCGTGCGAGATGCCCGCGTACCCGTCGTCCTCCCAGGTCCGATCGTTGAAGTAGAACGTCTGGCGCGAGGGCTCCTCGGTGAAGAACGTCAGGCCGGCCTCGGGGTTGGCGCCGAAGTTGTGCATGATCGCGGCCATCGGGTCGTCCGGCACGTCCCCGATGTCGAGCATGCGTGCGTGGGACGCCATCCGGTACCAGTCGGTCGCCGACTGGAAGCCGTTGTCCGTCTGCTCGAACGCGTCGAGTTCGCGGGCGGCGCCCAGGAGGAAGTCGTCGGAGTACGTCGTGTCCTGCATGAGGTATGTCAGGACGTGCGGGCCGCCGGCGAGCTGGTCGTACTTGTCCTGGAACGCCTCGAGCTCGTCAGGGTCGAGCCGGTAGGTGCTGTACCGGACGATGTCCTTCGCGAACGTCTCCGCGGGGAAGCCGGGGGCGTCCGACGCGGTCGACAGCCCCGTGCGCAGCTGCTCGGCGAGGGTGTCCAGCGTCTCGCGCGGCATCACGTTCATCCACAGGGCGTAGTTGATCCTCGACACGGCGCCGACAGTGCCATCCGGCCCCAGCTCCTCGTACATCGCGGCCATGACCTCGGGGTCGTGCTGCCAGTTCGAGAGCAGTCCGCTGAGTCGCTCGACGGCATCCTCGTCGGGGACGTCGCCGAGGTCGTCCACGGCGTTGGCGAGCTCCGTGCCCAGCAGGTCCTGGACGTTGCGCAGGGTGTCGCTCGCGACGGTGTAGTTGGCCGACCCGGTGCCCTCCTTGTCGAGCAGAATGGCCAGGTCGCGACGCAGGGTCAGGTCCTCCAGATGGTCGCGCATCCAGACCGAGGACTTGGCCACGCCGCTGCTGGAGAGGGTCGGCAGGTGGACCGGGGAGGCGGTCTGCGCGGCGCTGCGCTGCAGGTCGATGGCGTCGGCCAGGTCCTTCATGGCGGTGATGGCCGAGTCGATCTTGTCGATCTCGATCGTGACGGTGGTCATCGGGCGCCCCTCAGTACATCTGCCGGTGGGCCCACTGACGCGGCCAGCGATGACCGCGCCAGTCACCCTCGGGCACCTCGGGCTCGTCCTCCTGGTCGCTGATCGCCGTCTGGATCGTGGCGACCGCGTCGTCGAACGCCTCCATGATGCCCGAGCACTGGCCCTTGAGATCGGCGATCCACTCGTCGGCCTCCTTGCACACCCAGCCCCCGGTGGCCAGAGGCGTGGTGATCGCGTCGAGCGGGGACCCGTAGCCGGAGTACACCTTCTCGCCGCAGTCGATGACCGTGGTCTTGGCGGACCTCAAGGTGGAGAGGTACAGATTCGGCTCCATGACCGTTTCGTCGTCCTCAGGTGTCATCGTGATTCCCCCGAATGGCAGATGGACTCGTCCGGCCTCAGCGTAACGGCTCGCCGGCGCGGAATCACCCGCGAGGTAGTTCTTTGGGACTATCCCGTCATGGTCCGCTAGGCTCGTGCGTGCATCTGGTCCCTGCGTTCGATGTTTCGGGGGGACGAACCACAGAAGGAGACGAAACCATGGTGCAAGCTCGGATCGAGGACCTGTACGCGCTGTACAACACGCTCGAGAAGTCCATGCGGGAGACCGACACGATGATCTCGAACGTGGACGGCTCGCTCGCGCAGGCCAACGAGGAGTGGCAGTCCACGGGCGCGAAGGAGTTCAACGAGGCCTGGGTGCAGTTCAAGCAGGCGCTGACGAACCTGTGCCAGGCGTTCGCGAACGCCGGCACCGACGTGGCGTTCCAGCACAACAAGTTCGCCGAAGGCGCCAAGGAGCAGGACCAGCACCCGGTGCTGTCGCCGCTCACGTCGCCTCGCTGACTCGTGCGTCGAGTCGTCTCGACCGTCGCGGCCGCGATCCTCGTCCTGGGGGTCGCGGCCTGCGGCGGTGCGGAGCCGGAGGAGTCGACGACCGCGACGCCGAGCTCGACCAGCCCGACGACGTCCGCCCCGGAGCCGACGTGGAGCGCCACGGCGAAGCCGGAGCGGCCCGTCGACGAGCAGAGTCCGGAGGGCGCCGAGGCCTTCGCTCGGTACGTCGCGGACCTCGTGTTCTACATGATGGCCACGTCCGACGTGCCGGCGCTGACGTCGGTCGCGGACATGAGCCTGTGCGATCGCTGTCGGGAGTGGAACGAGAACCACTCGCAGGGTCGCATCAACAAGAAGACGATCGCCTCGGGTCGCCCGACCTACCGGCTGGCTGCGGAGCCGATCGTCACCGATGACGTGCACTACCAGGTGCGGCTCGAGATGGACGTCCCCGCGGGCCGCGAGGTCGTGGCCCGATCCGACGGCACGACCGAGAAGCGCAAGATCGCCGCCACGAAGGGCCTGGACTTCAAGGTGGACATGGTGTGGAAGGGCGACCGGTGGGAACTGCAGCGCTATCAGATGGGTTGAGCCCGATCGGGCGCCTGGTGGCGTCCTTGGTGCTCGGGGCCACGCTCGTGGTGGCGCCCACCGCGAGCGGATGGGCGCCCCCCGCGGCCGCCGACCCGGACTCCGGACCCGGATGGGGTGGCAGCGAGGGCGACGGCGGCGTGGACGTCGAGGGCCGCGACCGCGACGAGCAGACCGGCCCGGGCTCGCCGGGCGGCACGAAGATCTACGTTCCGGGGCCGTGGACCCAACGCGTCTACACGCCCCACTGCCCGCCGAACATGGTCTACGCGACCGGCGACGGCGTGCGCGACTACCAGTTCGACCCCGACGTGATGTGCGCCGGCGCCTTCGCCAACTGCCCCGACGGCGAGATGCGCATGTGGGTCTTCGAGCGACCGATGAACGCGAACAACCGCGCGACCGACTCGTTCAGCCGAGCCGGGAGCACCTGCCGCGGCGCCGACGACCCCAGCGACTCCGAGCCGCCGAGCGTCACGGTGGACGAGATCATCGATCGGGCCCGGGCGCTCGCGCCGACGCCGACCTTCGTCATCGAGCCGGCGGCCCGCTCCTACGTCAACGTCCCGACGAACTTCGCCGCCGAAGTCGAGCCGGTCACGGTCGAGGTCGAGGTGCTCGGCTTCACGATCCCGGTCGACTTCACCCCCGGGGAGGTCCGCTGGAGCTTCGGTGACGGGGCGGACGGCTCCGGCGTGGGCATCCGGCACGCCGCCGTGGGTCAGGAGGGCGCCGTCGAGCACGCCTACGGCCGGTCGGGCCGGTACGAGGTCACGCTCGCGGTGGACTACGACGCGCAGATCCACGTCCCCAACGGCGATCCGATCGTCCTGCCGACACCGATCACCCGACAGTCCGAGGCGCAGTCGCTCCTCGTCGACGAGATCCAGTCGGTCGTCACCGAGGTCGGCTGACCGTCACCGACAGGGCCCGGGCCGCGCGGCCCGGGCCCTGTCGCGTCTGCTCAGCTCTTCGGCACCTGGACCCAGCGGTGTCCGGTCGGAGTGACCAGCATGCCCCGCCCCGGTGGGACGGCAGCGCCCACCGAGCGGGGGAGTCGGGCGTTGAGCAGATCGCCGGCGTTCGAGGCGCGCGGGGCGAGGATCAGTCCGGTGCGACCACGCTTGAGGTCGGCCGGCAGGCCGCGGTACATCGCGCCCATCTCGTCGATGCCGCCGGCCACGATGAGCGCGTTCGCCGTGTCGCGCATCCCGGCGTGCGTCTCGCCGAGGAACTGGCCCAGCGGCGAGTCCGTGCCGATCACGTCGAAGTCGTCGACCACGATCAGGTGCTGGGGACGCAGCGCGCCGACGGCCTCGCGGATCTCCTCGATCGACTCGGCGCCGGTGAACACCCGCAGCCGCGCCTGCGACATCTCGCGCAGGGGCGAGCGGCGGGGCGCGATGACCAGCACGTCGTGGTGGGCTGCCAGATGGCGCCGGATCGGGACCAGAAGCGCCGTACTGCGACCCGAGCGCGGCGGACCGGCGACCAGGAACCCCGGTCCGGTCAGGAGCGGGTCGAAGCCCTGCAGGGCCACGGTGTCGCCGCCGACGCCGATCGGGATGAACGTCGGGCTCCCCGCCGCCTCGCCGGGCTCGAGCGCGAGTGCCTCGTCCAGCGTGATCGCGACCGGCAGCTCGTCGATCCGATACGGGCGCAGGTGACGGGGGAGGTCGCCGTGGCGTTCGGCGATCCGCCGTCCGAGCTCGTGCAGGGCACGCACCTGGGCGGTGCCCTCGCCCGAGGCGTCGAGCATCGCGAACTGGATCTCCTGCGGACGCTCGCCGGCGCGGAACCCGCGGCCCGGCGGGATGTGGGCCGGAACCTGCTTGGTCGGCAGGCCGACCGCCGAGTAGTCCGACGGATCGCTCATCGACAGTACGATCCGGTCCTCGACGAGCAGGGCGTACCGGCCCAGGATGCCGGAGCGGTCGGCGCCGATCACGAGCCGGACGCCTGCGCCGACCCCCTCCTGCAGCAGTCCCACGAGGCGCTCCAGGAGCACGCCGCCGTCGAGGGACTCGAAGGCCGTGGTGAATCCCTCCAGGCGGTCGAGCAGGACGACGAGGTAGGGGAGGCGCTGCTCGGGTGGCACGGCGGCCCGCTGCTCGGCGATGTCGGCGAAGCCCTGCTCGGCCAGCAGCTGCTGGCGTCGACTGAGCTCACCGCCCAGGTAGGCGAACATCCGGTGGATCCGGTCGATCTGCGTGCGCGTCGCGACCGCGCCGACGTGCGGCAGCGAGACCAGCGGCAGGAGGGCGTTGTTGCCGGCGTCGATGCCGAACAGGTGCACGTCGGTCGGCGCGGTCTGTCGGGCGATCGCGGCGGCGATCGTGCGCAGCGCCCACGAGCGCCCGGACCGGGACTGGCCCGCGATCATCAGGTGCCCGCCGCGCTGGAGGTCCCAGGTCGCCGGCTCCTGCTGCTGCAGGTGAGGCAGGTCTCCGCGACCGATGACGATCGGCGCGATGTCGGTCTGCTCGCCGAAGCCGGGCGCCTCGACCGGAGGCAGGTCGTCGAAGGTCAGGGTCTCGGGAAGGGGCGGCAGCCACGGCTTGCGCATCGGCGGGAGGTCGAGCAGGTCGTTGGCCTCGCGCAGGGCCCCGACCAGCGTCGCCAGGTCGGTCGGCACCGAGACGTCGTCCTCCGCTCCGGACGAGGCCCTCGCCGGGACGACGAGCTCGTCGAGACCGAAGCCCCGTGAGCTGACCTCGGCGCGGTCGTCGCCGACCGGACGGCCTCCGACCCGCGAGCTCTGGAACGGCACGAGCGAGGAGTGGCCCAGTCGGGCGTAGGCGCGTCCGGGGAACGACTTGGGGATCTCGGCGGCGACCTTGGACTCGATCACGTCGTCGGAGTCGTTCGCGTCGGTGACGCGCAGGGCGATCCGCAGGTTGGTGTTCGACTTGATCTCCGCGCTCACCACACCGGCCGGACGCTGGGTGGCCAGGATCAGGTGGACGCCGAGCGACCGTCCGCGTCGGGCGACGTCGACCAGGCCGGACACGAAGTCCGGCAGCTCGGCGACCAGGGCGGCGAACTCGTCGATGATGATGAGCAGCCGGGGCATCGGCTCGTCGTCCGGCCCGCGTCCGGCCAGGTAGTCCTCGATGTCCTTCGCCTGCGCCGCGGCGAGCTGGTGCTCGCGACGCCGCAGCTCGGCGCCGAGCGACTCGAGCGCGCGGGTGGTCAGATGGCCGTCGAGGTCGGTGACCATGCCGACCGTGTGGGGCAGGTGCTGGCAGTCCATGAACGCCGCGCCGCCCTTGTAGTCGATCAGCACGAAGTTGAACTCGTCCGGCCGGTTCCCGACCGCGAGCGAGGCGATGATCGTCTGCAGCAGCTCGGACTTGCCCGAGCCGGTGGTGCCGGCCACCAGGCCGTGCGGGCCGTCGGCGCGCATGTCGATGGAGAACGGACCGTCCAGGCTCTCGCCGATCACGGCCCGGGTGGTGCGCCCGCCGGCCGACCATCGGCGCACGATGTCCTGGGCGCGCGGTGGGTCCAGCTCGATGACGTCGAGCAGTCGGCTCGACGCGGGAAGGCTCGAGCTCAGGTCCTCGGTGCTCACGTCGCGGATGGGGGCCAGGGCGCGTCCGAGCCGCTCGAGCCAGATCGGCTCCACGACGTCGCGCCGCACGGCGTCGACGTGACGCTCCGCCGTCGTCTGCAGATCGAGCTGGTGACCGCGCAGCTCGACGACGGCGCGGCACTCCTCGGGCAGCTCCCGCGCCGTGCGGTCCAGACAGATGAAGTACACGTGCACGAAGGCGCCCGTCTTGAGCAGTGACGTCATGCCCGGCGACATCCGCAGCTGTCGGGCGCCGTCGAGGACGACCACGACGGCCGGGAGCGACTCGCGCTCGTCGGCGTCGAGCTCCTTGCGCCGGTCGACCATCGCGGTCAGCTCCGAGATCATGCTCGCGCGGTCGTCCTCGTCGAACGCCAGGCGAGCGGCCCGCGGGTGGTCCTCGCTCGTGCGGGCGTGCGGCAGCCACTTGACCCACTCCCAGGCGCGCGCGTTCTCCCGGTCGGTGAACACCCACAGCGAGGCGTCCGTCGGGGAGTGCAGGGCCGCGACCTGGGCCAGGAGCCACGAGGACGTCGACAGGCACTCGTCGTTCGGCCCGCACACGCCGAGCACGGCGGTGGGTGCGAGCGGGACGACCACCGGCACGTCGGGAGCAGTCCAGCGGAGGGGACCCTCGTGCTGCTCGCGCGTCGCATCCTTGACGACGACGTCCGAGGGCAGGTCGCTCGTGCCGAGCCGCAACTCGAGGAAGTCCGGATCCCAACGGCGACGCTCCCACAGTCGGGCACGCGGCCCGGTGGCGAACAGCAGCACCGACGCCGGATCGGGATAGACCAGTCGCCGCTGGCCGCGCTCGGCGGCGAGCGACGCCACGGCGGCCTTCTCGACCTCGGCTCGCCGGCGGTGGAACTCCGCGAGCTGCTCCTGGTAGCGGGCCTTCTGCTGGCGCCGGGTCCCCGAGGCGTTGATCAGCATCATGATCGGCATCAGGATCATGAACATCAGCGAGAAGACCGAGCCGGTCCGCCAGAACATGAACCCGCTCATGATGATCGGCGACATCATCATCGCGACCGGGATGGGCGCCTTGTCCGGCCGCTTCGGCTCGGTCGGCAGGGAGAACTCGTTGGTCCGCGCCGGCGGATGCAGCCGCGGGGGACGGTTGTAGTCCAGCTCCGGTCCGGTGGCCGAGGGCGAGAGTGAGGCGTCCGCGGCACCGACCTGGCCGAGCTCGAAGAGCACATCGGCCACGCCGAGCACCGCGCCCTCGTGCCACGGTGTCGGCCCGGTGATCGCGACCCGGTCGATCCGCACGAGGGGGACCGGGGCGCCGGGGTCGATCTGGCGTCCCTGCTCCAGCGCGCTCACGCCCGGGCGCCGGCGACGGAAGCGGCGTCGGGCGCGGGTGGCGACGCTCGCCTCGAGGACGATCGGCTCGGTGGGCGGCTCGCGTCGCTCGGGCACGGGGAGCGTCAGGCCGACGGCGCTCTCGTCGGGGGAGACGGTCACCGCGCCGCGGGCGTCGACCTCCAGTCGCGCGGCGATCGCCGGGGCGTCCGGTACCCGGATCGCGCAGTGGTCGGCCGATCCGATCGCCCACGTTCCGATGCCCAGGCGGTGGACGCGGCCGGCGCCCCTGCCCGAGCTGAACCGGACCTCCACGACCCCCTGGGGCTCGCGGGCGCGATGGCTGCTCGGGCCACCGAGACCGACGATGGCGCCGTGGTGGATCGACGTCGAGACCAAGGTGGCGTCCGGGTCGAGACGCTCGCGGCCGAGCCACAGTCCCGGGCCGTCGGGCTGCTGCTCGCGGCGGGCGGCCAGATCGATGACGTCCGCGACGCCGGCGTGCGGCGAGCGGCGACCGAACTCCTCCTGCAGGACGGCCTCCAGATCGCGGACGGTGCTGGCGGGCGTGTAGCCCACGATGACGTCGCGGCTCTCTCCCGTCGAGACCGCCTCGGCGGTGACCAGCAAGCGCATGCGAGCCAGCCTAGAGCCACCGGGGGAGCCGTGATGGCCCAGTCGGGCTAGACTGGCGTGGTTCCGTCGGGGGGCTTGCATGGGGAGCGTGCGGTTCCGCGTCGGATCGCACTGCTCAAAGTCTGCAAGGGGGACCGACTCCATGGCGCTTCGCACCACGACCGGACAGGTCAGGGACGCCGACCAGGATCGCCAGCGAGCGCGGGCCGAACGCGGCGTCACGGGCCAGGCCGGTGAGGGCGCCTCCCGTCCGTCCCCGCCGCGTCGTCGTCGCCCCGCGGTCACACTGCTCGGTGTGCTGCTGATCGTCGGCGGCGCCGCCCTCGCCGGGCTGCTGGCGCTGCGGATGGACTCGCGCGACCCGGTGCTCGTCCTCACCCAGGACGTCCCGGCCGGCACCGAGATCACCCGTGACCTCCTGGGCCGGACGAACGTCGCCACCGACTCGGACCTCGTCGTCCCGGCGGGCGCGATCGGCCAGGTCCTCGGGACGTACGCCAAGGTTCCGCTCTCGGAGGGGCAGCTGCTCGACACCTCGATGCTCGTGCTCGACAACCCGATCGGGGACGGGACGGTCGCCGAGGTCGGCGTGCCGCTCGTCAAGGGCCGCGTCCCCGACGGTCTGGACTCCGGCGACCTCGTGCGCGTGGTGCGACTGAGCGACAACGGCACCGAGGGCGTCCCGCTGGCTCTGGCGCTCGTGCTGCGCCCGCCGGAGGAGTCCGGCGGCGGCGGCGTCCTCGGCGGCGGCGAGAGCGACACCGCGGCGGCGACCCTGCTCGTCCCGGTGCGCACCGCCGACGCGATCGTGGACGCGGCCGGCAACAACCGACTCGGCCTCGCCCTCGTGGACCGGGGCGTCTCGGTGAGCGACACGAACCGTCTGATGGACCTGATGAACCGATGAGCCTGATCAGCTTCGTCTCGGCGAAGGGCTCTCCGGGAGTCAGCACCACGGTCCTGGGTCTGGCCGCTCGCTGGCCGGCTCCGGTCGCGGTCGCCGACCTGGACCCGATCGGCGGTGACCTGGCGATCCGTGAGCGCGACGCCGAGGGCAACGCGCTCGACGAGCATGTCGGCCTGGTCTCCCTCGGGGTGGCCGTCCGCTCCGGCGACGACGTCGCGCTCGACGACCACCTGCAGCAGACCTTCGACGGCGTGGACGTCCTCGTCGGCGCCTCCGGGCCACGCCAGGCGCAGAGCCTCGGTCCGGCCTGGCCGCACCTGGCCCGCGCACTGCGCGGCCACTCCGCCGACGTCCTCGTCGACGCCGGCCGGTTCATGCCCGGCTCGCCGGCCGGCCCCGTGGTGGAGGAGTCCGACGCGGTCGTGTTCGTCGTCCGCTCCGAGATCGCGGCAGTCGCCCACCTGCGCGACCGTCTCAGTCATGTGCGCGAGCCGTGGGCGCTCGGTCGGGTCGGCGGCACCCGTGTCGGCGTCCTGGTCGTCGGCGATCCGCGGGACCGCCGCGCGGTCGACGACATCGGTCGCCTGCTGGCCGCCTCCGACCTGCGCGTGACGATGCTCGGCACCGTCGCGCTCGACCCCAAGGGCGTGCGACGCGGCCCGGCGTCCACCTCTCGTGCCGCGGCCCGCTCGATGCTCTCCCGATCCCTGGTGGACCTGGTCCCGCAGGTGCGGGCCCTGGCCACCGCCTCGCCCGTGCGACAGGAGGTCTGATGGATCAGCAGCTGCTGCGCACCCTGCGCGAAGAGGTCGCCGACCGGCTGGCCCGCCAGCGTCGTGAGGACGCGGCCGCCGGTCTGCCGGCCATGTCCAGCGAGGACGAGCGGCAGTTCGCCCGCGCCGTGATCGCTCGCGTCCTGGAGGCGCACGCCCGACGTGAGATCGCCGCGGGTCGGACGCCGCTGTCCGCCGCCGAGGAGGCCGAGCTGGCCGACGGCATCCACGCCGCGCTCTACGGCGTCGGTCGCCTGCAACCGCTCCTGGACGATCCCGAGGTCGAGAACATCGACATCAACGGGTACGACAACGTGTTCGTCGGCTACGCCAACGGCGAGGAGCGCCGCATGCCGCCGGTCGCCGACAGCGACGACGAGCTCATCGAGCTGGTGCAGATCCTCGGCGCCTACTCGGGTCTGACCAGTCGTCCCTTCGACACCGCCAACCCCCAGCTCGATCTCAGGCTGCCCGACGGCAGCCGCCTGTCGGCCGTCATGGGGGTCACCCAGCGTCCGGCACTGTCGATCCGCCGCGCGCGGCTCAGCCGAGTCTCGCTCGACACCCTCGTCGACAACGGCACCATGACGCCCGAGCTCGCCTCGTTCCTGTCCGCCGCGGTCGCCGCGCGCAAGAACATCATGATCGCCGGAGCGACCAACGCCGGGAAGACGACTCTGCTGCGGGCGCTGGCCAACGAGATCGGTCCGCAGGAGCGACTCATCACCGTCGAGCGGGCGCTCGAGCTGGGACTGGGGGAGTTTCCCGACCTGCACCCGAACGTCGTGGCGTTCGAGGAGCGGCTGCCGAACTCCGAGGGGCAGGGCGCGATCGGCATGGCCGAGCTGGTGCGCCGCTCGCTGCGCATGAACCCCAGTCGCGTCATCGTCGGCGAGGTGCTCGGCGACGAGATCGTCACGATGCTCAACGCGATGAGCCAGGGCAACGACGGCTCGCTGTCGACGATCCACGCGAACTCCTCGCTCGAGGTGTTCAACCGGATCTGCACCTACGCCATCCAGTCCGCCGAGCGGCTGCCGGCCGACGCCACCATGATGCTCATCGCCGGCGCCATCGACTTCGTCGTGTTCGTCGAGCGCCGGAACGAGTACCACAAGGGCGGCGGCCTGCGGCGCCTCGTCACCTCGGTCCGCGAGGTCAACGGCGTCGACGGTCGTGTGCTCTCCAGTGAGGTGTTCGCCGAGGGGCCCGACGGCGTGGCGGTGCCCGCCGCGGCGGTCAGCTGCCTGGAGGACCTCCAGGAGCACGGCTACCGGCCGACCGCCTACGGAGCGCAGGTGTACTGATGTCCGACACCGTGCTCGCGCTCATGGTCCTCGGCGCCGTCGTCGGCGCCGGGGTGCTGTGCGTCGTGATCGGGCTGAGCGACCATGAGCCGGCGCCGCTGCGTGCGACGGTGTCGTGGCGTGACCGCCTCCAGGGCAACGCGCGGCGTGCGCTGTTCGGCGTCGGCGCAGGCCTGGCGATCCTGCTGCTGACCTCGTGGCCGGTGCTCGCGGTCGCGGTCGGGCTGCTCGTGTGGTTCGCGCCGCGGCTGTTCGGCGGCGTCGCCAGCGAGAAGAGGCAGATCGCCCGACTGGAGGCCTTGGCGGCCTGGACCGAGTCACTGCGCGACACGGTCGCCGGCGCCGTCGGCCTGGAGCAGGCCATCCCGGCCACGACGTACGCCGCCGCGCCGGCCATCCGCCCGGCGCTGGAGCGGCTCGCCGACCGCCTGCGCGTCCGCACCCCGCTGCCCACCGCGCTGCAGGGCTTCGCCGACGACCTCGACGACCCGAGCGCGGACCTGGTCGTGGCGGCGCTGATCCTGAACTCGCGGCTGCGCGGACCGGGTCTGCGGGACGTGCTGTCGTCCCTGGCGGGCTCGGCGCGCGAGGACCTCGAGATGCGGCGGCGCATCTCGGCCAGCCGCTCGAGCACGCGCCGCAGCGTGCAGATCGTCATGGGCGTCACGGTCGTGTTCGTCCTGGGCCTGTCGATCTTCAACCGGTCGTACGTCGAGCCCTACTCCACCCCGATCGGCCAGCTCGTTCTGCTCGTCGTCATCGGCCTGTTCGCCGCCGGCTTCCTGTGGATGCGCCGCCTGTCCGAGTACGAGATGCCGGAGCGGTTCCTGCTGGGCAAGGTGGA
>Ga0079224_100012349_pt1 | contig 11816 bp, 11 predicted proteins | sample Stecom2015_FD_80414 | JGI IMG/M metagenome (GOLD analysis project Ga0079224, IMG submission 80414) | Agricultural soil microbial communities from Utah to study Nitrogen management - Steer compost 2015 | ecosystem: Environmental > Terrestrial > Soil > Agricultural land | place: USA: Utah...
AGCCGAAATAATTAAATTGAATTTTTCAGCAGAAATTAATGAAGAAGGGGCACAGGAGATATTTGAACAACTTCATTCCCTCGCCTGGGAACAAACTCTTGAAATAACTCCCAATTTTCTCATGCATAAACAGAAAAAATTCTTTGAAGATATAGACGATATTTCAAAATATGATCTGGTGTATTTTGATGCTTTTGGAGCACGGGTTCAACCCGATTTGTGGACGACTGGCATGTTTTCAAAAATGTTTAAAGCGCTAAAGCCGGGCGGTATTCTTGTTACCTACGCTGCCAAAGGAAGTGTGAGAAGGGCAATGCTTGAAGTGGGATTTCAGGTTGAAAGATTGCCAGGTCCTCCGGGCAAGCGTGAAATGTTAAGAGCCACAAAAATAAGCGTTTAACTCCTGTTAAACCTGTTATAAAAATTAGCCGGGGACCATACCTATCCTTAACTTGTAAAGAAAAATGCGAGTTTTAATAACCGGTGCAACCGGGCTGGTAGGTTCACATCTCACGAAACTATTCAGGAAAAAAGAAATTGAAGTAAATTACCTTACCACCAGTAAAGAAAAGATTAAAAAGATCAATGGATACCATGGATACTTTTGGGATCCTGAGGCCGGAGAGTTGGATCCATCTTCTCTTGAAAATGTTGATGCCGTAATACATCTTGCCGGGGCAAGTATTGCTAACCGGTGGACAGATAGCTATAAAAAGGAGATCATAGACAGCAGGGTAAAATCGGCCAAACTGCTATATGAAAGTCTGCATAATAATCCAAATCAGGTAAAAAGGTTTATTTCTGCGAGCGGTATTGGGGTATATCCCGATTCCCTTTTAAAACTACACACCGAGGAGAGTGATGCCATTGATGATTCTTTTGTTGGAGAGGTGGTAGAACGCTGGGAAACAGCAGCGATGGAATTTATTGATCTTGGTATAAACGTATCTATAATAAGGCTGGGAATGATTCTGGCTAAAGAGGGCGGGGCCCTTCCAAAATTAAAAGAACCTACAGCCTTCAACGCAGGCGCACCATTAGGAAGCGGGAAGCAATGGCAGTCGTGGATACATATTGATGATATCGCAGGCATCTTTTCCTTTGTGCTTGAAAATGAACTGGATGGAATTTACAATGCTGTGGCACCTAATCCAGTTACCAATAAAGAATTGGTAGAATGCATAGCTAAGAATATGGATAGATCTTTATGGTTGCCAAGAATACCTGCATTTGCGCTTAAGCTGGCACTGGGCGAGATGTCAAAAGTGGTGATGAGCAGCCAGCTTGTAAGTGCCGAAAAGATCCAGAACGCCGGCTATGATTTCAAATTCAAGAATCTTTCCAAGGCCCTTGAAAATCTTATATAATAAAAAAGCTGCCTCAAATAAATGAGACAGCTTTTTTAATTTTTAACCTGTATAGATTAAACTCTTGTAGCGTTTACTTTTATGGTCAACTCTATCTCATCATTGATAAAGTTATCGCCAAGACTGTCAAAAACAGATTTAGATCCGTAATTTACGTTCCACTTGGTACGGTCAATAGTAAAAGTTTCACTTGTAAGCTCAATTTGGTCTCCGTTCATGTTGATATCAACAGGAAACTCTACATTCTTGGTCTCACCTTTCATTGTAAGATTTCCCTGTAGTAAAGTCTTTCCGTTATTACGGGAAACTCCTGTTACTTCAAATCGGGCATCTGGATATTCATTGATATTAAAGAAATCTCCTTCTTTTCCTTCAACAGTTCCTTTAAGGTGGTTTTCAAGATTTACTTTTTGATCACCTTCAAGATCTGTAACGTTGATAGACGCCATATCAATTACAAAAGTTCCACTTTCTACGATGCTGTCGTTTGCATGGAAAGTACCTTCAGAGATTTGTATAGTTCCGGTATGTGTCCCGGTAGGTTTTTTACCTTGCCACTCGATAACAGAAGAGGTTGTATCTACCCTGAATTCTACAGCTTCATTTTGAGCAACAGCTGCATCCCTGGCTTCTCCCGTTTGAGCTTCACGGCCATCATTTTTACAACCCACGGTAGCAACAGCTAAACCGGTAACCATAAAAATGCTTAAAATTGATTTTTTCATCGTTTTAAAATTTGATTTTTAATAAGCTGCAAATTTATGACTTCCCTTCTCCATCAAATCCTAAAATTATATTAAAGTTATTGTGGTGACATTTTGACAATTTTTAATTATTGGCAGTAATTTTGTCTTTTGAGAATTAATCTAAATACGTTAACCCTATGAGCAAGGATAAAGAATATACTTCAGATGAAAATATGGAAGAGGTAAAAGACCAGATCCGTGAGGATTTCAAAGATGATCCGGCAGAGGAGTTCATCGATGATAATATGAATCCAATGGATGAAGAGAATGAAGAAACAAATGAAAAAGTAAATACTGGCCAGGAAAAAGAACTTTCAGAAAATGAAAGTTTAAAAGAAGACCTGGTAAAGGAAAAAGATAAATTCCTAAGGCTTTTTGCTGAATTTGAAAATTATAAACGTCGTACCTCCAAGGAAAGATTGGAACAGTTCAAAACTGCCAACCAGGAAGTAATGACAGCTTTATTACCGGTGCTCGACGATTTTGACAGAGCAATGATAGAAATAAGAAAAGCAAAAGATAAAAACCTTTTAAAAGGGGTAGAACTTATTCATAATAAGTTGAAAGAAACTTTGAGGAATAAGGGGCTTGAGGCCATGAAAGTGGAAGCCGGCGATTCTTTTGATGCCGATGTTCATGAGGCTATAACCCAGGTAGATGCCCCTTCAGATAAATTAAGAGGCAAGATAGTTGATGTGGTTGAACGCGGATACCAATTGGGTGAAAAGATCATACGTTTCCCCAAAGTAGTGACCGGTAGATAGTCACACCTAAAATTCACAAACTCAAATAATGAAACAGGATTATTACGAAATACTTGGAGTGAGTAAGAATGCTCCCCTTGCTGAAATCAAAAAAGCTTACCGCAAGAAAGCAATTGAATTTCACCCCGATAAAAATCCGGGTGATTCTCATGCTGAAGAAATGTTTAAAAAGGCGGCTGAGGCTTATGAAGTGCTAAGCAATGAGGACAAGCGTGCCAAATATGACCGGTTTGGCCATCAGGCTTTTGAAGGAGGCTTTGGTGCAGGCGGCGGAATGAATATGGATGATATTTTCAGCCAGTTTGGAGATATCTTCGGTGGCGGCTTTGGTGGCGGAGGATTCTCAGGATTTGGAGGCGGCTTTGGCGGTGGCCAGAGACGCGTGAAAGGAAGTAACCTTCGTATAAGAGTGAGCCTTACCCTGGAGGAGATCGCAAATGGGGCAGAAAAGAAAATTAAAGTAAAACGAAAGGTACAGGCCCCAGGTACAACCTATAAATCCTGTTCTACCTGTAATGGAACCGGACAGGTTACCAGGATAACCAATACAATACTGGGCCGTATGCAAACGGCATCGCCTTGTACTACCTGTGGCGGTGCAGGACAAATCATAGATCACCAACCTGCCGAAGCCGATGCACAGGGATTGATCTCAAAAGAAGAAACTGTATCTATCAAGATCCCTGCAGGGGTTGAAGATGGTATGCAGCTTAAAGTGACAGGAAAAGGTAACGATGCGCCAGGTAACGGGATCGCAGGAGACCTGCTTGTAGCCATTGAAGAAAAAGAACACCCTACCTTATCTAGAGAAGGTGATAACCTTCATTATGACCTTTATATAAGTTTCTCTGAAGCTGTGCTTGGAGCTTCAAGGGAAATTGATACCGTTTCAGGAAAAGTGCGTATTAAGATAGACGAGGGAGTGCAATCAGGAAAGATCCTGCGCCTTAGAGGTAAAGGAATTTCCAACCTCAATGGTTATGGAAAAGGAGATCTTCTGGTACATGTAAATGTGTGGACACCTAAGGTGCTAAGCAGGGAACAAAAGGAATTTTTTGAAAAAATGGCAACCGATGAAAATTTCCAGCCTAATCCCGAAAATGGGGATAAATCATTTTTTGAAAAAGTAAAAGATATGTTTTCTTAAAAAACAAGCATTTTAAGATAATTTTTATATATTTGAATATCACTAAGCTTAGTGATAATTTTTCTTTTTCATAGCAATTTTTTTCCCATCCTTAAATTCAGTTTAAGGGTGGGTTTTTGTTTTATAAGGGGGATTGTTAGGCCTTCATTTTATAAATTCCTCTTAAATGAAATACAGTCTTCACCTATTTCAATATATTTACCCTAATTAACAAATAAGTATGGGCAATCTTCTGGTGGCAGAAAATATTTGCAAACAGTTTGGCGATTTTACTGCACTCAATGATATTTCCCTCAGCATTCCGGAACAAAGTATTTTTGGCCTTCTTGGTCCTAACGGCGCTGGTAAAACAACTTTTTTAAGGATCATCAATCAAATTACCATGCCCGATAGCGGCAGGGTATTTTTTAATGATAAACCCCTTTCTCAAAACGATATTGGATTGATTGGCTACTTACCCGAAGAAAGGGGGCTTTATAAATCAATGAAGGTGGGGGAGCAGGCTTTATACCTGGCCAGGTTAAAGGGTTTAACCAAGGCCCAGGCTAAGGAAAGACTGGATTATTGGTTCACAAAACTGGGAATCACTCACTGGTGGGATAAAAAGATTCAGGAACTGTCAAAAGGGATGGCTCAAAAGGTGCAGTTTGTGATCACGGTGCTTCACCGTCCAAAACTGCTGATTTTTGATGAACCTTTCACGGGTTTTGATCCCGTTAATGCCGATATCATTAAAAATGAGATTCTGCAGCTTAGAGATGAGGGGGCAACTATTTTATTTTCTACCCACAGGATGGAAAGTGTTGAAGAATTATGTGAGTATATAGCCCTGATACACCAGTCAAATAAATTACTCGACGGTAAGGTTTCAGATATCAAGAGGGCATATAAGTCCAATACTTTTGAAGTGGGTTTGAGCACTGCAGATGATGAGCGGCTTTTAAAAGAATTATCTGAAAAATTTACGGTTTCCAGGGCCGGGTTTAAGAGTATAACCGATGATCTTAAGCTTCGGTTACAAATAGGGCAGGACGCCACTTCAAATGACCTGCTTCAATATTTGATCTCCCGTGCACAGGTGAATCACTTTGTTGAGGTCATACCCTCGGTTAACGACATATTTATTAAAACAGTCACGGCCAATGCGTAATCTCAAACTCATTATAAGGAGAGAGTATATGGCCAGGGTAAGGAATAAGACCTTTATCATCATGACCTTTCTGAGTCCGCTAATTCTTGTGGGCATGTTCTTTCTCATTGCCTATTTAAGCATGTTGAACAACAGTGAGGTTAAAGTCATTGCAATAAATGATCAAAGCGGTGCCTTTACCGGCCAGTTTGAAAACACCGATAACATTGAATACCTTGATCTTTCAGCCATTACATTGGAGAATGCCCAGGAAATTGTAAAGCAAAAGGGATACCACGGGGTGCTTTATATTCCCGATATTGAGAACAATGCCAAACTCGCAGGTGCTATACAGTTCTACGGCAAGGAATCTCCCGGCTTTGGTACCCTGCAGCAAATGGAGCGTGTGATCACCGAAAAGTTAACTACCCGTGAGTTGATTGCCCGTGGCGTAGATGTTTCCCAGATAGAATCGGCAGAGGCTTCGGTAAATATCCAGATCCAGAATTTTGAAGGACAACGTACTTCCAGGATGTCATCTTATATTAAAATGATATTTGGAGGGGCTGCGGGATACCTGCTTATGATGTTCATCATTATTTACGGGAATATGGTTATGAGAAGTGTGATAGAGGAAAAGACCAACCGTATCATAGAGATAATTGTTTCTTCGGTTAAACCTGTACAGTTAATGCTCGGTAAGATACTTGGCACTTCCCTGGCAGGAATAACCCAGTTTGCAATATGGGTAGTTCTGGGAACCCTGCTCATGTTTGTGGCGGCAACTTTCACCGGTGTAGACATGGTGCCACCGCCTACCGGTACACCCGAAGGTCTTGAAGCAATGGCAAGTAATGAAATGCAACAGTTGATGGCCGATATTTACAATCTCCCCATGTTAAGCCTGATAATTTTTTTTCTGGTTTATTTCATTGGCGGGTACTTCCTTTATTCGGCAATCTATGCAGCAATTGGTGCCGCGGTAGATTCAGAGACAGATACGCAGCAATTTATGTTTCCCATTATACTGCCACTTATGTTGGGGATCTATGTAGGATTCTTTTCGGTTATAGAAAATCCGCACGGTACAGTCTCAACCATATTCTCGATGATACCTCTTACCTCGCCCATAGTAATGCTCATGAGGATCCCGTTTGGGGTTCCATGGTGGGAGCTGGCAATTTCGGTTTTGCTCCTTATACTTACAAATGCGTTGATACTTTGGCTTGCAGCCAAAATATACAGGGTGGGAATATTAATGTATGGTAAAAAACCTACTTATAAAGAGCTTTATAAATGGCTTAAATATTAATCAGAAAAATGACCTCCTATGAATAATAAATGTAAATTATTGTTGTTCCTGCTGGTTGCGGCAATAACAGGTGTATCTCAGGCGCAGACTACAGATCTTGCAAGGATAGAATACACATATTTCCCCCAGTCAGATTCAGATAATTCCTTCCGTAGATTCCGCAGTTTTTTAAACTTCCCTATTAAGCTGAATGAGAATGGTGCCTATTTGATCCCGGGTATTGAGTACAGGAATACAAACTTAAAATATAATGACCCAGCGGTTTTTGAAACTAATGACCTTGACAGGTTCCAGTCTTTTGCTACCAGCCTTGGGTACACTTTTAAGATGAATGAGCTGTGGAGATTTGGGGCCGAGGCCGGCCTTATGGCAGCCTCAAACTTTGAAACCGGGGAGATGATTAGTGATGACCTTATCTATACCGGTGCAGTATATTTCATAAAGATCACAGAGGACGAAAGATATCTTGAAGATGTAAGGCTTATTCTTGGATTATCTTATTCTACCACCTCGGGTATTCCATTCCCGCTTCCTGTGGTAAATTATTATAAGCGTTTTGATCCAAAATGGTCTTATGGCCTGGGGGTTCCAAAGACCAATTTAAAATATTATATCAATGAAAAACATAATTTACAGGCCTTTGTGACCCTTGATGGTTTTTTTGCCAATATTCAGAATAATTTTGCTATTGCTCCTGCCTCTTCATCTTCAACTCTTACAATGGCCGAAAATATTTCAATGACCATAGTACTGGCGGGGTTGGGATATGAATATAATTTTACAGATAATCTTTCTTTATATCTTTATGCTGGTCACACCCTGAGAAATGACATTAGATTAAGGGATAAGAACCTTGACAAGGTTTATACGATCAATGAATCAAATTCATTTTATGGCCGTACCGGCTTAAAATTTAGTATATTATAAAATGGCTAAAATATTAATAATAGAAGATGAACCCGCTATACGCCGGGTTTTGACCAAGATACTTTCCGAAGAGAATAGTAATTATCAGGTTGAAGAGGCTGAAGATGGCCTTGCAGGGGTAGAAAAGGTCAAGGATGATGATTATGACCTAGTGTTATGTGATATCAAAATGCCCAAAATGGACGGGATAGAAGTGCTCGAAGCTATAAAACGCATCAAGCCTGAGATCCCTGTGGTAATGATCTCAGGTCACGGGGAGCTGGATACTGCGGTTCATGCAATGAAAATTGGAGCCTTTGATTATATCTCAAAACCCCCGGACCTTAACCGACTGTTAAACACCGTGAGGCATGCTCTTGATCGAAAGGAACTTGTTGTAGAGAATACACGCCTTAAAAAGAAAGTGGGCAAGAATTATGAAATGATAGGTGCATCTCCAGAGATTACAAGGATCAAGGAGATCATAGAAAAAGTTGCCCAAACCGATGCAAGGGTGCTTATCACTGGTCCCAATGGTACCGGAAAGGAACTGGTGGCACACTGGATACATCAAAAGAGTCAACGAGCCGGAGGTCCCATGATCGAGGTAAATTGTGCGGCTATCCCTTCAGAATTGATTGAAAGTGAGCTTTTTGGACATGTAAAGGGAGCTTTTACTTCAGCAAATAAAGACAGGGCTGGGAAATTTGAAGCTGCAAATGGGGGTACCATATTTCTTGATGAAATAGGAGATATGAGCCTTTCGGCACAGGCCAAAGTTTTAAGGGCGCTGCAGGAAAATAAGATCTCACGGGTTGGTAGTGACAAAGATATTAAAGTAGATGTGAGGGTGCTCGCTGCTACCAATAAAGACCTGAAACAGGAGATTGAAGATAAAAAGTTCAGGGAAGACCTTTTTCACAGGCTTGCCGTGATCCTGCTTAAAGTACCGCCATTGAATGAACGCAGAGATGATATTCCGCTTTTGGTAAATTTCTTTAACGATAAGATCACCGATGAACAGGGTACTCCTAAAAAAGAATTCACCAAAGATGCCATCGATCTTTTAAAAGAATATGACTGGACGGGAAATATCCGGGAGCTGCGAAATGTAGTTGAACGTCTTATCATTCTTGGTGGCTCTCAGATCACGGAAGATGATGTGAGACTTTTTGCGAGTAAACAATAAATTAAAAAGTTAAAAAGTAAAAAGGTTGAAAAGTTGTAGCGTGGTATAGCGTGAGCCGGTAATGAGTGAGTGAAGAGTTTTGAATTAAGAGTGAGGAGTGGGTTAGAGGTTAAGAGTTTTGGCTTAGGAGCTTTAATTCTGGATCTTGATTCTTATTTTTACAAACCACAAACCACAAACCACAAACTACAAACCACAAACCACAAACCACTAACGACTACCGTCTATCGACTTGAGTGACTTCGGAATATATCTCAAAAAATACATGGTATCTCCGCTTGGGTGTTGCCACTCGTGGAAGAGTTCAAAACCAAAACGCCGGTAAACCATTGCATTCTGCCGCATCCTCGTTTCAGCATATAGGGGAATTTTAAATTCTTCGGCCTGCCTGTAAAATTCATCCTTCATTTCCTTACCTGTCTGGGTATCGGCGCCACGGGCATCGGTCATGATCCCCCAAAACCAGCAGTATAAATATTCCCCTTCAGCAGGTCGCTGCGCTTTGATATAACTCTGGCTCTTCATGATCTTCATGGCATTGCTGAAGCCTGTTACATTAAATAACAAACCCAGTTGTTCCGGAATTTCTTTAAAGAAATTATCGTCCTTTTTGCTGGTTCTGAAAAGTATTGCAATGCCTTTGCCGTTTTCTGAAATTATAAGGGCATCCTTTTTAATGGCTTTATCAACCATATGCGTGGCCAGATAATGATAACGCTTTTCGCTTTTGGAATCGTTTTTTACGATCTCGATGGAAGTAGGAATTTCTTTGAGGAGAATTGCTACCTTTTCTATTACTTCTTCTCTGTTCAAAGGGGTAGATTTAAAGGCGAAGATAAAAAATATGGTTTTATAAATCTTATATTTAGCCGTCAAAACTTCTAATATGAAAAATATAGATCCTGCGTCCCTGAAAGTAACTTCTCCAATTAACCTTAAATCTTTATCTGCAAAGCTTGATTTGCAGGCTTCAGAAAAGGAGATAAAATCGGAATTAAAAAAGATAAGGAAGGAATTGGGGGAGTGGCAGGATATTTTATATGCCCATGGAAAATATGCCATATTGGTGTGTTTACAGGGTATGGATACTTCGGGTAAGGATAGTTTGATTCGTGAAGTTTTTAAAGGTTTTAATTCCCGCGGAGTTGTGGTACATAGTTTCAAAACCCCAACATCCCTGGAACATAAACACGATTACCTCTGGCGGCATTATCTCGCTTTGCCCAGCCGGGGAAAATTTGGGATATTTAACCGGACTCATTATGAAAATGTGCTTGTAACGCGGGTCCACCCTGAATATATACTTAGCGAGAACCTGCCACATATCAATAAAGTTGAAGATATAGATCAACAATTCTGGGACAAGCGTTTTGAAGAGATCATCAATTTTGAAGATCATCTGGCAGCAAATGGCACCATCATTTTTAAGTTTTTTCTCAATCTTTCAAAGGAAGAGCAAAAGGAAAGGCTATTGCGCCGGCTTGATAAACCCGGAAAGAACTGGAAATTTTCTCCCGGCGATCTTAAAGAAAGAAAATTGTGGAATAAGTACCAGGAGTATTATGAAGACGCAATCAACCGAACTTCTACGGAAAAATCTCCCTGGTATGTTATTCCGGCAGATGATAAAGCGACTGCCAGATACCTCGTTGCAAAAGCCCTGCATGATGTTTTGCTGAAGTATGATGACGTGCAGGAACCGCAACTTCCTCCTGATATCCATAAGAACATTAACGAGTACAGGGAGCAATTAAAAAATGAAAAATAAAATTTTAAGTCAGAAGTCAATTAATTTAATTTGCATCTAAAATAGTTTAATGAAGCATTTTCTTATAACCGTTATAATATTCCTGGGTTGGTCACCTGTCTTCTCCCAGTCTTCTGTGACCCAGGATTCGCTGGAGATTAGAAGAATATATGATATGGCTCTCCTTAAAGGGCAGGCATATCAATGGCTGGATCATTTATCAAATAAAATAGGCCCCCGTTTATCGGGATCTTATAATGCCGAACGCGCTGTACAATACACAAAACAGGAGCTTGAAGAACTTGGCCTCGACAAAGTATGGCTGCAATCTGTCATGGTGCCAAAATGGGTGAGGGGAGCTAAAGAAACTGCGTATGTTGAGGTAGGTCCAGATTCGCGAAGAGATGTAAAAATAACAGCGCTTGGAGGTTCAATTTCCGGAAGCATTAAAGCTGAGGTGGTTGAAGTTCAGGGAATAGAAGATCTTGCCAACTTAGGACAAGAGCAATTAAAAGGAAAGATCGTTTTTTTTAACAAACCCATGCAGGCTAACCTGATCAATACCTTTGCTGCTTATGGCGGCTGTGTGGCCCAGAGATATTCCGGGGCAGCTGAGGCTGCTAAATATGGGGCAGTTGGTGTAATGGTTAGATCAATGAACCTGCGTCTGGACGATTTCCCACATACCGGTACCATGAGCTATGGCGATCTTCCTGTGTCTTCAAGAATTCCCGCTGCAGCGATAAGTACCAATGATGCTGAATATTTGAGCGGAATTTTAAAACTTCAAAAGGATGCCCAATTATTTTTCCAGGTCAATAGCGAGCAACTTGCCGATGTTGAATCTTTTAATGTGATCGGGGAGATCACGGGGAGTGAATTCCCCGGGGAGATTATTATTGTAGGAGGCCATCTGGATTCCTGGGATCTGGGTGACGGGTCTCACGATGATGGTGCCGGAGTTGTGCAGTCTATGGAAGTGCTTAGATTGTTTAAGGAACTCGGCATCAAACCTAAAAGAACCCTAAGAGTTGTTCTGTTCATGAACGAAGAGAACGGGTTGCGGGGAGGAAATAAATATGCTGAAATGGCAAAGAAGAATAATGAAAACCACATTTTTGCCCTTGAAAGCGATGCGGGCGGTTTCACCCCACGCGGTTTCTCTTTTGATACCGGTGACGCAGAATTTGCTAAAATTGAAAGCTGGAAGCACCTGTTTGAGCCTTACTTGATCCATCTTTTTGAAAGAGGAGGCAGTGGGGCAGATATCGGTCCATTAAAAAATGGAAAAACAGTCCTCGCAGGCTTGCGCCCCGATAGCCAACGCTATTTTGACCACCACCATTCCGATAATGATACCTTTGAACACATCAACAAAAGAGAACTGGAACTTGGAGCTGCAACCATGACAGCATTGGTTTATCTGGTTGATAAATACGGGTTTTAAGATTTAGATTCAAGAATCAAGACTCCAGGCGCCAAATTCCAGGCACCAAATTCCAAATTCCA
>Ga0079224_100012350_pt1 | contig 11816 bp, 8 predicted proteins | sample Stecom2015_FD_80414 | JGI IMG/M metagenome (GOLD analysis project Ga0079224, IMG submission 80414) | Agricultural soil microbial communities from Utah to study Nitrogen management - Steer compost 2015 | ecosystem: Environmental > Terrestrial > Soil > Agricultural land | place: USA: Utah...
GCCCCGACTTTATCCTTCACTCTCACACTGTACAGTGGTTACGGCTCTCATACACTCACTGTTACCCTATAATCCCCATACGCAATCGGGGTATCTTTCCTGGGATGGGGGCTGACATCGATCAGTTTGTATCGCGTCCCCAAAATTACCGTGTCGCGCTGGAACGAGGGGTTTGTGTTGAGCGTGAAAGGGATTTCCTGCCCTTTGTGGGGGGCGTTCAGTTGAAGGTGAAACCTGACCTCGACGTTTCCTGCCCAAATGCAGTTCACGCCCCGGGCGCAGCGCGAGTCATTCATCACGGAGTCGACCCGCAGGCTGAACCCTTTCCGCTGATATTCCTTGCCCGGTTCCATCACGATCACGCCCTTTTCCAGTGATGCGAGCGTCAGCATCTCTTCCCCGGCCGCAGAATCGTTGTTTTCCGAGCAGCCAGCTGTAAGGAGGAGAAATCCTAGTATGGCGACAGTTAGTCTCATGGTCTTTTTCCTTTGACTATTGGACACTGCGCCCCACGTACGGGTTGGAATTTACTCGGCTACGAGGAGTCCGATCCAGTAATCCGCTAAAGGTTGGGACCTGGGGTTAACCCTGATTTTTCAAAACCAGGATTTTCAGGCATGTGAGGCGCTCTCGGGCTGTACAACTTTGTATCGTAAGATTCAACTAATCCCCATGAGCACGATACATCTGAAGATAAACCTGTTGAAGGGAGCAATCCTGATCCTGCTGTTTATCGCCCTGGAGTTGCAATCGATACTCTGTTGATACGCTGAACGTGGCGGCCTGCGGTGTAGGTCGGGGTATGGCGCTGCCCGTGAATGTGTTGCCGGAAAGAAGGGGGGCAGAGCTCCAGCGCGGTTCAGAGCCAGGCTGCGTTGGTCCTTGATGGAAATCAGAGCCCAATTCCATCGGGAATCCCCGACTCGCGGCCACCTGTTCAAAGGCACGTCGTGAAGACGTGCCTTTGAACTTTAGTATTGGTAATCTCCTGCAAGTACCTTAAAATGTATTCGATTTACGCGGCGAGGTATGATTCAACGGGGCGTACGGGTACGGGCAGGCCATTGCCTGGCAATTTTTTTCATTTTACTGGCCCCAGGTCTGGCGGCGCAGCAAGTCGTTCACTTTAGCGACTCGATAAACCAGCATCTCTTTTCCTTCGCGGAACTCCACGTACTGGAGGATCCCGGATCACTAACCATCGAGCAGGTAACCTCGGAGCCATACAAGGATCAATTTAAACCCAGCACCCGCTTCTACCCGGTCAACACCAACCGCAACGCGGCATACTGGCTTCGCATAAAGGTTAAGCATCCCGCCCGAACCGATAATAACTGGGTTATCGAGTTTTTCGACCAGACCATCGACCACATCGAATTTTACACGCCCTATCCGGATGGCACTTATCAGGCCTTTATACTGGGCGACGCTTACCGATTCACCGATCGCTTCGTCTCGCACAAAAATTTTGTCGTTCCGCTGCAGTTCACGCCTAACACCGAAGTGACCTACTATGCCCGCGTGAAGTCGGAGCAACATGCCGACATGCTCCTCGTGCTGCGATCACAACGCTGGTTGTTCGCCTACGCCCTGGACGAGTATTTCTTCTTCGGCATTTTCTACGGAATGATCCTCGTCTTCGGCTTCTACAACCTGCTCATGTTCTTGGCGGTGCGAGAAAGGTATTATCTCTATTATATATTATACCTCACGAGCATCGGCCTGTATGAAATGAGCGCCGATGGCATTGGCTTTCAATACCTTTGGCCGAATTCTCCGGGATTCAACTACTACGCAACGGGCCTTTCGCTGTTCATGGCGGTTGTCTCCGCGCTGCTGTTCTCTTCGCTCGTCCTCAACCTCAGGAATACCAGCCGCTTTTTCCACAGGCTATTCCTCGGCGTACTTATCGGACGGACGGTACTCATGGTGGTAAGCCTTACCGTGTGGCCCGACTTGTTCAAGCTGCGCTTTATCGAGATCATACCATTCCTGGTCATCTTTTACACGAGCACCTACTATTACTTCGTGAGGAAGTACATGCCCGCGCGCTTTCTCGTGGCTGCCTATGCGTTTGTTGCGTTTGGTGCTGTTTATAAAGTCTGTCAATACCTGGGTATCGGATGGCAACCTCTCGGCGCATTGTCGCACTACACCCTCGGTATCAGCTTTATTGTGGAGATGCTCCTCCTGTCGTTTGCGATAAGCGATAAGATTCGACTGTTGCGCCTTGAAAAGGCCCGCGCGCAGGAGGAAAAGATCGAACAACTCCACGAAAACCAGCGGCTGAAGGACAACCTGAATCGAACGCTGGAAGAGCAGGTGCGTATTAAAACCGCCGAGTTGCTCCAGAAGCAGGCTTTTATCGAAGAGCAAAACGCCCAGCTTGAACTGGCCAACCACCGACTGGAAGCCCAAGCCAGGGAGATTGCCGCCATCAACGAATACCTCGCGATGGACAATCAGCGGCTGCAGCACGACATCAGCGAGGTGAAGGAAGCCCGGGCGCTCTCGCGCGACATGACCTTTGAGGAATTTTGCAGCATCCACCCCGAACCTGACGGCTGGACGAAGTTCATCGCTGACCTGAAATGGCAATCCGGGTACGCCTGCCGCAAATGCGGAAATGAGTCGTACAGTGCCGGCCGGACCCCCTTCAGCCGCCGGTGCACCCGATGCGGCTACGATGAGTCGGCCATAGCCAATACCCTTCTGCAGGGTACACACCTGCCCATTGAAAAGGCGCTTTATCTCGTTTTCCTGGTATACAACTCCCAGGGTTCTATTTCATCCCACAAGCTTTCGGAACTGCTCGACATCCGTCAAAGTACCTGCTGGTCGTACAGCTCGAGGATCAAATCCATGCTCAAAGAGCGTCAGAAAGCCGGGTTGGTGGAGGCCAATGGCTGGAGCGACATCATCATTACGCAGCCAGCGCCCGTCTCTTGAAAATTTTATTTGTCTGATTGTCAGCAACTTGTATCATTGAATACCGCGTCAAAAGCTGACGCACGGCTCCGCTAACGTTTGCAGATCTTATTGACCGTCAGCGTATTGCGCTAAAATTCGTCCCGATCCTTCTTGCCATTTGAACGTATCACCCGGGTGTCCGGAATGCGGGATGCAACCGATTTAATCGGCTCAATTTCAACATCTTCATTTTTGCGCATAAAGCGTATCATTTTTTGTAACTACCTAGGTATCAACTTGTTGTATGGACTTTTTGCCTGATAATCCCCACTTTTATACGATTTATGATCCATCATTTAAATCATAGAAAAAGCCTATGAAAGAATTGTTACGGAGTATTTGGAATGACCATGCTCGGGCAGTCCTTCTGGTCCTTTGCCTGTCGGCCGGAGTGGTGACGGCCATGGCCCAAGGGACTGTGGTAACCGGCTCGGTCAGCGATGCGGAGACAGGGGACCCTCTGCCGGGGGTTAACATTGTCGAAAAAGGGACCGCAAACGGAACTACCACCGATTCCGAGGGGAGGTACACACTTTCGGTTTCGGGTCCTGAGGCCCGGCTGGTCTTCAGCTTTATCGGCTATGCGACCCAGGAAATCGTCGTCGGCGCGCAGTCGGCGATCAACGTGACGCTCGCTCCCGACATCGCCGCGCTTGAGGAAGTTGTGGTGGTTGGTTACGGTGAGCAGAAGAAGAGCGTCGTGACGGGCTCGATCTCACAGGTGTCTGGTGAGAGCCTGGCCAAGGTGCCCAATGGCCGGATCGAAACGGCGCTGCAGGGCCGCGTTGCCGGTGTGACGATTGCACAGAACTCAGGGCAACCGGGTTCGTCGTCAACGATTCGCATCCGCGGTGTGACCACATTCGGCGATGCGGGAAACAATCCGCTGTGGATCGTTGATGGTATTGTCGTTGACGCAGGGGGAATTGGATACCTCAACCAACAGGACATTGAATCTATCGAAGTCCTCAAGGATGCAACTTCAGCCGCTATCTACGGTACACGCGCGGCCACGGGTGTAATCATCATCACAACCAAGAAAGGGAAGGCCGGAAAGTTTACGATCGATTACAACGGCTTTGTTGGCGTATCCGGACCTGCAAGAAAGCTCGACCTTTTGAATGCCGAGCAGTACGCAACGATCATGAACGAGCGGTCTGTTGGCGGGGGAGGTCCGATCGTATATCCTAACCCCAGCGCACTTGGCGCAGGAACCGATTGGCAGGAGGCGATTTTCAATAACAGCGCCAAGAGGACGAACCACCAGATCAGCCTCAGCGGTGGAAACGACAAATCGCTCTTTTATGCCTCCATTGGTTATCAGGATACAGAGGGTATCGTGGCAACTCCGATCTCGAACTTCGAACAGTTCAATGTTCGGTTGAATTCATCCCATAAACTTTCCAGGATCTTCACGATCACACAGACCCTTGGATACACCCACAGCAAGTCCGTCGGGATTGGAAACACCAACAGCGAGTTTGGAGGTCCCCTGAGTTCGGCACTGAATCTGGACCCGATCACGCCTATATATGAAACCGATCCGGTAAAGCTCTCCAATCAGAGCTTGTATCCGGCGCATGCGGTGCGTGATGCGAATGGTAATGTGTTCGGAATCTCACAAGCGGGGGTTCAGGAAATGTCGAACCCTCTTGCATACATCCAAACGCGTCTTGGTCGGTACAACTGGGATGACAACTTTGTGGGCAACATTTCCCTGGAGGCAGCAATCACGGAGGAAATCAAGTTCAAGTCCGTCTTTTCGGGCAAGATCGCTATGTGGGGCGATGAAGGCTTTACACCTGTGTCCTTCCTGGGTGCAGGTGGCGGACTCAACGTTCAGGTCAACAGCCTGTCGCGTAACCTTCACGAAAGGAAGAACTGGAACATTGAGAACTACATAACCTATACCAAGGGTATTGGAGATCACGACTTTTCCTTGCTGCTCGGACAAGGTGTCTATGTAGAAAATGTGGGCGGAGGAAACAGCTTTACGTTGCAGAACCTCCCGGTGAACGACTATCGTGAAGCATCGTTTGGGTTCTTTAGTCAATCGTCAGTATACGTGGCGAGCGCCTACACGACAGACGGTAACCTGAACAACAACGTTCACAAACTTGCTTCCTTCTTCGGAAGAATAAACTATGCGTTCCGCGAGAAATACCTGTTCAGTGGGGTACTTCGTGCGGATGGAAGCAATCGCTTCGGTAAGAACAATCGCTTTGGTGTGTTCCCTGGCGCTTCTGTGGGATGGAACATTTCCAACGAACCTTTCTGGCCCGCGAACGATGTGGTCAACTACGTGAAGTTGCGCGGAGGATTTGGTGTAACCGGAAATGATGGTATTCGCGACTACGGATTCCTGGCGCTTGTTGAGCCCGGATACAACTACAAGCTGGGCAACACCATTCTTGAAGGATACGCGCCGTCGTCACTTGACAACCCCGACCTGCGGTGGGAAGAAACCACACAGATCAACGCCGGTTTGGAGGCGACGCTCTTCAACGACTTCGATCTTACGTTCGACTATTACATCAAGAAGACAAGTGGCATTCTTCGTCCCATCACGATTCCTGGTTATGTCGGTGTAACTACGTCACCTGTGGGCAACGTTGCTGACATGGAAAACTCCGGTATCGAAGTCGAGTTGAAATACTCGCGCAACTTCGGTCCTGTGAACTTTACGGGGTCGGCTAACTTCGCTACGCTTAAGAACAAGGTTACTCACGTAGCGGATGATGTTGACTTCATCAGCGGTGACGCCGGATTCCAGAACATGGGTGCTGTGACCCGCATCCAGGTTGGTCATTCCTACAATGAATTCTTCGGATATGTATCAGATGGAATATTCCAGAACCAGGAAGAGATTGATGCATACCGCAATGCGGAGGGCGAACTGATTCAGCCTAACGCACAGCCGGGTGACTTCCGCTGGGTCGATATCAACGGTGACGGTGTGATCACCACTGACAACCTCGACCGTGCGTTCCTGGGCACCAGCCTTCCGAAATACACATTCGGTGTTACGTTGAATTTTGCGTACAAGAATTTCGACCTGATGGTGTTCGCCAACGGTGCAGGTGGAAACAAGATCTTCCAGGGCCTGCGTCGTCTTGACATCGCCAACGCGAACTACACGACAGCCGTGCTGAAGCGTTGGACCGGCGAGGGTACATCAAACGACTATCCGCGCTTGTCGACAACCGATCCTAACGGAAACTTCAGCCGCATGTCATCTTTCTATCTCGAAGACGGCGATTACCTGCGCTTTAAGATCGTTCAGCTCGGTTATCGCATTCCGGAAAACGGCGTGTTTGAAAGATTGGGTATCGGAACATTCCGCGTGTATGTGACCGCTGAAAACCTGTTCACCCTCACACGGTATACAGGCTTTGATCCCGAGATCGGTGGCGGTGTGTTTGGAATCGACAAGGGCCAGTACCCTCAGGCGAGGTCGTTCCTGTTTGGAGTTCAAATTCAACTTTAAAAGCAGAGACCAACAATGAAAAAGATATTAAGAAATTCACTTGCTGTTCTCCTTGCCGTAACGACGATTACCTCATGTGACGACTTCCTGGAAGTGTCGCCTAAGGGCGCTTTCCTGACGGAGAACTACTACGCGAATCGCGACCAGGTCTTTGCCGCATTGGTTGCTACTTACGACGCAATGCGGAAGAACACCGGTGGCTTTGAAAATATGGTGGCCTTGATGAATGCGGGATCCGACGACCACGTGGCAGGTGGTGGTTCCGCTTCGGACGGCCTGCAACTCCACGTCTTTGACGATTTTACGCTGACGCCGGATAACATGGCGACCAGCTACTGGGATGATCACTATCAAGGCATCTTCCGCGCAAACATTTTGCTGCAAAAGATCGAAGGCGTGGCAATGGACGAAGCGGAAAAAGCCCGGATCATCGGTGAAGCAAAGGCGTTGCGTGCGCTGTACTACTTCAACCTGGTGAGAATGTTCCGAAACATTCCGCTCCTGCTTGAACCGCTGACAGCTACCAACATGTACGACGTAGAGCAGGCTTCGCCCGATGCAGTCTACGATCAGATCGAAGCGGACCTCATCGACGCTAAGGCAGTGCTCCCCACTACGGTACCCCCGTCAGAAAACGGCCGGATCACAAAGGGTGGTGCGCAGGCGTTGCTCGGAAAGGTTTACCTGTACCGCGGAAAGAATGCTCAGGCCGCCGCAGAGCTCGCTGAAGTGAATGGCGAGCCCGGGGGAACCAGCATCTATGGTTACAAATTGCTCGACAACTTCGCTGACCTGTGGGTCTTCAGCAATGTTTACAATTCAGAGTCCATCATCGAGTGTACGCACAGCAACTTGTCACGCAACGACTGGGGTTTCTGGGGATCGGGACTTGATGAAGGAAACACCCTCAACGTGATGGTCGGTATTCGTTCCTATTCGCGGGTCAACCCTGCAAGCAGTGCGCCCGAGGCAATGCCCGGTGGATGGAGCTTCAACACCTTCACGCAAAGTTTCTATGATGCGATCAAGGACGACCCTCGTTTTGAGGCAACGGTCTTTGATATCGCCGCATATGAAGCTGCTGGCGATGTTACTTACGTGCACGGAGATGAAGACCTCGGCTATTACCTGAACAAATTCATGCCGCGGATGTCAGATGTATCAACGCTCGGTGGGGCAGTAGACCTGAACTACCAGCAGCACAGTTACATCATTCGTCTTGCTGACACCTACCTCATGGAGGCTGAGGCGCTGGGCGCAACCGGCGAGAGAGCACAAAAGCTTTTGGATGCGGTGCGTGCCCGCGTAGGACTTCCGTCTGTACCGGTTTCAATGGATGCTATCAAGAGAGAACGCAGACTTGAACTGGCCGGCGAAGGTCATCGCTTCTTCGACCTCGTGCGTTGGGGTGATGCAGCTACCGTTCTTGCTCCTGATGGTTTTGAGGCAGGGAAACATGAGATATTCCCGATTCCTACGAAGGAACTCAATGGTACGAAACTGAAGCAAAATCCAGGGTATGAACAATAAAATGAAGATGATCATGAAAGCGAAATTATTGGCTACCCTCAGCCTGTCGACGGTTCTGATGTTTACAGGCTGCCTTCCGGAGGATGTTGGCTTGGGTAACGGACTCACAGATACCTCTTTGGATGCATCGTTCACTATCATTCCGGACGCCAACTCACCGAACCGCTTCACGCTGAAAGCGTCTAACACAAGTTACATCATGTCGAAATGGGAGCTGGGCGATGGCTCGCCTGCCTTCATCGGTAAGATGGAACAGGAAATATTTCTGCCGGACGCTGGCACCTATACGATAACACACTACGCTGTAGGTAAGGGTGGTTATATGGCCTCCGCTTCGCAGGAGCTTACGGTCGAGACCTCTGACCCGAACGCAGGTAACATCGTACTCGGTGGTCGCCTGGATTCGGATGAGGACATTGCGCAATGGACCATTCTCCAGATCAGCGAGTCCGGAGCATCGTGGACGTTTGCTGACGGAAAGGCGACGGTAACGGGCGGTGGATGGAATCAGCAGGGATTCTATCAGCCGATCCAGGTGATCAAGGATAAGACCTACGTCATCGACATGGTGGTTTCATCCACGAGTGGTGCTGTAAACACGTGGTTCGAAGTCTTCTGTTCTACGACGCCGCCGGTGCAGAATAATGACTACAGCGCTGATGGAATCAAGCGCAGTGTCAACACCTGGGCTGGTTGCGGTACCGAGCCTTTTGCAGGAAAGATTTCAGTTGTTGGATGCGGCGACAACGAGGGTACGTTCACGGCTCCGGTGGACGGTACCATGTACCTGGTGATCAAATGCGGCGGTGAGGACCTGGGTGATGGAATTTCCGTCGACAATATTGAAGTCCGGGGAATGTAATCAAAGCCTTATTTGGTAATGAATCCTGTCTCGCACCTTAGTCCCTCAGGGATTAGGGTGCGAGACTCAAGTGAAAATTATTGATTGTCTTTAAACTTAACTGGTAAACGCATGGGCATGGGGATGGTGCGTTGGTTGGTCATCGGCTGTTTGCTTACCTCCTGCCTGAGTTCGTCTCAGGAATCTTCCACAATCGACGACGGTAAGGAACCGGATGGTCCGGCTATCTTACGATGGCTGACGTACCCCGACCGATCGCACCTACTCGCCCGCGCGTCTGACCTGGCGTTTTACAAGACCGACAAGACGAATCCGGCTATATCCATAGACACGACAAAGCGGTACCAGAGTATGGATGGCTTTGGATACACGCTCACCGGTGGGAGCGCCATGCTCCTCAATACGAAGTTGATTCCATCAGCTCGTGCGGGTTTGCTGAAAGAGTTGTTTCTAACGAATGATCAGGGTATAGGCATAAGCTACCTGCGCATCAGCATCGGCGCATCTGATCTTGACCCTTACGTTTTTTCATACAACGACCTTCCCCCCGGCGAAACCGATGTGACACTTTCGAAATTCAGCATCGAGCCGGATCGAACGCACCTGATTCCCATACTCAAGGAAATTCTTGCGCTGAATCCGGATATCAAGATCATGGGTAGTCCGTGGTCCGCACCTGCCTGGATGAAAACGAATCAGGCGGTCAAAGGTGGCAGCCTCAAGCCTGAATACTACGCCGTTTACGCGAACTACTTTGTGAAGTACATTCAGGCAATGAAAGCAGAGGGCATAACCATCGATGCCATCACCGTACAAAACGAACCGGAACATCCCGGAAACACGCCGAGCATGACCATGACGAGTGCCGAACAGAACGTGTTTATCAGGGATCACCTGGGTCCGGCCTTTAAGGACGCTGGCATCGAAACTAAGATTGTAATCTTTGACCATAACTGCGACCACCCGGAATACCCTATCGCTATCCTGGACGATCCGGTTACCCGCACTATGGTTGACGGTACGGCATTTCACTTGTATCTCGGCGACATCAGCGCGCTCAGCACGGTCCACAACGCCCATCCCGACAAGAACATTTACTTTACTGAACAGTGGACGAGCGGCGAAGGCGACTTTGGAGGAGACCTTCGCTGGCATGTGAAAAATCTGATCGTCGGCGCACCCCGAAACTGGAGTCGCAATGTGCTGGAGTGGAACCTGGCATCCGACGAAAACTTTGAACCCCACACTGACGACGGTGGTTGTACCCTCTGCCAGGGTGCGTTGACAATAAACAGTCTAACTGGATCCGTCACCCGGAATGTTTCGTACTACATCATCGGTCATGCCTCAAAGTTCGTCCCCCCTGGTTCGGTCAGGGTTCACAGCAACATTGTTAACAACCTGCACAACGTTGCCTATGTGACTCCCGAAGGCAAGATTGTGTTGATCGTTCTTAATGACAACGACTCTGACACTGCCTTCAACATTCACATTGGCGAATACGCGGTAGCTACATCGCTGCCTTCGGGCGCGGTTGCAACGTATATGTGGCAGTAATGCCACAGTCCATCACTAGTCCTTGATCCTTTGCAGGCTGAATCCGCGAAACGTTTCTGGCATTCAAATTTCCCATGACTGGCTGTAAGCGTTACGCAACCCTTTAGTGCCACTTAAGGTACTGGCTAGGGAACAGTTGCGTAAGGAGTCACGCGTTATCTCTGTTATCCGCCTTGCCTATGGGATTCACCAATTGGATCAATGCCATCCGACAGTCTGTCGTTTGGAGCCTTACACGCCACATCGGTGCCGGACGTGGGTCGAGCAACACAATTGCGCGAACCGAGGTCAGACGCATTCTGGTAACGCGACCTAACCATCGGCTTGGCAATCTTCTTCTTATTACGCCCCTTCTCCAGGAGATCGAACGGACATTTCCGTTTGCCAGGGTCGACCTATTCGTTAAGGGCACTCTGGCACGTCGGCTTTTCGCGCAGTATCGAAGCATCGACACCATCATCTCCCTTCCCTCAAGACCGTTTATTCACCTGCTTCAGTATATCCTGGGATGGATCCGTTTGCTGTTTAGAAGGTATGACCTTGTCATCAACGCCGCATACCACTCTTCGTCCGGTCGTTTGTCCACGCTTCTGGCGCGCGCACGGTTCAAAACCTATGGCGATGTGCAGGAAGAGATAAAGGTCCTTTGTACAGACTACCGACACAATGCAAAACATCCCGTGTACAGTCTGAGAGCGTATCTCGGCAGCGCCACTGGTGTTTCGCGAATATCGTCGCCGGCGCCACTTCTTGACCTACGCCTTACCAAAACAGAGCTTGAGCGCGGACGGCGCTTGTTGCGAACTGTCGCGCCCGTGACCAGGCCGGTGATCAGCCTATTCACATACGCTACGGGAGAAAAATGTCTCTCGCGTGAATGGTGGAAGGAACTGCTTATCCTATTGCAGAAACGATACGACAGCATTGTTGAGATCCTGCCGGTTGACAATGTATCGCGGGTGGATTTCGCTGTGCCTTCGTTTTACAGTCGCGATGTTCGCGAGATCGCAGCCGTAATTGCCAACACTGATGTATTTATCGGTGCGGATAGTGGGATTATGCACCTGGCAAGCGCCGCGCAAACTCCGGCGATGGGATTGTTCATCATTACCAACCCGGACGTTTTTGGGCCTTACGGCAACGGAAGTGTGTCAATCGACATGAACCGGGCCACGCCGGGGGATTGTATCGAGGTTGTTGATTCCATTTTGCGATTGACCGTGCGTCCTCACAAAGCTATCGGACATTAGCACCAATGAAGAGCATGCCACCGAAATCGCAAACGGGTTAGTGATAAAAGGTGCCTTAAGGCTGGACAATGTTTACGCTCCTTGATAAGTTTGGGTACGTATTAACCTAAAACTTGTGAGAGGAGGCTTCCCCGCGGAAGCCTTCTTGTTGTGTAGATAC
>Ga0079224_100012351_pt1 | contig 11815 bp, 10 predicted proteins | sample Stecom2015_FD_80414 | JGI IMG/M metagenome (GOLD analysis project Ga0079224, IMG submission 80414) | Agricultural soil microbial communities from Utah to study Nitrogen management - Steer compost 2015 | ecosystem: Environmental > Terrestrial > Soil > Agricultural land | place: USA: Utah...
CCAAGGTCACCGGCACCGTCAAGGAAGTCGACGCCAAGGGCGCGGTCATCGAGATCGCCGACGGCGTGGAAGGCTACGTGGCCGCGCGCGACATCTCCGACGAACGCATCGATGACGCCAGCCAGCACCTGAAGGTGGGCGACACCATCGAGGCCAAGTTCACCGGCATGGACCGCAAGGGCCGCACGCTGCAGCTCTCGATCCGCGCCAAGGACGAGGCCGAGATGCGCGAAGTGCTGGAGGAGTACCAGAGCGCCTCCGGCGGCACCACCAAGCTGGGCGCGCTGCTGCGCGAGCAGCTCGGTTCGAAGTCCGAGTAACAGGCAGGATCCGCACCGCGGGGCCCAGTGGCCCCGCGGTTGCGGCACAGGGGATCCAAGGGGCGCGCCACCGGCATGACCAAATCGGAACTGATCGAGACCCTTTCCCAGCGCCAGTCCCACCTCAAGGCCGACGACGTCGACCTCGCGGTGAAGACGCTGCTGGAGCAGATGAGCAGCGCCCTGGCCAACGGCGAGCGCATCGAGATCCGTGGCTTCGGCAGCTTCTCCCTGCATTACCGCCCGCCGCGCATCGGCCGCAACCCGAAGACCGGCGAGTCGGTGGCACTGCCGGGCAAGCACGTGCCGCACTTCAAGCCCGGAAAGGAGTTGCGCGAGCGCGTCAACAACACCATCCCGCTGGCGCACAGCAACGACACCAGCGACGAGTGATGGCCCCGGGCCGTCGGGCGTAACCGCCATGCGCATCCTCACCTGGCTAGTCGCCCTGATCGTCGTGCTCGCCGGACTGCTGTTCGGCGCATTGAATCCGGACCCGGTCCGGGTCGACCTCTACCTCACCGAGTTCCGGCTGGCGCTGGGCCCGGCGCTGCTGCTGGCGGCGCTGGCGGGCGCGCTGCTGGGCGGGCTGGCTGTCGCCGTCGGCATGGTGGTGCCGCTGAAGCGCCGGCTGCGACGCCAGCGTGCGCTGGTCGCCGCCAAGGAGCGCGAGGCAGCCCCGGCGCTGCCGCCCGACGACCCCGGCACCGACCCGGCGTGAACGAACTGGCCTGGCTGTTCCTGCTGCTCCCGGTTGCCTTCGCCTGCGGCTGGCTGCTGGCGCGGCAGCGCAGCGCCCGCTCCAGCGGCGCCCAGGTCAGCCGGCTGTCCACGAAGTACTTCCGTGGCCTCAACTACCTGCTCAACGAGCAGCCCGACAAGGCGATCGAGGTGTTCATGCAGATCGCCGAGGTGGACAAGGACACGGTGGAGACGCACTTTGCGCTCGGCCACCTGTTCCGCCGCCGCGGCGAGGTGGACCGCGCCATCCGCCTGCACCAGAACCTGATCGCGCGCCCGAACCTGCGCGACGCGCAGAAGACCCAGGCGGTGCTGGAGCTCGGCGAGGACTACATGCGCGCCGGCCTGCTGGACCGCGCCGAGACCCTGTTCCTGGACCTGGTCAAGCTCGAGTCCTCGGCACCGCAGGCGCTGAAGCACCTGATCGCCATCTACCAGTCAGAGCGCGAGTGGGAGAAGGCCATCGCCCATGCCGAGCGCTTCCAGCAGGCGACCGGCGAGCCGATGGGGAAGCTGATCGCCCAGTTCCATTGCGAGCTGGCCGAACAGGCGCGCTTGCGCGGCGAGCCCGGGCAGGCCCGCCAGCACCTCGCCGATGCCTATTCGGCGGATCCGAACTGCATCCGCGCCGGCATGATCGAGGCCTACATCGAGATCGCCGCCGGCAACGACCAGGCCGCGATCCGCTGCTTCGAGCGGGTGGCCCGCAACGACCTCGAATACCTGCCGGAAATCCTCCGACCCCTGCTGGCCTGCTACGAGCGCCGCGGTGAAAAGGCGAGGGCGCGCGCCTTCCTGGCCGAGAGCATCGAGCGCTATCCCGGGGTTTCGCCGATCCTGGCGTTGACGCGGATGATCGAGCAGGAAGACGGCACCGAGGCGGCGGTGGAGTTCCTGACCTGCCAACTCCGGCGGCGGCCCTCGGTGCGCGGGCAGGGTGCGCTGAGCGAGCTCAGCCTGCCGCAGAGCCGGCCCGCGGAACGCGACATCATGCTGGTGCTGACGCAGCTCACCGAACAGCTGGTGGCGGGCACGCCGGCCTATCGCTGCGGGCGCTGCGGCTTCGGCGCACGCTCGCACCACTGGCAGTGCCCGAGCTGCAAGAACTGGGGCACGGTCAAGCCGATCCACGGCGCTGCCGGCGAATAGCGATGGCGGCGCTGCCGGCCACACCGGTGCTGGCCGCATGGCTGTTCGGCGCAGCAGTCGCGAGCGCGCTCGGTACGGCCTTGATGCTGGGCTATGGCCGGCGCCGCCTGCTCGACCAGCCCGGACAGCGGCGCAGCCACGCGACGCCCACCCCGCGCGGTGGCGGCCTGGGGCCGGTGCTGGCCTGGTGCGCGGCACTGTTCGCGCTGGCAGGCGCCGGTGCCGGCGGCACGCAGGCCCTGCTGCTCGCCATTGGCACGCTGGCGGTGGCGGCCATCGGGCTGGTCGACGACCACCGTCCCCTGCCGGCGTGGCCGCGGCTGCTGGTGCACGCCGCGGCGGCGGTGCTGCTGGTGGCCGGCGCCCGCGGCCTGCCCGCCAGCGCCACCGACCTGGCCGGATCGGCCGCGCTGGTGCTGGCGCTGGTCGCGCTGGTCAACTTCTGGAATTTCATGGACGGCATCGACGGACTGGCGGCGATGCAATCGGCCTTTGTCGCCTTCGCCTGCGGCGTGGTGGCGGTGGCCGCCGGCGCACCGGCACTGGCGCTGGCGGCGATGCTGCTCTGCGCGTCCGTTGCCGGCTTCCTTCCCTTCAACACCCCGCGTGCGCGCATCTTCCTCGGCGACGTCGGCAGCGGCGCACTCGGCTTCGCCTGCGGCGGGCTGCTGCTGTTCGCATGGGATGGCGGCGCCATGCCCTGGCCGATCGCGCCGTTGCTCGCCAGTGCATTCCTGCTGGACGCCGGGCTCACCCTGGCGCGGAGGATGCTGGGCGGACGCCGGTGGTACACTGCGCACCGCGAGCACCTGTACCAGTGGCTGGTGCGGCGCGGCCGGTCGCATGCCCGGGTCGCCGCGCTTTATCTCGGCTGGAACCTGCTCATCGTGACGCCGCTCGCCGTGGCCGTACTCCTGCACCACATCCCGCCCCTGACCGCGCTGGCCGCAGCGACCGCCGGCGGCGCGCTGCTGTGGTGGGCGGCGCGGCATGCGCTGCTGCGCGGCGCCCGCCGCTACGGAGCGGCACCATGAACCTGGCGCGCTGGGTTGCGCGCGTGCATCCCCGCATCGCCGTGGTGCTGCACGACCTGGCCATGGTCTGGCTGGCGTGGGTCGGCAGCAACCGGTTGCGCTACAGCCTGGTCCCGGACGCCGATCCGGTGCCGTGGTTCTCGCCCGAGGTGGCGATCGTGCTGCTGGCCCAGGGCCTGGTGCTGTGGTGGACCGGGCTCTACCGCGGGCTGTGGCGCTTCGCCAGCTTCCCCGATCTCTGGAACATCGCCCGTGCCGGCCTCTTCGGCGCGCTGGCAGTGTCGCTTTCGCTGTTCCTGTACAGCCGTGGCGAGGGCATCCCGCGCGCGGTGCTGGCCCTGTACCCGGCGGTGCTGGTGGCCGCCCTCGGCCTGCCGCGCCTCGCGTACCGCTTCTGGAAGGACAGCCGCTACGAGGGTGGCGGCCAGCAGGCGCCGCGCCGGGTACTGATCATCGGCGCCGGCCGCGCCGGTGAGGCGCTGGTGCGCGAGCTCCGCCGCGAGAACCGCTTCCGCGCCGTCGGCTTCCTGGACGACGACCGCGCCTTGCGCGGCGCCAAGGTGCACGGCGTACCGGTGCTGGGCCCGGTGGAGCGGGTGGCCGAGCTCGCGCGCGAGGTCGCCGCCGAGATGCTGCTGCTGGCGATGCCGTCGGCCGACAACCGGCAGATGCAGCGCGTGGTGGAGCTGTGCGAGGCCAGCGGCCTGCCGTTCCGCACCGTGCCGCGGCTGCAGGACGTGGTCGAGGGCCGCTCGCAGTTCAACGAGCTCAAGGAAGTCGCGATCGAGGACCTGCTGGGCCGCGATCCGGTGTCACTGGACTGGACCGCGATCCGCCACGGCCTCGCCGGGCGCCGGGTGCTGGTCACCGGCGGCGGCGGCTCGATCGGATCGGAGTTGTGCCGCCAGGTGGCGCGGCTCGGCGTCGAGTCGCTGGTGATCCTGGAACAGTCGGAATACAACCTCTACCGCATCGAGCAGGAGCTGCGCGGCGAGTTCCCCGAACTGCTGCTGCACCCGGTGCTCGGTGACTGCGGCGACGCCGGCGTCTGCGAGCGCGTGCTGGGCGACTTCCGCCCCGAGCTGGTGTTCCACGCCGCCGCCTACAAGCACGTGCCGCTGCTCGAGGCGCAGCCGCGCGAGGCAGTGCGCAACATCGTGCTTGCCACCCGCACCTTGGCCCTGGCCAGCCTCCGCCACGGCGTGGCGTCCTTCGTGCTGATCTCCACCGACAAGGCCGTCAACCCGGCCAACGTCATGGGTGCCGCCAAGCGGGTGGCGGAGATGGTCTGCCAGGCCTGCTCGGAGGGCGCGCCGACCCGTTTCGTCACCGTGCGCTTCGGCAACGTGCTCGACTCCGCCGGCAGCGTGGTGCCGCTGTTCCGCGAGCAGATCCGCCGCGGCGGGCCGGTGACGGTCACCCATCCGGAGATCACCCGCTACTTCATGACCATCCCCGAGGCCTGCCAGCTGATCCTGCAGGCGGTGGCGCTGGGGCAGGGCGGCGAGGTGTTCGCGCTCGACATGGGCGAGCCGGTGCGGATCCGCTACCTGGCCGAACAGATGATCCGCCTGGCCGGACACCAGCCGGACCGCGACATCCCGATCGTCTACACCGGCCTGCGGCCGGGCGAGAAGCTGTTCGAGGAACTGTTCCACGAACAGGAGGACTACCTGCCGACCGCGCACCCGAAGATCGTCCAGGCGCGGGCCCGCGGCGCCACCCAGGCCGAGCTGCAGGCCGCCCTGAACGAGATGCAGCAGGCGGTGCTGCGCTACGACGAGCCGGCGCTGGAATGCCTGCTGCGCACCCTGGTGCCGGAATTCAGCCACCCCGGGCCGGAAGTGGTGTCCCTGCAGCCGGTGCGCAGCGCCGGCAGCTGAGGCCCGGTTCAGCTTCCGCACGCGATTGCAGGTAGAGTCCTCCGGTTTTCCGTCGAAGGAGGCTGCAATGCAGGGACCGGTACGCAAGGCGGTGTTTCCAGTGGCTGGGCTCGGAACGCGATTCCTGCCCGCCACCAAGACCGTGGCCAGGGAAATGCTGCCGGTGGTGGACCGCCCCCTGTTGCAGTACGCGGTGGACGAGGCCATCGAGGCCGGCTGCGACACGCTGGTGTTCGTCACCAACCGCTACAAGCACGCCATCGCCGACTACTTCGACAAGGCCTACGAGCTCGAGCACAAGCTGGAACGCGCCGGCAAGGACGAGCTCCTGTCGCAGATCCGCGAAGTACTGCCGGCGCACGTGCGCACCGTGTTCGTGACCCAGCCCGAGGCGCTGGGCCTGGGGCACGCGGTGCTCTGCGCCGAGCCCATCGTGCGCGACGAGCCGTTCGCGGTGCTGCTGCCGGACGACCTGATCTGGAACAAGGGCCCGGGTGCGCTCCGGCAGATGGTGGACGTTGCCGCTGAGGAGGGCGCCTCGGTGATCGCGGTGCAGGACGTGCCGCGCGCGCATACCGGCAGCTACGGCATCGTCGCCACCGAGGACTTCCGCGGCAACCGCGGGCGCATCACCCGCATGGTCGAGAAGCCGCAGCCGGACCAGGCCCCGTCCACGCTGGCCGTGGTCGGCCGCTACGTACTGGGCCCCGGCGTGATGCAGCGCCTGCGCGACACAAGGCCGGGCAGCGGCGGCGAGATCCAGCTCACCGACGCGATCGCGGCGGAGTTGGATGCGTCGCCGGTGATGGCCTACCGGTTCGAGGGCCGGCGCTTCGACTGCGGGACGCGCATCGGACTGGTCGAGGCCACGATCCGCTTCGCCCTCGACCACGAGGACCTGGCCGAGGACGCCCGCGCCTACATGCAATCCGCGCTCTCCGAGCAGGGCACATAGCGAACCTCCGGCTTGCTTCGGGTCGGGCTTTGCTTCGCGAGCCTGAATGCCTTGGCTTCAGCGTCGCAAGCCTGCCACCTGGTTGGAAATCGCGCTACGCGCCACCCTGTCGAAGCCCCAGCCTGCACGCTGGCGAAGCGCCTGCCGCAGCCCGGTGCCGCGCGCAGGGGGATCGCCGACAGGACGTCGGCGAATAGGCTACATGGACGTACTTGCGCCGCCCCCGGAGCGCGGCACCGGGCTGCGGCAGGCGCCCCGCACGAAGCCGGGGCTTGGGCCGCAGCCGCGCCAGCGTGGTACGCAGCGGCGTAAATGCGGTGCGAGGTTTCAGGTGAGCCGGTAGAGACCCCAGAGCAACCACGCCACGGCCGCGACACCGGCAGTCGCGATGGTGAGAGCCAGGGCGCGGCATGCGCCGGCGGAGCGACGAGCGGCTTCGCCACGGCGAACGGGGACATCGCGCAGGGTGCTCAGGCGCGTTGGAGGAAAGCGGCCTTCCGCGGTCGTTGCGGAGGCGATGCGCCAGAGCATCGTGGCCGCGGCCAGGCTGACCGCGCAGGTCAGGAAGGACGCGCCCACCGCGCTCCAGAGCAAGGTGCCGAGCGTCTCCGGGTGGCCGGGCGCCAGTCGCGCCAGCCAACCCTGCAGCCACCACAGCAGCAGGCCGCCGCCCGCGACCGCCACCAGCAGCCCCAGCAACGCCTGCCGTCGCAGGCGCGGATCCGCGCGATGGATCTCGATGGCCGTCTCCCCGGCAGCATGCATGCGGGAAATTCTGGCCCAGCCACCGCCGCCGCAGCCGTCCGCTCGTCCGCAGCCAGCTACCGGGCGCCGGAACGCCTGCCGGCCGCCCGCCCGTCGGTATCCGAGGGCGGTTGGGACGATGCGCTAGAGCGCCTCGAAGATGCCGGCCGCGCCCATCCCCGTGCCGATGCACATGGTGACCATGCCGTACTTCTGCTTGCGCCGCCGGAGCCCGTGGACGATGGTCGCCGTGCGCACCGCGCCGGTCGCACCGAGCGGATGGCCGAGCGCGATGGCGCCGCCGAGCGGATTGACCCTGTCGGGATCGAGCCCCAGGTCCCGGATCACCGCCAGCGCCTGCGCCGCGAAGGCCTCGTTGAGCTCGATCCAGTCGAGCTGGTCCCGGCTGATGCCGGTGCGCTCGAGCGCCAGCGGGATCGCCGCGATCGGCCCGATGCCCATCACCTCCGGCCTGACGCCGGCGACGGCGAAACCGACGAAGCGCGCCAGCGGCGTGAGCCCGTGCTCCTTGACCGCGCGCTCCGATGCCAGCAGCACCGCGGCGGCGCCGTCCGACATCTGCGAGGCGTTGCCGGCGGTCACCGTACCCCCCTGGCGGAACACCGTGCGCAGCTTCGCCAGCACCTCCGCCGTGGTATCGGCACGCGGGCCCTCGTCGTGCTCGACCAGGCGCTTCTGCACCCTGACCACGTTGCCGTCCAGGTCCGGCTGCCGCGACACGACCTCGAAGGGCGTGATCTCCCCGGCGAACTCGCCGGCCTGCTGCGCCGCGATCGCCTTCTGGTGCGAGGCCAGCGCGAACGCATCCTGGTCCTCGCGCGACACCTTCCATTCCTCGGCCACCTTCTCGGCGGTAATGCCCATGCCATAGGCGATGGCAAGGTGCTCGTTGCCCTCGAACACCTTGGGGTTCATGGCCACCCGGTGGCCCATCATCGGCACCATGGACATGGTCTCGGTGCCGGCGCCGATGGCGAAGTCGGCCTCGCCCAGGCGGATGCGGTCGGCGGCGATCGCAACCGCCTGCAGGCCGGAGGAGCAGAAGCGGTTGATGGTCTGTGCCGGCACGGTGTCCGGCAGCCCGGCCAGCAGCGCGCCGATGCGCGCCACGTTCATTCCCTGCTCGGCCTCGGGCATGGCGCATCCGACCACCACGTCGGCGATGCGCTTCGGGTCCACCCCCGGCGCCTGCGCCATCACCGCGCGCAGCACGTGGGCCAGCATGTCGTCGGGCCGGCTATTGCGGAACACGCCGCGCGGGGCCTTGCCGACGGGGGTGCGGGTGGCAGCGACGATGTAGGCGTCCTGGATGTGTCGGGTCATGGCGATGGGTCCGGGTGAAAAGCAGGGAATGGGGAAAAGGGAATGGGGAGGTGGAGGTGGCGGGCAAGCGGGGGAGGGTAGGGGTGCGGGAGACTCCCCTTTCCCTGTTCCCCATTCCCGCTGTTGCACTAGTTCCTCAACGGCTTCCCCGTCTTCAGGGTGTGCACGATCCGCTCCTGCGTCTTCGGCATCTGCGCGAGGGCGACGAAGTGCTCGCGCTCGAGGCGGAGCAGCCAGTCCTCGTCCACGCTGGCGCCGCGGTCGACCTCGCCGCCGCAGAGCACGGTGGCGATGCGGCTGGCGACCTCGTAGTCGTGCTCGCTGATGAAACGGCCCTCCAGCATGTTGACCAGCTGCATCCTGAAGGTAGCGATTCCGACGTCGCCGGCCACCGGGATGCGACGCGCCGGCAACGGCGGGCGCCAGCCGCTCTCGGCCAGCGCCAGCGCCTGCTGGCGTGCCACGTGCAGCAGCTCGTGGCTGTTGAACACGACCACGTCATCGGGCCGGAGCAGGCCCATCTGCTTCGCTTCCAGCGCCGAGCCGGAGACCTTCGCCATGGCCACGGTCTCGAAGAATCCCTTCAGGCCGTTGAACACGTCCCCCTCCGGGGCGGCGAGGCCGACGCGGGTGGCGATCTCCTTCAGGCCGCCGCCGGCGGGCAGCAGGCCGACGCCGGCCTCGACCAGGCCGATGTAGCTCTCCAGTGCCGCCACCGTGCGCGCGCAGTGCATCTGGAACTCGCAGCCGCCACCCAGCGCCATGCCGCGTACCGCCGCGACCACCGGCACCAGCGCGTACTTCAGCCGCTGGCTGGTGGCCTGGAATGTGCGCACCATGGACTCGAAGTCGCCCAGCCGGCCGTCCTTCAGCGACTGCATCGCCCCGGCCAGGTCGGCACCGGCGGAGAAGGGTTCGCGGTCCTGCCAGAGCACCAGCGCCCGGAAATTGCGCTCGGCCTCGTCCACCGCGCGCTGGATGCCGGCCAGCACCGCGTCGGAGACGGTGTTCATCTTGGTGCGGAAGCCGAGCACGGCGACGCCGTCCCCGTCGTGCCACAGCCGCACCGCCTCGTCCTCGGACACCGTCTCGCCCGGCGCGGCGCGCTCCCCCAGCACCGGGTCGGGGAAGCGCTGGCGCGCGTACACGGACAGCGAGGATCGCGGCAGCACTGCAGCGCGCACCGGGCTGAAGCTGCCTCCGGCTTCGTGCACGCCGTCGCGACCATCGAACACCCAGTCGGGCAGCGGTGCACTGGACATGGTCTTGCCGGCGCGGATGTCCTCGGCGATCCAGTCGGCGACCTGCTTCCAGCCGGCGGCCTGCCAGGTCTCGAACGGGCCCTGCTTCCAGCCGTAGCCCCAGCGCAGCGCCAGGTCCACGTCGCGCGCGGTGTCGGCGATCTCCGCCAGGTGGTAGGCGCTGTAGTGGAACAGGTCGCGGAACACCGCCCACAGGAACTGCGCCTGCGGGTGCTGGCTGGCGCGCAGGCCCGCAAGCCGTTCGCCGGGCGACTTGAGCTTGAGGATGGCCGCGACCTCCTCGGCGGCGCCGCGGTCGCTTGCGCGGTAGTCGCGCGCCTCGCGGTCCAGCACCAGGATGTCGCGACCCTGTTTGCGGTAGATGCCGGCGCCGGTCTTCTGGCCGAGAGCGCCCTTGTCGATCAGCGCCTGCAGCCAGTCCGGCGCGCCGAAGTAGCCGTGCCAGGGATCTTTGGGCAGGGTCTCGGCCATGGTGCGGATCACGTGCGCCATGGTGTCGAGGCCGACCACGTCGGCGGTGCGGTAGGTCGCGCTCTTGGGCCGGCCGATCGCCGGGCCGGTGAGCGCGTCGGCCTCGTCGAAGCCGAGGCCGAAGGCGGCGGTGTGGTGCATGGTGGCCAGCATCGAGAACACGCCGATGCGGTTGCCGATGAAGTTGGGCGTGTCCTTGGCATGCACCACGCCCTTGCCGAGCGTGGTGACCAGGAAGGTCTCGAGGCCGCGCAGCACGGCCGGATCGGTGCCGCGGCAGGGGATCAGCTCCGCCAGGTGCATGTAGCGCGGTGGGTTGAAGAAATGCACGCCGCAGAACCGGGGGCGGATCGCTTCCGGCAGGGCCTCCGCCAGGCCGTTGATGGACAGGCCCGAGGTGTTGGACGCCACCACCGCGTGCGGTGCCAGGTGCGGTGCGACCCTGGCATACAGGTCGCGCTTCCAGTCCATGCGCTCGGCGATGGCCTCGATCACCAGGTCGCAGCCCTCCAGCAACGGGAGGTGCTGTTCGTAATTGGCCGGGATGATGGCCTGGGCGCGGTCGCGGGTGGCCAGCGGCGCCGGTGAGAGCTTGCCCAGGCGGGCGATGGCCTGCTCGGCGATGGCGTTGGGACTGCCATCCTTCGCGGGCAGGTCGAACAGCAGGACATCGACGTTTGCGTTGGCCAGGTGGGCGGCGATCTGCGCGCCCATCACGCCGGCGCCGAGGACGGCGGCGCGGCGGACCTGCAGGGTGTCGGACATGGGCATGGCGGGATGTGCTCGTTGCAGGGAGGTGGAAGGAAACGGCCGGCGCCTCAGGGCGCCCGGAGGCCGGCGGCGGCGAAGGCCACCAGTTCGTCGGCGGCGCGCTCGCAGTGGGCGCGTTCGGTGGTGCCCGGCGGGCGCTTGATCAGGCCGAAGTCCGCCATGGCATAGGTCAGGGCGCCGGCAATGAAGTCCAGGCGCCAGTACAGGTGCTCCTTGTCCAGCGCGGGCAGTTCCTGCGCCAGCGCCCGGGCGAATTCGCGGAGCACGTGGCCGTAGTTGTCGGAGAGGAAGCGTCGCAGCCCCTCGTTCTTCTCGGCGAAGGCGCGCGCCAGCACGCGGACGAAGGCGGCGCCGCCGCCGCGATCCAGCGTCAGCGCCAGGGCAGGGCGGATGAAGGCGCCCAGTACCGGCTCCAGCCGCGGCGCCGGGCCGGCAAGCGCCGCCTTCAGCGCCTCCAGGCGCCGTGCGCTCAGCTGGTCCAGCCTGCGGCGGAACACCTCGTGGACCAGGTTGTCCTTGGAACCGAAGTGGTAATTGACCGCCGCGAGGTTGACGTCGGCGCGGCCGGTGACCTGCCGCAGGGAGGTCGCCGCGAAGCCGTGTTCGGCGAACAGGGACTCGGCGGCGGCGAGGATGCGGTCCTTGGTGGAGAAGTGGCGGGAATCCACGGCGCGGTTCAAACGTTCGTTTGATCCACTGTAGGACGGCGATGGCCGCGGGTCAACGCCCGGGCAGGGGGCGCCGGAGTGTGACGGCCGCCACGATCGGACCGCCGCGGCTTCGCTACCCTGCATGGGGGACGGGCCTGCGAATTGCGGGCTAAACCTGTGTTTTCACGGAGGTTCCGTGCTAGTCTGAATGGTCCTGGCATCACCTTTTCCGTTTTCCTTCCATTCATTCCCACGGAGCTCCGTACATGGCGCTGGAACGCACACTTTCCATCATCAAGCCCGACGCTGTCGCCAAGAACGTCATCGGCGAGATCTACAGCCGCTTCGCGAAGGCGGGGCTCAAGGTGGTGGCGGCGAAGATGAAGCAGTTGTCGCGCCGCGAAGAGGAGGGGGTCTACGCCGTCCAGCGTGAGCGTCCGTTCTTCGGCGTGCTGGTCGAGGTCATACTATCCGGACCGGCCGTGATCCAG
>Ga0079224_100012352_pt1 | contig 11815 bp, 9 predicted proteins | sample Stecom2015_FD_80414 | JGI IMG/M metagenome (GOLD analysis project Ga0079224, IMG submission 80414) | Agricultural soil microbial communities from Utah to study Nitrogen management - Steer compost 2015 | ecosystem: Environmental > Terrestrial > Soil > Agricultural land | place: USA: Utah...
AATTTCTGCTTGGAAACCGGGCGGGAATACGCTGACTACGGTCTTCCGGTCTCCCTGGAGACCTTCGTCGACTACGGCGAGTGGTTCCAGCTCAACCGCGGTCTGGAAGTGGAAGAAGTGCTGGTCACCTCGATCCGGCAGACCGCGAGGGGATTCCTCCTGGAACTGGCCGATGGAGCCACGGCAGAAGCTGAAAAGGTGGTTGTGGCGGTCGGAGTGGAATATTTCCCCTACATCCCAGCTCCACTGGCCGAACTGCCCCGCTCCCTCAGCAGCCACAGCTCGGACCACAGCGATCTGAGCGAATTCGACGGAATGGACGTCGTCGTGCTCGGAGCTGGGCAGTCCGCGTTGGAGACAGCGGCATTGCTGGCGGAGAACGGTGCACGCCCCCGTTTGGTGGCCCGCACCAGGAACCTGGTGTGGAACGGCCCGCCCTTGTCGCCGGACCGGCCGCTCTGGAGGCGGATGCGAGAACCGGAAGCCGGCTTGGGCTCCGGGTTGTCCACCTGGTTCTACTCAGAACGTCCGAACTGGTTCCGACACCTCCCGGAGAGGGTGCGAGTGCATCGAGCGCGCACCGCCTTGGGGCCGGCTGGAGCCTGGTGGCTGAGGGAACGGGTGGAAGGGCGGTTGCCCGTGCACGTCGGGCGTCAGCTCGACTGGGTCAAGCCGGTGGGTGACCAGGTGCGCTTGGGATTGCGGGTGGCCGGCAGCGATGTTCAGGAGATCACCGCCGATCACGTCATCAGCGCCACCGGATTCCCGCCTTCCCTGAAGAAGTTGCCGATCATCCCGCAGGAGCTCAGGCAACAGCTGAGCACGGTGGGCGGAACGCCCAAGGTCGACAAGTACTTCGAGTCATCCGTGCCTGGCTTGTTCTTCACCGGTCCGCTGGTGGCTCCCTCGCACGGGCCGGTGATGCGCTTCGTTTACGGAGCGGATTACGCGGCACGTCGGATGAGCCGGCGGCTCGCCGACTCCACTGCCAGAGCAGCAGGAGTTTCACCATGAGCGTCACCGAAGCCTCCCGCGCGCACGTGCGGCTGGAATCCGGATCCGACTGCTTGACCGGCCCGGTCAGCAGCCCTCGGTCGGTGCTGAACGCTTCGCCCTCCACGGTGCTGCTGCTCACCGACCTGGTGGTCGTTTCAGCCCTGGCATTGGCTTTGGTCGGCAAGTGGTGGTTGGCGGTCGCTTACACCGCCGCGAGCCTGGCCGTGCTCAGCGGCCAGCAACTGCACCGGGTCCGGCTCTGCATGCGGGTGGCCGACCAGGTCCCCCAGCTGTTGATCGCTGCTGCGGCGCCGGCGGCGCTGCTGGTGGTTTCAACACCCGGCGTGGCCCTGGGGCTCGCCGCAGCAACGGGGGGCGGGCTGATCGTCGGCCGCTGGGGCTACTACCGGGTGCTCGGAATGCTGTACCGGCGGGGGCTGCGGACCGAGCCGACGCTCCTGGTGGGTAGTTCGGAGGAAACCGCCGAGCTGGCGGAAGTCCTGCGCCAGCGACCGGAGTACGGGATGCGACCGCAGCGGACAGCAGCAGCGCAGTGGTTGCCGGAAATCGTTTACCAGCGCGGGATCAACCGCGTGATCCTGTGCTCGGAGAGCGCCGAGCTGGTCACCGCGGTGCGGGCGCTCCGCTCTTCCCGGACTGAGATCTGGGTGCTGCCCAGGCTCGCGGAGCTGGGGATGGCCGTGCCTTCCGGGAACATCGACGAGCTGTGGGGGACACCGCTCATCCCGTTGCGCAACACCAGCTCGCTCGGCAAGCGTGCGGTCAAACGCCTGGTCGACGTGGTGCTGTCCTTGCTGCTGCTCGTGGCGCTGACCCCGGTGCTGCTCGGGATCGGCTTGGCGGTGGGGGTGAACAACCGGGGGAAGGTGCTGTACCGGCAGGTGCGGGTGACGCTGACGGGGCGGCACTCCCGCGTCGTCAAGTTCCGCACCGTCACCCGGAGTTGCGACCAGTTGTGGACCGTGCCCCCAGGGCACTGCACGCTGCTGGGCAAGTGGTTGCGCCAGACGCACCTGGATGAACTTCCGCAACTGCTCAACGTGGTTCGCGGAGACATGTCACTGGTCGGGCCCCGGCCAGAGCGACCCCAGTACGCCATCCGGTTCGCGCAGGAGATACCGCACTACAGCGACCGGCACCGGATGCGGGGTGGGATGACCGGCTGGGCCCAGGTCAACGGTCTGCACGGGGACACCTCGATACCGGACCGCGCGCGGTTCGACAACCAGTACATCGAGTACTGGTCACTGTGGTGGGACATCGTGATCATCCTGCGGACCATTGGCGTGGTCGCCAGAGCCATGTGCAGCTCGACATCGGGGAAGCACCAACCCGCTGCGTCCTTCGGAGAAGCGCAGCGGCGTGCTGAACACATTCCTACGGGGGAACAGTGAAAGTACTGCACATCATCACCGGACTCGGAGTGGGGGGCGCTGAGCTCCAACTCCGGTCGATCCTGCAGCACACGCAGCACGAGGCCGAGGTCCTCTGCCTGTACAACCCCGGCGATGTGGCGGAGATGATCCGCGCCGACGGGACTCCGGTGCAGAACCTGGGAATGACCTCCAACACCCAGGTGCCGGCTTTGTGGCGGCTGTGGAAGTTGATCCGGGACGGGGGTTACGACGTGGTGCACACGCACCTGTACCGGGCCTGCATCTACGGGAAAACAGCCGCCTGGCTGGCCGGTACCCCGGTCGTGGTGGCCACCGAGCACTCCATCGGGGAAACCCACTTGGAAAGACGCCGCATGACCCAAGGGGTCCGGGCCCTCTACCTGGCCACCGACAAGTTCTGCGACGAGACGATCGCGGTGTCCGACGCGGTGGCCACCCGCCTGATCAACTGGGGAATGCCGGCTCGGAAGATCTCGGTCATCCCCAACGGAGTCGATTTCCAGCGGGTGGCTTTCGACCCGGTGCAACGAGCGAAGGTGCGCGCCGAACACGGCATCGACGACAGCACCTTCGTCATCGGGGTGCTCGGCCGGCTCGACGCCAACAAGCGGTTCGACTTGGTGATCGAAGCTGCCGCCCCGCTGCTGGGGGAGAAGGCGAAACTGCTCGTCGTCGGCGGTGGTGCGGAATTGGAGAACCTGCGGGCGGCAGCTGGACGCAACCAGGTTTCCCAACACGTCGTCTTCGCCGGTGAGCGGCACGACGTCGCCGCTGTGCTGTCCGCGTTCGACCTGTTCGTGGCGGCTTCGGCCCAGGAGACGTTCGGGCTGTCGGTGCTGGAGGCGCTGGCCAACGGACTGCCGGTGCTCTACACCACCTGCCCTGCCCTGGACGGAGTGCCGACGGAGCGGGCCACGCGGGTCCCCGGGGAGGTGGGCGGCATGCGGGCGGCGATGGCCGCCGAGATCGAATTCCCCCGGGTCCGAGCGGAAGAAGCCGAAGTGCGGCGCCGGTACGGAATCGAATCGGTGACCGAACGGATCGATGAGCTGTACCTGCGGCTGCACCAGCGTCGCAGCGGACTGGCGCCAGTGGGGAGGCCGTGATGCGAGTGCTGGTCACCGGGGCCGCCGGATTCATCGGCTCCCATCTCGTGGATCGCCTGCTCAGCTCGGGACACCAGGTCATCGGCCTGGACGACTTGAGCACCGGCAGGCCGGAAAACCTCCCCGCGCCGCAGCGGGACGAGCTCAGGCTCGTCCAGGGCAGCATCCTGGACAGCGAACTGGTCGACCAACTGGTGGCGGGCACGGATGTGGTCTTCCACCTCGCCGCTGCCGTGGGTGCTTTCGTCATCCAGCAGCGCACCAGGCAGAGCTTGATGACCAATGTGCACGGAACGGAGAACGTGCTGGAGTCCGCTCTGCGGCACAACGCTCGATTGCTCGTGGCCTCCACCAGCGAGATCTACGGCAAGAACACCAAGATCGGTTTGCGGGAGGACGACGACCGGGTGATCGGGTCACCGCTGAAGTCGCGCTGGACGTACGCGGAGGCCAAAGCGGTGGACGAGAGCTTGACCCGGGCTTACGTCGAGGAACTCGGCTTGTCAGCGGTGATCGTCCGGCTGTTCAACACGGTGGGGCCGCGTCAAACCGGTAGGTACGGAATGGTCATTCCGCGCTTGGTGGCGCAAGCGTTGCAGAACCGGCCGTTGACGATCTTCGGGACCGGCAAGCAGATCAGGTGCTTCTGCCATGTTGCCGATGTGGTTCCAGCTCTGATCCAACTGGTGAACATGCCAGAGGCCAATGGGTTGGCCGTCAACCTGGGTAGTTCCGAACAAGTGTCCATAGAAGAACTCGCCGACCGGATCATCAGCATGACCGGTTCCAGCAGTGAAAAGGTCTACGTTTCCTACGAAGAGGCGTACGGGCCCGGATACGAGGACATGCAGCGGCGAGTTCCGGATTGCACGCTGGCCCGGGAATTGATCGGGTTCCAGCCGAAGAGGACGTTGGACGACATTATCCAGTCGGTGATCGACGAGCAGGTGCAGAAGATCTGAGCGGAGGGTCCGACGATCATGCGGCAGAAGGTGTCCAGCTGGCTGCGGCGTTCGCGACGAGGTGGCGCAGCAGGGGATAGCTCGCTGCGCCGGCTGCACGAAAGATTCGGTGGCTCGCTGTGGCTGCTGAGCATCGTGATCACGGTCTTGGCCGTCATGGTCGTCATGATCGTCGTGCCGCGGGCCACCGGGCCGGCTTCGCCGTCGAGCACGCTGGTGGTGGCCTCGCTGCCGTTCTGGAACATCGCCAACGGGTCGGAAACGGCTCTGCGCCACCGCGACACCGTCAACGAGGTGTCCCCGTGGATGTACGGGTTGTCCGCGGACAGCAAGATCGTCCACCAGTACCCCCCGGAGCGGGAAGCCGAAGTGACCACCCACATCAACCAGCTCCGCCAGGCGGGGGTGCCGATCGTTCCCTCGCTGGCGAACATCACCGACGGTCTGTGGCAGTACGAACCGGTGGCCAGGATCTTGCACGACCCGCAGTTGATGGAGCAGCACATCGACGAAATCGTCGACCTGGTCAACCGGGAGAACTACGCCGGGATAGACATCGACTACGAGAACCTCAAAGCGGGGGATCGCCAGGCGTTCACCGAGTTCATCACCAAGCTGGGGAAAGAGCTGGACGCGCACGACAAGATCCTCTCCGTGGCGGTGTTCGCGAAGGAGACCGACGAGGGCTACGACGAGCGCAACGTGGCCCAGGACTACGCGGCCCTGGGGAAGGTGGCCGATCAGGTCCGGTTGATGGCCTACGACCGGCACTGGGCCACCTCACCTCCTGGTCCGACCGCGCCGATCGACTGGGTGCGCAGCGTGGTCGAGTACGCCAAGAGCGAGATCCCGCCGGAGCGGGTAGTGCTCGGTGTGCCGCTCTACGGCTACGACTGGGTGGGCAATCGGGCCACTTCGGTCACCTGGTTGAAAGCCCTGCAGCTGGCCGAGGAGCACAACGTCCGCCCGAACTACGACACCAAGAGCCAAACCCCGTGGTTCCGGTACACCGACGACCAAGGTCGAGAGCACGAGGTGTGGTTCGAGAACTCGGCGAGTTCCAAGGCCAAGTTCGAAGTGGCCCGCGGATCCGGGATCCGCGGTGTGTACCTGTGGATGTACGGGTATGAGGACACGAAGACCTGGGAAGAACTCAAGCGAAGCCTGCCGGCCGGCAGCTAGCGGATCCCGCCGGCACGGGACGTGCGGAGAATCCGGAGTTCGGGGGGTGGTGGGATGCTCCCGTGGTGGCTGCTGGCCATAGCGGTGTTCGGCACGAATTTCGCGCTGTGGGGCACGATCGGCTTGCTGCGCGCGGTGCACACCGCGCTGTGCCGCCCGGTGGAGCGGCGGAAGGACGTCCCTGCCGTGCGGACGGTCGAGGTGGGGAGGAAGCCCAACCGGGTGCGCGTCGAACGCCCCACCCAGTTGACCGTCGCCGATGTCGCGGTGCTGATACCCGCCCACAACGAGGAATCGGTGATCGTGGAGAGCATCAAGGCGATCACCGCGCTGGTTCCCCTCCGCAACGTGCACGTCGTCTCCGACGGCTCCACGGACCGGACCATAGAGCTGGCCAGGAAGTGCGGTGTGCACGTCATCTCCACTTCGGCGAACGTCGGCAAAGCCGGCGCCCTGCAAGAAGCGTTCCGCCGGTTCCGGATCGTGGAGCGCTTCAAAGCGGTGATGCTGCTGGACGCGGACACGCAGGTCGATCCGCAGTACTTCCAAGCAGCACTGCCGTTCTTCTCCGATCCCGAAGTCGTGGCCCTGGCCGGATGCGTGCAGAACAGGTGGGAGCACCAGGGGCTGGGCTGGTTCGGAAAACTGGTGGCCCTGCACCGGGCCCGGATCTACCTCACGACCCAATTCCTGCTCAAGTACGGGCAGACCTGGCGCCACTGCAACGCCACCCACATCGTCCCCGGGTTCGCCAGCATCTACCGCACCGACGTGCTGCCGCTGATCGACGTCAACCCTCCCGGGCTGGTCATCGAAGACTTCAACATGACGTTCGAGGTCTACCAGAAGCGCCTCGGCAAGGTCGCTTTCACCCCGCGCGCGGTGGCCAGAACGCAGGATCCGGGGACGTTCAAGGACTACGTCCGGCAATGCCGGCGCTGGGCGCTGGGGCTGTGGCAGACGGTGCGCCGGCACCCGCCGCGGTTGAACTTGTTCAGCGCGATGCTGGGACTGCTCATCCTCGAACTGCTGTCCAGCAGCATCATGCTCCTCCTGCTGCCGCTGGTGGTGCTCGTGCTGTTCCTCCCCGAACTGTTCGGGGAAGTGCTGGCCATCGCACCGGTGGCCGGTGCCTACGGCTTCGTCAGCGCTTACGTGAACACCGAGTCGCTGCTCTACGGCGTCGTCCTGCCCGATCTGGGAATGACGTGCGTGGTGGCGCTCGTCCTCCGGCAGCCCCGCTACTTGATCTTCGGCTGGTTCTTCCTGCTGATGCGAGTGCTGGACGCCGCGATCGGGTTGGCGGCACTACCGGCGGCGTACTTGTCCCACTCGACCGGCCGGTGGCGCAGTCCGAGCCGCCGGGCGACCGGGCCCGCGGCAGCGGGCGCTGTTGAACCGACTGGAACGGCCGGGCCGTTCTCCCCCGAGCAGGGCGCTGGTCGAGAACCCGTCGGCAGAACCAACGGCCTTCCGATCGCGGACGGTGCGCACATGTCGACCGGTTCTCCCCAGGAGCAAGGGAGGCCAGGATGAGCCGCAACGGGCACGTCGAACCGGTGAACATGGTGCGGCTGCTGATGATCGACGATCAGCTCATGCTGGCCGAGGCGCTGAGCTCCCGGCTGGGGATGGTCCCGGACCTGTGGGTGGTCGGCAGGTGCACCACCGCGGACCCCCGGTTGCTGGACGTGGTCGGCCGCACCCGCCCCGACGTCATCACGCTCGACGTGGAGCCGGTGTCAGACACCGAGGACCTGGTCGACAAGCTGAAGGAAGCCCGCCCCACCGCCGAAGTCGTGGTGCTGTCCGGAGTGCTCGACGTCCGCAAGGCGGTGCAAGCGGCCCGCGCCGGTGCCTTGTCGTGGGTTTCGAAGGGGAGCGGGATCGAGGAGCTCATCGCGGTGCTGCGCGGTGCCGCCCAAGGGCACAGCTGGTTCCCGCCCGAACTGCTCGGGCCGGTGCTCCGGGAACTCCGGGAAACGGCTTCCGGAGGAACCCACCGGGAGGGGCCGCTGAGCGTGCTCAGCGAACGCGAGCGGGACGTCCTGCGGGGGATGGTGGCGGGCAAGCGCTGCGCCCAAATAGCCGAGGAATTGCTGATCTCCACCGAGACCGTCCGCACCCACACCCGGAGCATCCTGGCCAAGCTCCAGGTGCACAGCCAGCTGGAGGCGGTGAGCGTGGCCTGCGCCGCCGGTCTGTCGCCCCGCGGTCGAACGTCGGTTCGGAAGGACGGTTGACGGTGACCGCGGAACAGCTGCGAATAGCCACGGTGATCACTCGACTGGAAGGTGGCGCGGGGGTGCTGGCGCTGCGCGGGTTGTTGGCGCTGGACCCGCACCGCTACCGCAGCACGATCATCACCGGCCGGGGCGGTGAACTGCTCGTCGCCGCGCGGCGAGCCGGCATCGAGACGATCCTGGAACCCGCCTTGCGCGTCCCCATCCGCCCACCGGTGGACCTCATCGCGCTGCAGCGGTTGACCCGGCTCTTCCGGCAACGGAGGTTCGACGTGGTGCATACGCACTGCGCCAAGGCCGGCGCTGTCGGGAGACTGGCGGCACACCGGGCTGGCACGTCCCGCATCGTGCACACCTACCACGGATTTCCGTTCCACCAATTCCAGTCACCGCTGCGTCGACAGCTGTACGTGCGGATCGAGCGAGCGCTGGGCGCGTTGACCGATCTCGCACTGTGCGTCGGCAGCGGAGTGGCGGCCGAAGCGATCCGCAGAGGACTGATCAGCCCCGATCGCGTCCGCACCACCGGGGTGGCGGTGCCCGAGGACGTGCCGGTGGCCGACGCGCACCGCCGGGCGCGGGCCCGGCAGCGGCTCGGGCTGCCGGCGCACGCCGTGGTGGTGGGCGCGGTCGGGCGGTTGACCTACCAGAAAGCGCCGGAGGACTTCCTGGCCGCGCTCGACCGGCTCGCCCGCCCGGACGTGCTCGGGGTGTGGATCGGGGACGGGGAACTGGGCGCTTCGCTGCGGAACGGCGGCGGCCGGGTGCGGTTCGTCGGCGAACGCGACGACGTCGCCGCCCTGCTGCCGGCCTTCGACGTCTTCGTGCAACCCAGCCGGTACGAGGGACTGCCCCTGGCGGTCGTGGAAGCCATGCGCTGCGGGGTGCCGGTGGTGGCCACCGCGGTCAACGCGGTCCCCGATGTCGTCGTACCGGGGGAGACCGGCCTGCTGGTGGCACCGCAGCGGCCGGATCAGCTGGCCGCTGCGGTGTCCTACCTGATCGACCATCCCGAAGAGGCAACCCGAATGGCCGCGGAAGCGAGGGAATGGGTAGCAGGACGGCATCGCGAGCAGGACCTCGCGGCAGCCCTCGTCACGGCTTACGGGGCAGAAGCGGGCACCGGCCACGGGATCGAGCGGCGTCGGTGCGGTTGAGCAGCGGCGAATTCCCGTTCAGGCGGCGGAATTCGCCGAATAGGGGCCAATTTGGTGGGTAGCGGAATGCGCGTGCCCGCGGACGGCTGCAGGGTACGAGCAGCACTACAACACATGGGGGAGTCGGTCGTGGACGCAGGACGGTCTCCGGCAGCGGCAAGCGGAGCCGCCCGCGTTCCCGACCGGTTGTGCCAGTCCGCACGGGCACTGGCGCTTCCAGGGGGCGAGGAAGCATGGTGGAACTTGTCATCGCCGACGACCACCGGGTGTTCGCCGAGGCGCTCCGGTCGGTGCTGCCCGAACGGGGGTTCGAGGTGGCCGGCGTCGCGGCCGACGCGGCGGAAGCGGTCCGGCTCGCGCAGCGCTGCCAGCCCGACATCTGCTTGCTCGCCCGCTGCCTGGTGGCCGACTCGGAGACCATCGGCGACATCCGCAGAGCCGCTCGCCGCAGCCGGGTCGTCGTGCTGTCCCCGGACACCGACACCCGGTCGATGCGGGCGGTGCTGGCTCGGGGAGCCCACGGCTACGTCAGCAAGATGTGCGGACTCGAAGTGCTGCTCACCGCCCTCAGCGGAGTGATGGACGGTGAAGTGGTGGTGGAACTGGCGGACAACGGATCGCCGCCCTCGGAGCGGGGCGATGACGTGCTGCGGCTGGCCGAGCAGCTCACCGCCCGTGAACGGCAGTGCCTGAGCTTGCTGGTGGAAGGGGAGCACACCACTTCGATGGCCAAGCAGCTCGGAGTGGCCGAGACCACGGTGCGCACCCACGTGCAGTCGATCCTGACCAAGCTGGGGGTCCACTCCCGACTGCAGGCGGCTTCCCTGGCCATGCGCTACGACCTGCTCCGGGACACCAGGGCGGACACCGCTGGGGCGCGGTGACCGCTGCTCACAGGACGGCTTCGATCAGCTGCGGGCCGGGTTCCGAGTGCGCCTCCTGCAGCGCGTTCAGCAGTTCCTCCCCGGTGGTGGCCCGGGCCGCCGGGACGCCGAAGCCGCGGGCGAGATCGGTCCAGCCGATCTCCGGGTGGTCCAGCGTGGTCAGTTGGCGGGCGCTCGGGCGATCGCTCCCATCGGACAGCTCGGTCTGCAGAATCCGGTACGCGGAGTTGGCCAGCACCACGGTGACCACGTTCAGGCCTTCTCGGGCCTGCGTCCACAGCGCTTGGACGGTGTAGCAGGCGCTGCCGTCGGCCTCGAAGGTGATCACCGGCCGGTCCGGGCAGGCGAGCGCTGCTCCGGTGGCCAGCGGTAGGCCCATGCCGATGGCACCACCGGTGTTGGTGAGTTCGGTGTGCGGTGGTGCCGACTCGGCCGCGACCGAGTACGCGTTGGCCGCGGACACCCCTTCGTTGACGACGATCGCTTGTTCCGGTTGGGTCGCCGTGATCGCCGCGGCAACGGCCTCGGGCGACAGCTCCCCCCGGGGCTCAGCGGGTTCGGCGCGTTCCGGTTCCGGGACTTCCGCCGGGGCGCTGACGGCCTCGGCGAGCTGCTGCAACGCCTGCTCGGCGTCCTGCTCCGGGGTGGCCAGCTGGTGGACCTTCATGTCCGCGGGGATCGGGTGGCTGGGCATGCCCCGGTAGCCGAAGAAGGCGACCGGGGTGCGGGTGCCGACCAGCACCAGGTGCTGGAAGCGGCTCAGCAGCTCGAGCACCTCACCCGGGAAGTAGGGGAGTCGGCGGGCTATCGGGATGCCCGGCCCGCGTTCCTGCCGGGTCGGTGACTGCTCGGCGATGAGCTCCCCGTTGGTCTTGGCCGCGATCCGGGCGGCCGCGCGCAGTCCAGCCCCGGTGAGGGCGTTGCCGCCGAGCAGGAAGGCGATCCGCCCCCGGGTGCTGGAGAGGAACTCCGCGAGCTCGGTGATCTGCTCGTGGGGCGTTTCCGGCCGGGAGGCGGCCGCGGGGACTTCAGCGGGCTCCCCGCCCTGGCTCCACAGGTGGTCCGCGGCGGTGATCAGCGTGGCGGGCAGCCGCTGCTGCACGGCGGCCTGCCAGGCCAGGACGAACTCCTCGGCGGTGTTCTCCGGCCCGGTGGTGCGCCCGACCCAACCGGACACCGGGCGGGCCAGCGACTCGATGTCGCTGGACAGCGGTGGGTCGGCGACCTGGTGCCAGCTGGCTTGGTCCCCGACCACGTTGACCACCGGGGAGTGCGCGCGCCGGGCGTTGTGCAGGTTGGCGATCCCGTTGGCCAAGCCCGGCCCCAAGTGCAGGAGGGTCATCGCGGGCCGACCGAGCATCCGGGCGTACCCGTCCGCGGCGCCGGTCACCACGCCTTCGTGCAAGGCGAGCACCGGTCGGACACCGGGGGCGTCGTCGAACGCCTCCACCAGGGGCATCTCCGTGGTCCCCGGGTTGGCGAAGCAGACTTCCACGCCGGCGGCCCGCGCGGTGGCGAAGAGACTTTCCGAACCTTTCACCGCTACTCCCCGCGAGGTAGGTGTGGCGACCGGCTGGACCGGCGAGCTAGCTCCCACCGCTGCTTCTCGGGGTATGCGGCAATCCCCGGAACAGCAGCCCGGTAGGGTCTAGCGGTGCGGAACGAGCCGACCTCGTCTTTAGAGACAAGGAACGAGTGGTGTTACGGATACACAAGACGACCTTCACCCGGCAGTGCCGCTGGGTGCCTGCGGCTTTAGTCACAACTGCACTGGTAGCGGGATGCGCGGCCGTTCCGCCGGAGACCGGCGAGACACGCGAGCCGCAGGCCGGGGTGAGCGTCGCCGACCAGCAGCAGCAGATGCCGG
>Ga0079224_100012353_pt1 | contig 11815 bp, 9 predicted proteins | sample Stecom2015_FD_80414 | JGI IMG/M metagenome (GOLD analysis project Ga0079224, IMG submission 80414) | Agricultural soil microbial communities from Utah to study Nitrogen management - Steer compost 2015 | ecosystem: Environmental > Terrestrial > Soil > Agricultural land | place: USA: Utah...
CGTCATGCTGCCGCTCACGTTGACGGCCGTCCGCCCCATATCGATCAGCGGCTCGATCGAAATCAACAAACCGGCCAGTCCGATCGGCAAGTTCATCGCGGAGAGGACCAAAATGGCGGCGAAGGTGGCTCCTCCTCCGACACCCGCCACCCCCAAGGAACTGATCGCCACCGTCACGATCAGCGTGAAAATAAAGGTCGGATCCAACGGATCGATCCCCACCGTCGGCGCAATCATGACCGCCAGCATCGCCGGATAAATTCCGGCGCACCCGTTCTGTCCGATCGAAACCCCAAAGGAGCCCGCCAGATTCGCAATCCCTTCCGTTACACCCAGTTGCCGGGTTTGCGTTTGGATGTTCAGCGGCAGCGTCCCTGCACTGGAGCGCGATGTAAACGCAAAGGATAGGGTGGGCAAGGCCTTTTTCACATAGATCAGCGGATTTAAGCCGAAGACCGCCAGCAGCACCAAGTGGACGGCAAACATCACGAGAAGGGCCACATAGGAGGCGATGACAAACTTGCCCAGTTTCAACACCGAGTCCACGTCCGTCGTCGCCACCGCTTTCGTCATCATGGCAAAAACTCCGTAGGGCGTGAGGCGCAATACGAGGGTCACCATCCTCATGACGACGGCGTGGATCGATTCCACGATGTTCGCAAACCCCTCCGCCTTCTCCGGCGTTTTCCTTTTAACCCCCAGGTAAGAAACCCCGAGAATCGTCGCAAAGATGACGACGGCGATCGTTGAAGTGGGCCGGGCGCCGGTAAAGTCCAAAAAGGGATTGGCCGGAAGGAGTTCAAGGATTTTTTGGGGATAGGTTTGATCCTTGATCTCATTGAACCGATCCTCGATTTCCGTCGCACGGGTCAGCTCCGCATCGCCCTGTTCGATCTCCACCGCTTTCAGATCAAAGCCCAGGGCGGTAGCGATGCCGATGAACGCCGCAATCGCCGTAGTTCCGACCAAAATGCCGACAATCAGCGCCGCGATCTTCCCGGTGTTATTCGACTGTTTCAGCTTGGTAAAGGTCATCAGGATCGAAATAAAAATGAGCGGGATGACGATCATCTGCAACAGCTTGACATAGCCGCTCCCGACAATGTCAAACCAATCGATGGAGGTGAGCAGGGGATCGCGATCGGATGCATAGGCGAACTGCAGCGCGAAGCCGAACAAAACCCCTAAGCCGAGGGCCGTGAAAACGCGTTTCGAAAAGGAAAGATGCTTCCTCTGCATGAGATACAGGCCGGATATGATCAGAAGAAACAAAAAGATATTTAAAAAAATGAATAATGTATTCAAAACCCATCCTCCCATCCGTGTCAAGTTCCTTAATAGGTATAAACTAATAAATCCTATCTGTCAAGTAAGATTTAATGCCGGGACGGATCCCCCGGTTCCGATCGGCGTTGATGACCCGATCTCCCGGGGGTGAACACGGCACCAAGGGAAAGGGTGTCGAACCCTTCTCGACACCCTATGAATCAATCAAATTTTACCCGGATGCTGACCACTTCCGGCCGATTGCCGATGCGAAGGGGCGGCCCCCAGGTGCCGTACCCGCAGGACACGATGAGGTGGTAGGGGCCTTTTTTCAGCATCCCCCAGTCCTCCTCATAGATGCGATCGGTGATCAAATTGGCGGGGAAAATTTGTCCCCGGTGGGTATGGCCGGAGAGCTGAAGATCGATGCCGATGGCTTGCGCCTCCTCCAGATCAAAGGGCTGGTGATCCATCAGGATAAGGAGCTTTTGGCGATCGACGCCCTCCATCACATCCTCCAACGGGACCCGGTCCGCCCCCCTTTGGAGGCGGGGATCGTTCCGGCCGATCAGATAGAAATCATCGCCGACGGAAACGTAGCGATCCTTCAAAACCCGGATCCCTTCCCCTTCCAGAGCCTTCATCAACTCGCCCTCATCATCCCGGAGGTCCCGGTCGTGGTTCCCCGGCACCGCGAAGATTCCCAGAGGCGCTTCGATCTTCCCCAGAACCGCCGCCAGCTCCCGCCCCTCTCCCGGTGGGAGCGGGCCATCGGTGATATCTCCGGCCAGCAGCACCAAGTCCGGTTCCAACTCCTCCAGCATTTCAAGCAGGGGTTTCAGCCGATCGGCGTCGATCACCGGACCAAAATGAATGTCCGAAACCAGGGCGATATGCAATTCTTTCACGGACCCGGCCTTTTTGTTTACCGCCACCTCGTATTCATTGATGACCGGATTTCGGGCATTCCAACCCCCGTAGATGACGGCGCCCAATATGAAAGTCACTACGACGACTCCCAAGATGAATGGGGTTTTTGGGTGTTCCCTCACCCGATTCGGGATAAACTTGAGCCATCGGTTCAGCAGCTGGATGCCATCGATCAAGAGAAGGATCAAAAAGGCGTACACGATCATGATCATGGAATACCCGCCCCACATGGCCAATCCGGAGGCGATCGAGCGGGGCAGAAGATGCTCCGTCAGCTCCGCCACAGGGAACGGCAGCACCAACAGGGCGAAGACCACGCCAAACAGGAGCCGAAGGGACCGGGACGCCGGCTTTCCCAGTGCCTGCCATCCCCTGCGTCCGATGTAGTAGGTCATCAATCCGTACAGAACCAAGAAAATTGAGACGAAAAGACCCCACATGTTTTGCTTCTCCCCCATCGAAAGGTATTGCCGCATCGGGTTCGCCATTGGATGCAATGAATAAAGTATCAAAGAAACGGGCCATTGACCATCCTTCAACCAATCGACGCACCGGAAGGGGAAAAACAAAAAGACCGGCCTCGACGGCCGCCCTTCAGAAAAGGGTCAGACGGTCTTCCGCGCTTCCCGATCCCGCTCCTCGAGAAAGGAGACCACCGTCCGGAAAAACCGGTCGTAGTCCGGATTCCACACGTCGTGCCCCGCTTCCGGCATGACGGCGATTTCCACCCGCGACAGCCTTTCCCGAAAGAGCGCAGCATCCGCTTCTTTCAATAACGAACCCTCGCCTCCGCCGCGAAGGACGAGAACCGGACAGCGGATCTCCCGCAGTCGGTCCCAGAGAAGCACCTCCCGGGATTCCCGCTGCACGGCCCACACCGCCCGCTCCGGGATCTTCTGGGAAGACGAGAGGACCCGTTCCGCCCAGGACTCGGGTATGGCCGGATATCGGGCGGGATAATCGATCAGGATCAAACCGGCCACCCGCCGGGGATGGCGAGCCGCCAGCCCGATGGCCCGGGGGACCCCCGTCGAGTAGGCCATCAGGCAGAATCGTCCCTTTAACGCCGCCTCCATCACCGCTTCGGCGTCCGCCACCTGATCCTCCAGGGAATAACCCGTCTCCGGCGCATCGCTTTTGCTCGCCCCCCGCCAGGAGATGGCCAGGGTGCGACGGGGGGCCAGCTTTTCCATCTCGGACCGAAAGTTCTCGGCGCTCTCCAGAGCGCCGGGAATGTACATCAGGGGAATCCGGTCGACCTCTTCCCGTTCCCCGCTGTCCAGGTAATGGAGCCGGACTCCGCTCCGCAAAGCCCAGGCATCCCGAATCAATCGGCTGCACTCCTTTCCGCCCCATTGCCGCCAGCTTCGGACATCAACCCGGCCAGGACCGAAACCCGAAGGATGATGCCCAACAGCTTTCCGGACTCGTCCACCACGGCGATGGGGAAGCGGGATTCGGTTGCCTTGGGAATCAGGTCTTGGATCGTCTCTTCGGGATCGGCGGTATGGTAATCCCGCCGGAGGATCTCCGACAAATCCTTGTTCTCCCTCCGGGCCTGGATCGCGTCATCGATGGTGACGATCCCCTGCAGCCGCCGGTCGCCGTCCACGACGAACACGCTGGAGATCCCGTTGGATTTCATCTCCTTGACCGCCACCCGGATCCCGTCCTTCATGGAAACCGTCGCGGTGGTCCGGACCATCACGTGTTTGGCCTGCACCACCCGGGACCGGTCGATATCCTTGACAAACTCCTCGATGTAATCGTTCGCCGGCTGATTCAGGATCTCCTCCGGCGTTCCGATCTGGATCACCTGACCGTCCTTCATCACCGCCACCCGATCGCCCAGTTTAAAGGCTTCGTTCACATCGTGGGTGATGAAGACGATGGTCTTCTTCAACTTGGACTGGATCTCCAGGAGCTCCAACTGCATTTCCCGCCGAATCAGGGGGTCCAGGGCGCTGAAGGGCTCATCCATCAGCAGGATGTCCGGATCGTTGGCCAAAGCCCGGGCCAAACCGACCCGCTGCTGCATCCCGCCGCTCAGTTCACCGGGCATCTTGTCCTCCCAACCCTCCAGCCCGACAGTAGCCAGGACCTCTTCGGCTTTGCGCCTTCGCTCCTCCTTGGGGACCCCCTTCACTTCCAGGCCGTACTCCACATTGGCCAGCACGGTGCGGTGGGTAAAAATACCGAAGTGCTGAAACACCATAGCCATTTTGTTTTGGCGAAATTCCCGCAGCTGCTTTTTCCCGTATTCCACGATGTTCTCCCCGTCGACGGTGATCCGCCCCTTCGTCGGCCGGTTGAGCAGATTGAGGCAGCGGATCAGAGTGGACTTCCCGCTTCCCGACAGGCCCATAATCACGAAGGTTTCTCCCCGGTTCACCTCAAAGGAAGCATCGTGCACGCCGACGGTATGACCCGTCTTTTTCAAAACCTCTTCCTTCGTTGCCCCCTCCCGGAGCAGCTTCAGCACCGATTCCGGGCGGGGACCAAACACCTTGGTCACGTTTTCCACGATAATTTCAGACATGGCCCTGCTCCTTTTTGTAATTGTAGCGATTGGCGATGCCTTGGGTGATTCGATCGATGATAATCGCCAAAATGACGATGGAAAGCCCGGCCTCAAACCCGCGGTCGATATCCACCCGGTTGATGGAGATCAACACTTCCATGCCGAGCCCCTTGGCCCCGACCAGGGAAGCGATCACCACCATCGCCAGCGCCATCATGGTGGTCTGGTTGATTCCCGCCATGATGGTGGGCAGCGCTTGCGGAATCTGAACCTTTCTCAGCATTTGCCAGCGGGAAGAGCCGAAGGAAAGGGCCGCTTCGATCATCTCCCGGGAAACCTCCCGGAGGGCGAGGTTGGTCAAACGGATCACCGGAGGAAGCGCATAGATGACGGTGGCAAACAGCGCCGAAACCTTTCCCAGGCCGAACAGCATGATGGCCGGGATCAGATAGACGAAGCTGGGCATCGTCTGCATGGCATCCAGGATGGGACGCATCACCGCCTCCGCAAACCGGCTGTAAGCCATCAGGATGCCCACCGGAATTCCGATCAGGAGGGAGATCGCCACGGAGGTGAGCACGATGGACAAAGTCAGAATCATCATGTCCCAATAACCGAAGGATCCCACCAGGAACAGAAGAAGGCCGAAAGTAATGCCGGCGGGGAGATGAACCAGCCGCCAGCCGAGGAGGAAAGCGATCAGGATGATCACCCACCAGGGAAGCCATCCCATGAAGAGTTCCACATTGTACAGGAAGGTCAGGGTCACCATTTTGACCGCATCGAAAAAACCGGTCAAATGGGTGGTCAAAAAACGGATCAGGTCCTCTACGTATCCACCGACATCCAAACGAAAATCAGGAAATTGATTCATCATGACTGTGCTCCCTGCGAAGCCTCCACGTCACCTCTCTTTTCGAAATGAGATGAACGAACCCCTGACAAGCCATACCTGCCCGCGTCCGAGAATTGCCCCTTTGCAAAACATCCCCGCCTCCACCGCCCCGAGCCCGGGAAACCCGCGCCTTGCCCGGCGGAAGAGGACACCCTCCCTATTTCCGTCCACGGGAATACTATTTCAGGGACTCCTTCACCTTCGCCGCCACCTCTTCGGGCACCCACTGGGTCCACATCGCTTCGTGTTCCTTGAGGAACCACCGGGCGGCCTCGTCGCTGTCCGCGTCATGATCCCGCATGTAAGCCAGGGCCTCGTTGGTCACTTCGGCACTGGTCTGGTATTGCTTGAGAAACTCCACCACTTCGGGGGCGCGTTCCTCCAGGCTTTTATGGATGGCGATTTCCACCGGTTGCGCCGGGAATGCCGTCCCGTATCCGTCCTCCCAGGTCTTCTGGTCGAAGGGCGGCTCCTCCAGCAGGGTCATATCGTATTTCCCCATCACCCAGGTGGGCTCCCAGTAGTACCCCACCCAGGGCTCGCCCTTTTCATAGGCATCGGTCAAAGAGCTGGTGAGGGCCGCGTCGGAACCCGGCCGGAAATAGGTGAAATCCTTGTCCAAGCCGTAGGTCTTCACCTTTTGTTCCAAAATTCCGTCAACTGCCCATCCGGTGGGTGATCCGATAATCCGCGCCTTTCCGGGGTTTTCCGGATCCTCAAAGAGATCCTTGTAACGGGGCAGATCCTGAACCGATTTCAGATCCGGCGCCATCGGTTTGATGCCCCGTTTCTTGTCGCCTTTGATCATATACGTCGGCACATAAAATCCTTGCCGGTTGTCGTCAAAGTTGGTAGACACCTGGATCACATTTCCGCTATCCAGGAGTTTTTCCCACTGTTCCTTCACATTGCCCGTCCAGATCTCCATGTACACATCGATATCCCCCTGCTCCAATCCCGTCAGGGTGTTGGGGGTGGACCCGGGCGTCACGTCGGTCTTGAAACCGTACCCGTGCTCAATGATCGCCTGAGCCACGCTGTTGTGGAAGCGCAGGCTGTCCCATCCGGCATCCGCAAAGACGATGGGTTCATCCTGCCCCTGTTCCACTTCCGGCGGAGTCGCACACGCCGCCAAGGTCAAAATCAGCACCGCCGAAAGGAGTCCAATCGTCCATTTCGGCATTTTTTTGGAAAATGGATTCACATTAACAACCTCCTCTTCTCGTTCATTATAACATAATAAAAAAAATTAATTGAAACGGCATTCATGTCCGAGAAATCGCCCCTTTCCCACCTTTGGTAACGGATCCGCCGCCATCCGGCCCGATCGTGAAAATATTGAAGGGAGATCTTTCTCTCGCACCGCCGTCCTCCATCGCCCCCGGCTCCGGTCTTGCGAGGATATTCGTATTCAGGCGAGCGGGGCATGCGGGCCTCCCCGGCCTGAGTCGGCGCATTTGCGGGCTCCGATGCCCGTCGATTTTTCCATTCTCCTGGAATAAACTTACTAAGAAATGTTGAACAAATTGGCCAAATGCATCTCGGCTTTTTTCTCCCCCGGAACAAAAACCGGCGGCAGACCGACTTTCCGGCCTGCCGCCCGGCATTTTTATCGGCTTGTCGCCCGTTTAGCCGTTCGGGTGGCTTCCAATAGCGATTTTTGAAGCTGATCGACGGCCCTCTGCAGAGCCTTCCGGTCCCCGCTCTGCAGCGCTTCCGCCAGGGCGGGCAGGGGCTGCGCCGCATACCCGGTGGTCAGACCCGGCGCCCAGATTTGATGCTTATACCAAGGGCGGCCGGGGAGCCCTTTCGGCTGTGTCAAGTCTCGCTCCTGCTTGCGGAGAGCCGCATTGATCCTCTGCAGTTGTCGGCGCTCCTCCGGGGTGACGATCCCGTCGGAAAGGATGCGGTGGGCGTTTCTTTCCAGGGAGGCCGCCGCCTCTTTCCACCGCTCGGCCTGTTCGATGGCGGGAACCAGCGAAACGCCCAACGTCCCCTGTTCCTCCATCTCTTTCAGGAGGCGGAGCACTTCATCGGCATAATCGGAATAGCGAAGCGGCAGCACATCGGCATTGGCCAGCCGGAGGGCCATGATCCCGTTGACCCGGGCACCGGCGGCATGATGGAGATAGCCGGGATCGATCAACCGTTCAACGGAATCGGAGTTGTCATAGGCGCTGTGATACAAGCCCTCCCCCGAGCTGAAGCCGGTGTCCGCCGAGGGAACGCCGATATGCTGCAGAAAGGCGGTATAATCGGACCCGCTGCCCAGCGCGCCGATCGCCGGCGGCTTGTCCCCCGACCGCTTCTCCCAATCCTCATAGATGGAGGTCCCGGTTCGGGGCTCCGTCACCTCCCGGGTCACGGCATAAATCAATTCCTTCATGGAGGGAACCGCGGACGCTCCGAAGTACTGGCCGGCCGTTCCATCCATATTGAGGTAGGCGACGGCATTTTTCGTCAGATGCCTGCGATGCTCTTCCGCCCATTCCGTCGATCCGATGAGCCCGTATTCCTCCCCGTCCCATCCCGCGAGCACAATCGAACGTTCCGGACGCCATCCCTTCTGGTACAGGGAGCCGAGAACCCGGGCGATCTCCATCACCGAAGACCATCCGGAGTTGTTGTCCCGGGCGCCGTAAACCCATCCATCCCGGTGGGCTCCGATCACCACCAACTCTTCCGGGTATTTGCTGCCGGGAATCCGGACAATGACATCATTCACCTTCTTTTTCGCATAACGGATATCCAACGACAGCTTCACCTTGGCCGGCCCCGGTCCGAGGCGATAGGGAAAGGAGAAACCGCCCTGCCAGGATTCCGGCGCTTCGGGTCCCTTCATGTTTTCCAGCAGATGGCGCGCTTGGCCGTAAGAGATCGGAGTGGTGGGGATCGTCGGCAGCGAATCGGCTTGATCGGGGGAAATGCGCTTTTCACCCGGCAGGGAAGGATTTCCCGGAGTCAAGGGATCGCCGGGATAGCGATAGATGTAGAGAATGCTGCCCCGTTGAATGGCGTCCGCCGGCCGCCAGGGGCCTTCCGGATACACTTTCCCTCGGGTAAATCCATCGTCAGCCGGGTCGGAATAGATGATCACTCCCCGAGCCCCGTGCTTGGCCGCTTGATCCGTCTTGACCCCGCGGAAATTGCGGCCGTAACGCACGAGCACCACCTTTCCCTTGACGGAAATCCCCTGCTTCTTCAGCTCCTCAAAGTCTTCAGGCCTGCCGTAATTGGCATAGACGAGCTCCGCCTCCACCTCGCCGGCGGGGGAATAGGCGTTATACCCGGGAACCACGTCCTTCGCAAAGGGCGTACCCGGCGGAAGCTTCTCCATCACTTTCAGCTCCCGCTTTTCGGGAGCGGTTAGGGTCACGGAGATGTTTTCGGGGATGGACAGGTAAACATCGTAGGATTTGATCTCCGGCTGAAGTCCCGCTTTTTTCAGCTGCCTGACGGCATATTTCAAAGAATCCCGGTTCCCCTCGCTGCCAACCAGCGAAGGACGCAGGCTCAGGGCCCGGGAATCGGCGGCGATCCGCTCCTCCTTTACGTCTTCCGAAAAGCGCTGTTCAAACTGCCGCTGCCACGCCATCTTGTCCTTGGAAAATCCCGCGATCCGATGGGAGGGCTCGGACTTCGCCTGAACCGGCACCACGGACAAACAAAGGAGGGCAACAACCGAGAGAATCGTCAACCGACCAAGGGGACGCCCCCGAAAACCGACCATTCCTAACCCCCCTGTTTCAAAAAGTGATCATTTGAAGAATCATTTCAATATTCGGCCTCTGATCCCCTCCCTCCTTGCGATTCCAAACGCCGTTTTCCTACGGCCCGATCCTTTCCCACGCTTTCCGGGTGATCCGGTATACGCAGACATCGGACACACCGCGAAACGTCGTCCATTTCCACAGATGCATGCCGTTTTTCTCCGCCACCCGGCGGGAGGCCAGATTGGGCGATTGGATCAGGGAGATGACCCGGTCGACGGGCCTCGTCCGAAACGCGAAGTCCCGCAGGGCCCTTGCCGCCTCCGTGGCCAGCCCCTGTCCCCGATAATCCCGGTCGATCAGGTAGCCCACTTCCAATTCCTCCACACCGTCCACTTCCTGGGCAACGAGTCCGCAGCGCCCGATCAGCCGGCCGCTCCCCCTGTGGACGGCGGCGTAAAGGCCGTATCCCCGGGAGGGAATCACTTCGTCTATATGACGTTGGAGCCAGTCTTTCACCTCCGAATAACCGGGCACCTGCCCGCTTCCGATGTATCGCATCGTCCCGGGCTGCGCGTAGATCCGGTACAGGTCATCCAGATCGCCCATGACAAAGTGGCGCAGAATCAAGCGGCCGGTCTCCAAAACGATCTTCATTCCCTCAAGCTCCTTTCGCAACTCCATCCCCACGCTTTCAAAGATTTCTCCGGTCTTTCTCCCTCTCCTTCCCAGGAGCCCCCATCAACGGCACGAAAAATAAAGGCCGCGGACGAGGTCCAAGGCGCGGCTGCCGATAACCGGGAAAGCTTTTCCCCGGCGCCACACGGATCCCCTGTCCGCGGCCAAAAACCGTAGTCGGGAGTCCCAGTGTTCAAAGTCCTGGAAGTTCGCGGCCCGGATGGTTTCCGTCGGACCGCCACGCGGGCTCCGAAGTCGGTCAGGCATCCCTGCCGCTGACGACGAAACCTACATCACCCCGAACTGCTCGTCCCGCAGGTCGGTGATAAACATGTGCCCCGGGGCGTGGGTGATCATGAAATCGGGCTTCACTTCCATCGCCACCGCCTGGGGGGTGACGCCGCAGGCCCAGAAGACGGGAACCTCTCCCTTCCGGATGGTGACCGGGTCGCCGAAGTCGGGTCGGCTCAAGTCGCGAATCCCGATCGCCTCCGGGTTTCCGATCTGCACCGGCGCTCCGTGGACCGCCGGAAAGCGGGAGGTCACCTGTACAGCCCGCACCACGTCCCGCTCCGGGATAGGGCGCATGCTGACCACCATGGGACCCTTGAACCGCCCTGCCGGGACACACGGGATGTTGGTCCTGTACATCGGCACATTGCGCTTCTCCTCGATGTGGCGCACCGGAATACCGTTACCCAGCAGCGCCTGTTCGAAGGTGAAGCTGCACCCCAGGAGAAAGGCGACCAGATCCTCCTCCCAGTAGCTCTGGATGTCGGTCACCTCCTCCACCAGCTCCCCGTGCCGATAGATGCGGTACCTGGGAAGGTCCGTCCGCAAATCGGCCTCCGGTGCCACCAGCCGGGGAACGGGGGAGCCGGGTTCCGTCACATCGAGGACCGGGCAGGGCTTCGGATTCCGCACACAAAATAGCAGAAAGTCGAAGGCCATCTCCTTTTTCAACACAACCAGGTTGGCCTGGACAAACCCCTTCGCCAGGCCCGCCGTAGGCCGAACCCATTCATTGCGCCGGAACGCCGCCCGCACCTCAGCGGGATTCATGGTGGTGATATCCATGGACTCGCCTCCCCGATCCAAATGGAATCAGCTGAACAACTTGGGCAATTCCGTGAACAGGGTAACGCCGCCCAAATAGGCCATGACCACGACGACCAACAGGCCGAAGATCGTCAACCATTTTGGATGTTTGTATTCCCCGACGATCGATTTCCGATGGGCGGCGATCAGCATGATCCCCAGAGCGATCGGCAGAATCAGGCCGTTCAGGGCCCCCACCAGAATCAGGGTTTTTACGGGACGGCCGATGGTGACGAATACCAGGGTCGACAGGATGATAAAGGCGATAATCAGCCATTTGTGGTGTCGGTCCAGGGTCCGGCTGAAGGTCCGAATAAAGGAGACGGAGGTATAGGCCGCTCCCACCACCGACGTCACCGCCGCCGCCCACATCACGATGCCGAACAGTTTGTAACCGATCTCGCCCGCCGCCAGCTGGAAGACGGAAGCCGGCGGATTGGCCTCATCCAAAGTCAATCCCGCCGCCACCACGCCCAGGGCCGCCAGGAACAGGATGTAGCGCATCAAGGCGGTGATCAAAATCCCCGAGATGGAACTTCGGTTCACCTCGGGCAGAGCGTCCGCTCCCTTCACTCCGGCGTCCAGCAGGCGGTGTCCTCCCGCAAAGGTGATGTATCCGCCAACCGTTCCCCCGACCAGGGTCACAATCGCCATGAAAAAGCTCGCTTGATTTTCGGCGGTCATCTCCGGGACAAAGGTCCGAACCGCCGCTTCCCC
>Ga0079224_100012354_pt1 | contig 11813 bp, 11 predicted proteins | sample Stecom2015_FD_80414 | JGI IMG/M metagenome (GOLD analysis project Ga0079224, IMG submission 80414) | Agricultural soil microbial communities from Utah to study Nitrogen management - Steer compost 2015 | ecosystem: Environmental > Terrestrial > Soil > Agricultural land | place: USA: Utah...
AACTGATCGAATGATTTTGCCGAGAATAGAAAGGTAAGCCGCGTGGTGCTGTTGCTGGCTTTCTGGGCGGCGAATAGCATCGTCGCGTATTCTTTGCGAAGCTTCTTCAGATCGTCGTCGAGAACCGCGATGATGTCGTTGTTTTCCCGGATCTCAGTGTTGAGGAGATTGATCTCTTTCTTAATTCCGCTGATTAGCGTCTCCTGTTCAAGGATGCGTTGATTCAAGGCGTTAAGCTCGCCCAGAGTGTTTTTCTTTCGGGTACTGGTCTGCTTGAGAATCTTTTCGACTTCCTTGATCCTCTCAACACTTTCCTGCTTCTGCTTCTGGAGTTGTGCTTTGTTCTGCCCGAAGGCGGGCGTGGCAAGAACACATATCAGAAGAAGTCGTAAGATACTCTTACCTCCGCACATATTTCTTGGGAATATTGAAGGGGAACCGAAGTTCCTTATCGCCAACTTCCGCCTTGCTGTACTCAAAGATAATGGTGGTATTCAGCAAGCCGGATACTGTCTTATAAAAGAGATTTATCGTGCCGTTGTAAGGGAAAATTTTATCGCCAACGGGTTGAAAATTGGAATAGTTGATCACAAGCGAGTTTGGGGTGCCGTCCTGCTTCATCTCAACCTTCTCAATTTTCATGCTGGCTGCATTTACATAGTTAACGATGTCGATGTCCGACTTGTTTTGCTTCAGCAGGAACATTGAGGATTCCCGCTCCACATCATCGTTATCTGAACGGGGAACGATGGGGTTCCCAAGCATTGCGGCCTGAACGATTTCGTAGTTGATTTCAAACTGAAAGCGCTCCGAGAGTTCGGTATACGGAAAAACGTAATATTCTTTGTCGACGGTGCTGACGATGGTGATGGAGTCTCTGTCGATCAGGGCTTTTCCGCCCTGAACACCAATGACGGAGAAGGTCATCCAGATGACCGAGTCTTTGCGAATACGGACGTTCGCTTTGACCTCTCTTTCCTTGTCCCCGTCGCGCAAGACCATACGGGCTTTGCCCTGAAAATAATCGAAATCGATGTTTTCAATGTTGAGTTTGGCTTTTGGCTCGGCGGCGGGCGGAAGGCTGGTAACCCGACGGCTACAGCTGGCAGCAACCAGCAGCACCATCAGGAGTAAGAACCCCTGGCTCTTAGTCATATATTTTACGGTTCGCAATTTTTCTGTTAAGGGTCTCGCTGTCGGCATTCAAGCCGCGGGCTTTTTCCCATTGCTTTACGGCACCTTCTACGTCACCAAGTTTGTAGAGGATGTCGCCGTAGTGCTCGAAATGCACAGCGGTTGCTTTTCCTGTCTCCAGCGCTTTTTCCATTACTTTCCTGGCCTCCCGGTATTTTTCACGCATAAACAGGACCCAGGCATAAGTGTCCAGAAAGGTCGGGTTTTCTGGATGATTTTTTATCAATGTTGCCGACATCTTTTCGGCCTTCTCAAGATTTTGCCCGCGCTGTGCAAGATAATAACTGTAATTATTGAGAACGATCGGGTTGGCAGGGTTGAAGGCGAGAGCCTCCTCATAGGCCTGGTCCGACCGATCGTACTGCCGCGTTGCGTTGTACGCCTCTCCGAGCTGGCTGTTAATTTCACTGATCATACCCGGATTGGAGGAGAGGAGCCTCTTTGCCTGTTCAAGGGCGAAGATGGCCTCGTCGTAGGTTCGCTTTCGCAATCGGGCAACACCATGGAAATAATGGATCATGCCCTGGTTGGGATAGATTTCCAGGGCGTCTTCGGCGTGTCTGATCACGTCGTCCCATTGTTCCAGGCGAACTTCAAGATACAACAGATTTTCGTAAACCTCGAACGTAACGTCGGCACCGCTCTCCACCGCGTCGAGATAGTGCTGTCGTGCTTCGCGCTGATTTCCCACAGACAGGTACAGGTCGCCTCCGACAATCTTGACCGTAGGATCGTCGGGATGCGCGGCTTTGAGTTTATTATAGAGTTCGACGGCAAAAGCTTCGCGGGCCGAATCCCTCTGCCTCGTCGTACGTTTCTCATGAAGTTCGGCGTTGTAAGCCCCCATGATGATGATCTTGCTTTGCAACCCTACGGAAGGATCATCAAATAAGCGGAGCAACAAAGGCTGAGCCTTTTGGTCCTGACCAATATCGCGATAGAAGCCCGCGAGCAGCATTTCGACCTGGCTGTGGCCCGGGTGGTCGGCTACAAATTTCTCGAGGAGGACAACCGCCCGGTCTCGCATTCCTTTTCCGGAAATGACCTCGGCGAGCGCCATCACATAACGGGCCTCCCCCGGAAAGGCTGCGATCAGCTTTTCCCCTTCTGTCAAAGCTTCTTCGGTTTTGTTCTGCTCGAGAAGAAGCTTGAGCTTTTGTATCGACGAAGTTTCGTTTATGCCGAATACTTCTTCGGCGCGGTTATACGCCTTCAGGGCGTCGGCAGGACGTGAGGCGTATTGATATACTGCCGCTACTTCGAATAAGTATTGCTCCGTACCCTGGATGCGCTCCAGCATCTCTTCGTAGGCGTCGGCCGCCTTGTCGAACCGACCCAGGCCGTTGTATATGTCAGCGGCCAGGAGATAGAAGTACTTGTTGTTTTTTTCCAGCCGGAGCGCTTCTTCGATACGCGCGGTGGCCTTCAACAAATCATCGTGATTGTTACTCCGCGATAGTACCTGGGCAATCTTGTAGTGGATGGTTGCGTTTTCGGGGTGAATGTCGAGGGCCCGGTGATAGTAGACAAGGGCCTTGGCGTAGTCTTCAAGGATGAAATACTTCTCGCCTTCGGTGAAATAGAACTCCGCTTCTCTCAGTCGAATACCTTGCGCCGGCTCGTTGCCGCGCTTCTTCTTCTGCGCGGCAGCCGTTTCCGGAAAGGCGACGGCGATTAGCAGGAGAAGCCAGAAGATTCTATTAATGGCCCGGTTTTTCAAGTCAAAGTGTTGTAGTCTCCTACGCTCAGGTCCAGGGGCTTTTTCTCAAAATTAACGAAATTCCCCAACATACTATTTTCCAGGACGGCTCCCGAGAGACGTGAATTTTCCTGAACGATCGAATTCCGGATACGGCTATCCGTGATGACGGTGTTCTTTCCGACGGATACGTGCGGACCTACGACGGAATTTTCGATGACGACGCCCTCAGCAATAAAACACGGGGGGATAATCACGGCATTCGTCAGCGTGGCTTCGTCTGACACGAGCTTTTGATCGCGGATGAATTCAAGATACCGCTGGTTGGTCTGAACTGTTGCATCCTTGTTTCCGCAATCGAGCCATTCCGTTACCTGTCCGGTGACAAACACCGCTCCTTTCGCGCGCATGTTTTCCAGAGCCGTGGTAAACTGGAATTCACCTTTTTCCCGAATGTCATTGTCGATGAGATATTGCATTTCGCCCGCCAGTCGTTCGCCGTCTTTGAAGAAGTAAATGCCGATGATGGCAAGGTCGGAGACAAAATCCGCGGGCTTTTCGACGAATGCGTTGATCTCACCGTGTTCGTTGAGTTTTACAACGCCGAACTGACTGGGGTCTTCTACGCGCTGCACCCAGATGATGCCATCGCGACTTGTATCCATCTTGAAGTCAGCCTTGAATAACGTGTCGGCAAAGGCGACGATTACTTTTCCGGTAAACAATTCGCGGGCGAACAGCAGCGCGTGAGAGATTCCGAGGGCTTCTGTCTGATAGAAAATCTTGCCCCGGGCACCCACTTGCTCGGCAATTGCCTTCAAATTTTCTTCGACTTCCTTTCCAAAAGAAGGATGAATAATAAATCCGACGTTCTCGATTTTTTCGTTTGACACGCGGGCAATGTCTTCGACGAGCCGGTGAACAATAGGCTTGCCTGCAATCGGTAAGAGCGGTTTCGGAACAGTGAGCGTATGAGGCCGCATTCTTTTTCCAAGACCGGCCATCGGAATAATAATGTTCATGAATATGATTTGGTTTGAAAAAACAGAAACAGAAGTGCTCAGGACAAGTCAGGCCATACAAAATTCAGACCCGGCTAACCCTTTCTCTTCGTGTTTCGATACCGTAAATGCATGCTGCAAACAAGAGCAGCACAACTATATGGAAGCCAGTGGCCACAAGCTGATGTTCAAATTCTACGACGTTTACGCCATACGCCAGGGCTACGGCGACGATAATGTAAAACAGTCCCGGTCCCCACTGATAAGGAACCGGGTAATACCGCTGTCCCATTACATAGCAAATCACCGTCATCGACGCGTAACACATCACCGCGGCAATGGCGCTGCCCGCGTATCCGGCTACCGGAATCAGGAAGTAGTTTGCTGCAATGGTGACAAAAACTCCGACAAAAGTAATAATCGTTCCGAAATAGGTCCGGTCCGTTACCTTGAACCATACCGAAAGATTGTAATACACGCCGAGGAGCAGGTAGGCGAGAAGGAGCATCGGAACAATATGAAGCCCTTCCCAGTATGAGGGATCGGCGAGGAAGTACTTGATGATGTCAAGGTTGACGGAAACAGCAAGCAGGATAAAACAGCAAACGATAATAAAATAGTGGTTTACCCTCGCGAAAAGCTGGGGAGAATTTTTCTCAGCCGCGTTGGAGAAGAAAAACGGTTCGGCCGCGTAACGAAAGGCCTGTATTGCGAGGTTCATCAGCGCGGCGAGTTTATAGCAAGCCCCGAAAATCCCAAGGGCGTACTCTTCGCTCCGATCGCCGTAAAACCCTTCGGGTAACCACCTTTCAAGAGTGATACGGGAAAACATCTCATTCGTCATCCCCGCCAGTCCGGTGAGCATAATCGGATAGGCATAGCTGTACATCGAAGGGGAAAGAGTACGATCATGAGCAGGTCGCCAGGAGAGCAGTTCCCGCGCAAAGAAAATCAGATAAAATCCGGTCGCAACAAGATTTGCCAGAAAGACCAATGAGACGTCAGGCTTACCGAAGGGATAGAATTTCAGAAGGTAGACATTGAGGACTACAAGAATGCCGATGTTGATCAACTTACCTGTGGCAAAACGGATGGCCTTCTTGCGCAGGCGAAGCCGGGCAAACGGAATTGCGGCGACCGCATCAATAAACATGATGCATACAAGCCAGATCACAAGATCGGCCCGGCCGGGGACGGACAACGCTGTGGCTATTGAATCGGAGAATACGATGAAGACCGCGGAAAGAAGTCCGCTCACTGCAAGTACTGCAGTCTGCGCCAGGTTGAAAATGTGTTTCTCGTCACTGCCGGGCTTGCTGGCGAACCGGAAGTACGCGGTTTCCATGCCGAAGATGTATACGATGTTCACCACGGCTACATATGCATAGACTTTCGTGATGACTCCATATTCTTCGGGAGCAAAGACTGCGGTATGAAGGGGCACGAGAAGGAAACTCAGAAACCGGGGCACAATACTGCCCAGTCCGTAGAGGATCGTCTCACCGGCAAGTCGCTGAATTTTACTCATGCTGAGTCCGTATTACTCTCCCTTGAACGCGGGTTGTCGCTTGTTGATAAAGGCGTCAGTCCCTTCGCGGAAGTCATGCGTATTGACGCAGGCCGCAAAATTCTCGGCTTCCGCTGCATAACCTGCATCCTGAAAACCATAGCCCGCATTAACACTTTTGATAACCTGGCTCACGGCGAATGGTCCTTTCGCAAGAATACGTTTCATCATATCGCGGGTGAACTCTGCCAGCGACACGCGCGGCACAACATGGTTTACAAGGCCGATGCTTAGGGCTTGCTGTGCGGTCACCATATCACCTGTCATCATCAGTTCGAGGGCTTTTCCTCGTCCTACCAACTGTGTGAGACGTTGCGTTCCACCATACCCGGGGATTATGCCCAGGTTGACTTCGGGCTGGCCGAAACGCGCTTCTTCAGCGGCAATGCGGATATGGCAGGCCATAGCCAGTTCACACCCCCCGCCGAGAGCATAGCCGTTCACAGCCGCAATAACGGGCTTGGGGCAGTCTTCAATAAGTTTAAACAACCGTTGGCCGTTCTGGGCAAAGGCGAGTGCCTGGTCTCGGGTGAGCGCTGCCAATTCCTTGATGTCAGCACCCGCCACAAACGCCTTCTCTCCATCTCCGGTAAGGATGAGCCCGCGATAGTCGGGTTGTTCATAAGCCTGCTGCAGAACCACGATAAGCTCGGATAGCGTCTTGAGATTCAACGCGTTCATCGCTTCCGGTCTTGATATATAGACGGTGACAATACCGTCTGTGTGATCGATTTTCAGGTTGTCCATCATAGTCAGATTTGTCGTCTTGGTGGCGTCAAAGATTGCACAATACACCGGGGATAAAAAGCCGACCGGGGCTTTTTTGACCGGATAGACCCGGCGCTGCCCTTCCTTTACTAATGGGAAGATGCGGATTGCTTGAGTAGTGCCGGAAGTTGGTTGACGATTTCTCCCACCATACGTCCGAGGGTAAATGCCGGCTTCCACCCCCAGTCGCGTCGGGCGCGCTCGTCGTCAATAGACCTTGGCCACGAGTTGGCAATCGCCTGCCGGAAATCGGGTTCGTACGTAATGGTAAAGTCGGGCAGATGTTTGCGAATTTCCGCCGCTATGTCAGCGGGAGAAAAAGACATCGCTGTTATGTTGTAACTCGACCGCACGGTAATTCTGTCAGCGGGTGCGTCCATTAAGTCGAGTGTAGCCTTAATGGCGTCCTCCATATACATCATGGGTAGAGCGGTGTCGGGCTGAAGAAAACATGTGAATCGCCGCTCAGTAAGCGCTTTAATGAAAATTTCTACCGCGTAGTCCGTCGTTCCGCCTCCGGGAGGATGTTTGTATCCGATCAATCCCGGATAGCGCAAACTGCGAACATCGATGCCGTATTTGTTGAAGTACCACTCACACAGACGTTCTCCCGCCAGCTTGCTGATCCCATAAATGGTTGTGGGATCCATGATGGTGTCCTGTGGCGTGTTGTCTTTAGGAGTATTCGGACCGAATACTGCGATAGAACTGGGCCAGAAAACCTTCCGCACGCCCGCTGATTTCGCAGCTTCGAGCACGTTGATCAGGCTGTCCATGTTTAGGTGCCAGGCGAAAAGTGGATCGCGCTCACCGGAGGCGGAAAGGACAGCCGCAAGATGATAGATTTCACCAACCTCCCTCTCGGTGATTATCTTTCGAAGCTGGTTTTTGTCGAGTACGTCAAGAAGGCAAAAATTTCCCTCCGGAAGGGAAACCATGGGTTCGCGCAAGTCAGCGGCCAGCACATGAGCAGAGCCATGGCGATCGATGAGGGCCTGAGTAAGCTCCGATCCGAGTTGCCCGCTTGCGCCTATTACGAGGATAGTGCGATTTTTCACTGATCGGGATAAATGAGAGTGTCCTGTGCAAAATAAAAACCTTATACCTTTGTGTTCACACGTTTGCCGGTATTTTTATGACCGATCCTGGCAGCGACAGTGGATAACTTTTTCCTAAAAAGAGGATTATGTCAGAGGGTCCGGATTTTGAAGAGTATCTCAAGGCCAAGAAGATCGATTCTGCTGCCCTGCGGGCTGCGGAACCCGAGCTTTGGACATCGTGGAAAAATGAGTTTGAAGTTGTGCATCCGAATAGCTTCACGATGCAGAAGCTGAATCTGATCAATGCGATCAGAAGAAAGTATCTTCTCGCTTCTTTGCCGCCGGAAGATACCAAGCCGGCAGAGCCGCCGACACCGGCCAAGCCGCGCCCTGGAAAGCCGGTGATGAGACCGAAGATGGGATAACACTAACGGGACTATATGTATAAGAAACTCAAGCCGGCACTTCTGCGGGAACTGGAAAGCATTCGAAGCGCTGGATTGTACAAATCCGAACGAGTGATTACGACGCCGCAAGGTGCAGTGATCCGGACTCAGGGTAAAGAGGTTATCAACTTCTGTGCGAACAATTACCTTGGGTTGTCTTCGCATCCGCGAGTCATCGCTGCCGCCAAACGTACGATCGATACGCATGGTTACGGTATGTCATCGGTGCGTTTCATCTGTGGCACTCAGGATATTCACAAAGAGCTGGAGACGCGTATTGCCGAATTCCTCGGCATGGAAGACGCGATCCTTTATGCTGCAGCGTTTGACGCGAACGGTGGAGTGTTTGAGCCCTTACTTGGAGCGGAGGATGCAATCATTTCGGATGAGCTCAATCATGCCTCCATCATCGATGGAGTGCGACTTTGCAAAGCAAAACGATACCGCTATCGTCACAACGACATGGACGACCTGCGCAGACAGCTGACCGAAGCGCGCGAAAGTGGTGCGGAACAGATTCTGATCGTCACCGACGGCGCTTTTTCTATGGATGGAACCATTGCGCAGCTTGATAAAATCTGTGATCTCGCCGATGAGTTTGAAGCGCTGGTCATGACGGATGAATCACACGCCACGGGCTTCATCGGCAAGACCGGCCGGGGTGTTCACGAGTACCACGGTGTAATCGATCGGGTTGATATCGTTACAGGGACGTTGGGGAAAGCTCTTGGCGGTGCATCGGGAGGATTTACTGCGGCGCGGAAGGAAATCGTTGAAATTCTTCGCCAGCGGTCTCGCCCCTATCTGTTCTCCAATACGCTGGCCCCGTCAATCGCGGGAGCATCGATCGAAGTTTTCAATATGCTGTCGGAGACTACCGAGCTTCGCGATAAACTCGAGCAGAACACGCGATACTTCCGGGAGAAAATGACCCGGGCAGGATTTGATATCAAACCGGGGGAGCATCCGATTGTCCCTATTATGCTCTATGATGCACCTCTGGCACAGGAGTTTGCCGAGCGCCTTCTCAACCGCGGTATCTATGTCATCGGGTTTTTCTTTCCGGTTGTTCCGAAGGGGCAGGCACGTATTCGGGTACAGCTTTCAGCCGCACATGAACCCGAACATCTTGACGCCGCTATTGAAGCGTTCACTGCGGTAGGTCGCGATCTCGGGGTAGTTCGATAGACGCTGTCGCGTCTTTATTTGATCTTGAACTGCTTTTTCCTTTTCGAGACAATTGACCCCATTCTCGAGGTGTCGCGCGCAAGCAACCCGAAGGCAGGATCAATGTTGCGTGCGGGGAAGAAATACACGGGCTCACGCTTGCCCCGGAGTTTCAACCGGTACAAGTTAAAGAATGGGATGATTCTGAGTGACTTCACGTCGGGCCATCCGAAACGCGAATTGCGATCTCCTTCAATGATGACGATCTTATTTTTTCCAACCGCGACTCGCTTGACTTTTTCGTTCACCAGGAGAAAAACGTAGAAGAATACAAACCCTAGAATCACGAAGATCATCGAGACAAAAAAAGCTTCGCTGGTAAAAGGAAGGCGCAGCAATAGCAAGACTGCGACTACCCACTGCAGGAGAGCAAAGACCAGAAAAAAGAACTTGGCGATGTAAAACTTGACAGGATTTGCTTCGCTCATAGCCATAGCTGGATTCAAAAAGTGAAATTACAACAACTTTGCTTAATATGGTTATCTTCGTTTAAACCCTCTTTCGAAAAACGTCGAATTGCCGGGACGCCAGGCTAGTGGGACGTAGTTGCGAAATAGCGAGCAGGTTTTTTCCGTTTATGGTCTGCTGCGTCGGGAAGTAACCAGTTGCCGGAGCCGGGATAAATCAAATTCCGTGCCCCCGTACCCCGGTACATAAATGGTTGGAACCATGGCTGCAGGGTGCTTTGTTAGCAATTTTATGGATACCGGTATTGATGAAATAATCACCAAGTTGGGGTTGGCGCTGCTGATCGGAACGATTATCGGCGCGGAGCGCGAATATAAGAACAAGTCGGCAGGACTGCGCACAATCATTCTTATCTGTGTCGGGGCCACGCTGTTTACAATGATCTCGGGAATTCAAGGGGCCGAGGGGGAGACAGGACGGATTGCTTCCAATATCGTCACCGGGATAGGGTTCCTGGGGGCGGGAGCAATTCTTCGAGAGGGGTTCACAGTGACGGGGTTAACAACGGCAAGTAGTATCTGGGTGGCTGCCGCGTTGGGAATGGCCGTCGGAGCAGGTGAGTATTATCTTGCCCTGGCGAGCACGCTGGTGGTACTGGTGGTGTTGGCCGGCTTCGGCGTGATTCAGAACACGCTCGAGCGCTTTCGTAAGACATTGGAACTGCACGTAACCTTTCACGGATCCTATGACCTCCGGCTGGAGAAAAATATGCGCGAGGCCGGGATCAGATTTCGACGACTCAGGACTATCAAGAAAGAAGGAAATGCAGTTTTTCACTACGAGATCGCGGCCCCGCGTAAGAAGCTCAACAAGTTTTTGAAATCACTTAATCGAAATGCTTCGGTTAAGTCCTTCCGATATTGATTTGTAGACTTACCCTTCGGCAGGTTCGCGGGTTTCCTCGGGCACGTCCAGCCAGTTGCCCGGTTCGGTGTTTTGCAGGTAGTCCAGTATTTTCTTCTCGACTTGACTGAGTTTAAGACCGCGGAGGTATCCGCCGTTGCGAGCTAGAATCAGCCGACCGGTTTCTTCCGAGATAGCGAGAACCAGCGTGTCAGTATTTTCAGACATGCCGACAGCTGCGCGGTGGCGGAGACCAAAATGTGCCGGCAGATTGTCATTCTCGCTCACCGGGAGAATGCACCGTGCTGCTTTGATCCGGCCTTTGTGTATGATAACGGCGCCGTCGTGAAGCGGACTGCTTTTATTGAAAATTGCCAGTAACAGACGGCGTGTGACTTCCGCGTTGAGCGTGTCGCCAGTCTCAATGTAGAACTTGAGCTCCATATCGCGGGAGAAAACAATCAGGGCGCCGGTCTTGGTCGAGCGCAGTGTCTTCACCGCTTCCATCACCTGCTGGATATCAAAACCATGATCGATCGGATTACGCCACGCGGTCATTGTCTTGAAGATGTTTTCGCGGAATTCCGTACTGCGACCTATCACCAGTAGAAATTTTCGAATCTCCGGTTGGAAGAGAATGATCATTGCCAGAACGCCAACACCCATGAACTGCCCGAGGATTGTCGTCAGCAGTTCCATCTCTGCGGCGCGTACAATCAGATATATAAGGTACAGCGCCAATATCCCCAGAAAGATGTTTACGGCTATACTTCCCCGAATCAACTTGTAGACCTGATAAAGCAGTACGCTTACCAGGGTAATATCAATGACGTCGACCCAACTGACTTCGAGGAAACCTATATTGAAGGAAAAGATCATTCAAGCAAAAATATCAAATAAGAAACGTTGTCACCAGACTTATTTATTGAAGTAGCGTAATGTCCCTTTAAAGGGTTCCCTTGATCAAAACGGGTGCTACGCCTGCTGCATAGCGATGTATAGCCGAACCACTTCCCGGGCTTCGGCGACATCGTGTACACGCAATATCTTCGCGCCATTCATCAGGGCGGCCATGTTCAAAGCAGTAGTACCGTTCAACGCGCCATCGGGGGAGGTTTGTAGTGTCTTCCAGATCATGGTCTTTCGTGAAATGCCGGCCAGTAAGGGGCGTCCCAGAATATTGAATTTGTGCAGATTTGCCAGAATGGTAAAGTTCTGACTCACTGTCTTGGCAAATCCAAACCCCGGATCGATAATGATGTCCTTCACTTCTCTTTCGCGAAGCGCAGCGAGCTTTTCATGAAAGTAGGTGATCATGTCGGTGACGATGTCGTCGTATGAAGTAAGCGTGTTCATTGTTGCTGGCGTACCCCGCATATGCATGAGGACGTAGGGTACGTTCAGGCGAGCCAGGGTATCAAACATAGCGTCGTCAAGACTACCGCCCGAAATGTCGTTGATCATAACGGCGCCTTCGGCTACGGCTGCCTCAGCGACTGAAGCACGGAAGGTGTCTACCGACAAAAGCGCCTCCGGATATCGTCGCCGGATTTCCCGCAC
>Ga0079224_100012355_pt1 | contig 11813 bp, 7 predicted proteins | sample Stecom2015_FD_80414 | JGI IMG/M metagenome (GOLD analysis project Ga0079224, IMG submission 80414) | Agricultural soil microbial communities from Utah to study Nitrogen management - Steer compost 2015 | ecosystem: Environmental > Terrestrial > Soil > Agricultural land | place: USA: Utah...
AGGTCCTACGCCTTTCACCAGATTTAAACGACACATCGTAACCGGCATACCGCCCTCTGTCAAAAATTTGGACGAATAGCCGCCTCCTCTAAAATAATCGAGATTTGCCGGATGCCAAGTGGTCGCTGCTAAGCAAGCTTCCACTTCTTCATCGCTAATTTCCCAATGTGGTTTCATCACAGGCTCTCCTTCGTATTTCTGTTTACCGGTGCCATCCAGCGTAGCGGCTCCGGAGTTAATTAAATGGATAAAGCCATGTTGAGCAACACCTGTAGGCCGCCAACCTGAAACACGCTCAACCGCATCCGGGCTCCAAAAGGTTCGGACATCGGCAAAAATCTGCGCTTTATTTGTCAATAAGTAATTGAACAGCATGGACACCCCGTTCAACGAATCGTTTTCGGTAGCTACTATAAAGGGGGCACGTTTGCCATTCCAATCGAAGGAAGAATTCAGCAATGCTTCTGAAAAATCGCCGTTCGGCAGGAAATCGGTCCATTGGCGTTGCCCTTGGAAGCCCGATACCAAGGCATGATGCCCGTGTGCCTCTTCAGCATACCCCATATCCTTTAACTTTTTGTTCCCGATCATGAGGTCGCGGATAATAAGGGTCATTTTCACTACAAATTCCCAATCGTTATCTTTTTCGGCGCGCGATTTTACTTTATGAGATTGATTAAAATCCTCACCTTCTTTACAGTATTTTTTTGTCCAAGCTAGCGCCCGTTCATATTCATCCTGATCAAACAAATTCAGTTGAATTCTGCGTAGCACTTCTGACGAATCAACGTATTCATTACGCATGCCTAAATAATTCTGAAAAAAGTCAGCATCAACGATTGATCCCACTATGCCCATAGAAACCGAACCAATGGCTAAATACGATTTTCCGCGCATGATGGCTACTGCTAAACCCGCGCGTGCAAAGCTCAACAGTTTTTCTTTTACATCATCCGGAATAAAGCGATCTCCCATATCTTGTACATCCTCGCCATAGATACCAAAAGCTGGAAGTCCCTTTTGGTTGTGGGCCGCAAGGGTAGCTGCCAAATACACCGCACCAGGGCGTTCTGTCCCATTGAAACCCCAAATTGCTTTCGGCAACAAGGGATTCATATCCATTGTTTCTGAACCATAACACCAGCAAGGTGTTACAGACAAAGAAACACCGACATTTTCGGCTTCGAACTTTTGTGCACAATCGGCGGCCTCCCTTACGCCGCCGATGCAAGTATCGGCAATCACACATTGCACCGGACTTCCGTCAGGGTAACGCAACTCTGACTGAAATAAAGCAGCCACATCCTGCGCCATATTCATAGTCGTTTCTTCCAATGATTCGCGGATACCTCCTAAGCGCCCGTCGATAATGGGCCTAATTCCTATTTTGGGATAGTTGTTCATTTATTAATCGTGTTAAATTCAAAAGTCAAAATTCAAAATTCAAAACCCTGTCAGTACGTGCTACTGCCACTCTTATAATCCAGTTGCCACTGCCACAACTCACTCATGACTCCTCATTCCAATCTACCGGCAGGCAGGCAGGTGTCTTATGTCGTCTCTTTTAAACCTACATTGGCTAATCGGCTAATTGATCAATTGGCTAATTAATTTTCGCTTCCTTCAATGAAATCCCAAGTGCTTTGCGAGCGATGGCATCTAAGTCCTCTTCCTCGCCGGTAAAATGAAAGACATAATGGTGATGTGTCAATTCTTCTTTAGGCTTTAAAAAAGCAGCCGGTGATACGCTTTCAATTTCATAAAAAGGCCCCATCTGACTGCCGTCTGCTAACGGACCATCATTATAAGCATTCATTGCATCGCCGGTAAAGGGGTCCTTATCCGGTGTCCACTCTTGGTTGAGATAAGTTGCTTTCGGGTGAATATCGAAATAAGTGATGGTTAACACTTTCGTGTCCGCAGCATAGCTGCCTGCAATTGGCTTAACGCGTTGAGGAGGTATGCCGAGCTTCCCTCGCGATTTTCCATCAGCCTTAAACAACAGCACGCTATCCTTTGTGATCAATCTGTCCTTTGATATCTCTCCGAAATAATCCGTAGTAGCAATTTTACCCTTAACTTCCTTCTCAAACGGAATTATAATGACGGTTTGAGGCGTCGGAGTGAACATATCTAAGCTCCATAGACAAGGTGCGCCACTTTGCTTATCCCAAGCTTTGTCACCTTGATTAAGGATTTTATTAGTTGTTCGAAAACCTACTGTTTTTATGCTTTCACTCCAAGAAAGTCCCAGTACTTGCTCGATATCCTTTTTTTCAAGAATTTCGATGTTTCTCGAAAGTTGGATCTGTAGCTTAGTACCGGCATAATTCGTAATCGCAGTCTGCTTATGAAGCGTTACCTCTCTATCATTGGAAGCGCTGACTTCCCAGGGCTCTGTATCTACTGCCGACGGAGTATGCCAATTAGCAAACTCCATTGTGCTTTTCGGTTCAAAGAACAAAGAGAACTTCCCGCCTTCCGGTCCTAACCATAACCTATCTTCGCCTCCGTAAGCATTCATGTGCTCATCTTTCTTATCAAAAGCAGCGTAGTTGATCCAGCCAAAACTTCTACCCCTTTCTCCATCTGCCGTACTGGTAAATACCTTTGCTTGATATTTGGGCGAGACCACCACCTGCGCATCTCCGTGCACATCTTTAAGCACAATAACACTATCCCGTTTAGATAAAAAGGCAATATCATAACCGAACGAGCCGGGTTTATAGGTGGTCATTTCTTTAGAGGCTATCGTTGCTTGTTTATCTGATTTTTTTGACGATTGACTGCAAGCAACACTAAAAAGAGCCAGTATGCTTGAGACAATAATACGCTGCTTCATTCTTTTCATCTTAGTTAACTTCCAAATCGTTTTTCGCCGGTAATTTCGGGAAACGAGCATGGGGCTCGCGTTGATACCAGAAAGCAACAGTAATAATATCCGATTTTTGCGGTAAATATCGTCCCTCGGAACGCCATCCTAAGTCTTGAATCGTCACCTTCAGATCACTATCGAAGCGGATTGGGTCCATAATGTGCCAGCGATACATGCCAAAGCGTTGTTGCGCTTGATAGACACCGTCTGGACGGATCACCTGATGCAAACCGGCGAAGGGCGTGCAGTATTCCTGATATTGATGTGTTTTCTTATTTTCAAAATTGTAAGAACCGCAGAAGTAATCCTCGGTACCCGTACCTACAATAGTAGCGAAGTCTTTATCGCCATCCATAAAGAACTTAATCTCGCCTTCACCCCACCAGCCGTTATTGTTTACGCCTACGCCCATGTAGGTACCTACATAATGACCTTTTCCTTTGACGCCATCTAAAATGGTGTGAAGCGAAGTTGAATTTGGATTTGAACGGCGGTATTGTGCATGTAAATAAGCCTCCTCTTCCCCTACATCTGTTAACGTATAATCTACCTGATAATACAGGTTCATGGGTTCGCTGTTAATATTTTCAACCGTAATTCTACATTTTTTTCGGAACGGCATCTTCCAATAACAATTAAAGGCACTACCCGGATTCACCGTGACTGCCATAGAGCTCAACGGAGCGAATTCGTTCCAAGCCATTCCGAAAAAAGCACCAACCGGAGCTTCAATAGAAGGCTCCGTTTCATCATCCCAATAGAAACGGATAATAGAGTAACTCCAATTGCCTGTAGGTGTCATCCAGATATGCTGCACCGCCCCTGGGCCTTCCATTTCAGCAATTGTAAAGGTCTCGCCTCCATTGATAGTAATATAAGGATTCACTTTCCAACCAAGACCTAAGTCACGTGCCTGAGAGGCGGAATTCGCTACATTTCGCTGACCTGCCTGCTTAACCGGATCTGCCATACCGCCCTTTCCTTTAGCACCGGAAAAATTTTCGGGACTAATTGAACGGGTTTTGGCATCCGATAACTTGGACAGCGTGCCCATGTTCATGTCGAGACCATTGAATGCACCCTGTTGCTGTGCGTACGTAAATGAATAAATGAAAAGACCGATTAGCGCTGCCAGAAATTTTTTCATCATATTTTTCTTAAGGTTCATAAAAGCATTAGTTTAATAATTGGAAACCGATTGCCGGTTATCTTCATTTTGGTTTTACAATAGTAAGCTTAATCGTTTAAACAAACAAATAAAAGCCATTTATTTTTTATCATTTCTTCAACAATCCGTCTCACTGACCTTCGGCAATAACCGCCGTTTGGCCTAAAGAATAGATATTACTTGAATAGTTTACATCTTTTACTTTTGTCGAACCGTTTAGCTTAATGGTTATATGGTAAGTTTTAGCAATATCGGGAATTTCATAAATGAATTCTGAAGGTGCGTTAGACAATATCGTATTGAAAACAGGAAGTGTTTTAGTCACGTTAACGATTTCCTTAACTTCAACAAAAACGTTGACCGGTAGTTCTATCTCGTTTGGAATATTGTCTGGAATATTCCATGTTAAGCGAACATGCTTATCATCTACTCGCTGCATAGTTAATCCTTCAACGGCAGGTAAACTTACTCCATCTTTTCTTTCCAGCAGATCGCGATCGTTACAACCGGTAAAAAAGAGCGCGGACAGCGAGAATATATATATAAGTACTATTTTCATAATATGATAGTTTAATAGCCGGGATTTTGTTTATAACTACCTTTAGACCAATTCATCTGCGCTTGGGGGATCGGCAAAAATTCATCTCTGCCTGCGGTAAAGCGCCCTTGATTATACCAATCAAATCGCGTTTTCTCTTTATTAATAAAAGCATTCATAACAGGTTCTAACTGTCCCCATCGCATCAAATCAAAAAAGCGTCGCCCCTCCATGGCAAATTCCAATCTGTTTTCCCACATCAAAGCCTGCCAAGCGAACTCTTTTGTCCAGGTCACGTTTACCCCAGGTTTATACGTTTCCACTTTATAATCCATCCACAAAGAACCATCCGGTTTATGCAAGCGCTGTGTACTGTTCGCGGCTCGTTGGCGTATACGATTAATCAATGGCAATGCTTCATTAAAGCGATCGAGCTGGATAAGTACCTCGGCCTTCCACAGTAAAACTTCGGAGTAGCGGATAACTTTTTCATTCATCGAATTCATTACATAAAATGGCCGAAAAATACAGTCGCAATCGGGATGAACCTGTTCTTTCATGGAGTTGAAGTAGCCATATTGGAAAGGGGCGCGTGACCCTGATTCTTGATACAATAAATTATTATCGTATTTCCAGGGATAGCCTGGTATAGCAGCTGTATGGCTTAATCGTGGATCAAATTCATGACTTTTAAAAAATTCAACATAGGTATTGCCTTTCATTTCCGTATTGTTGTAGTTCTGGAAATCAGGTAAACCCGTTTCGTCTGTTTTAAAAGCATTGATCATTGTATGTGAAACTTTATTGAAGTCGCAGCAGGTAAAGTATGGCGCCCACCAGGGAGCATTGAGCTCATTACCTCGATTGATATGACCATCCGTTGTGCCGTCATCAATGGAATATTGTATCTCCCAAAGCGCCTCCTTGGTAGCGTTATCGAATTCAATCATAAAATTATCTCCAAAGTCCGCTTGTAAATCATAAACAGCCCCGTCTACAGCCATAATTACATCTAAGTGGTCCAATGCTCTCTGCAGCGTTTCCTTGTTAATGTTAATCACTTGATGCCGATCGTTTTGTTCGTATGCTCTAAAAAGCAAGGCCTTTGCAGCTAGCGCGTGTGCCGCATATTTTGTTGGTCGACCTTTTTCAGCTTGGGTCTCAGGCAAAATAGCTGCCGCATCTTCGAAATTTTGAATAATCCAATCCCATAAAGGCAAATCATTCGCCATGCCATCCGGTCGATTCGAAATACCTTCTACCACTACTGCGTCAGAAGGTGTGTTCTCGTCAATTATGGGCACATATTTCCATCTTAGTTTCATACCAAGGTAGATCCATCCGCGTAGAAATTTCATTTCTGCGATTCGCTGATCCTTATTTGGAAACGTGGACGCATCTACCGCATTCAGTAAACGCAAAGCAATGTTTGCTCGGCTAATCCCAACATAACCGCGGTACCAAGGACCGTCGTTATTGCCGACGTTTGGTGTTACACCGGTAAAGGTTTCCATTTCGTACCACGGTGTTTGATCACTCAAACCACCACCTCCCTTATAAGCGTCATCTGAACGAACGGATTGAATCCAGGGATTGTGTGTGTCTGCAAATCCCAATGAAGACATGTGTGAATAGGCGGCTACTACAAAACTTTCTATTTGAGCAGGGTCTTCCGCTTGACTTTGCGATAAAACACCCTTGGTGTCGACCTCTAAAAATTTCTGACAACCCGCTGATAAGATCAGTAAAGTCAGGGTTATATACAATTGAACTGTTTTCATCATAATAAGATTAGAATGTCACATTAACGCCTACAAATAATGTTCTTGGCATTGGGTAACCAAAACCCGGATTTTCGGGATCTCCCCCTGTAAACCGGTCATCTCCCCAAGTTTTCTTCAGCGTAAACAAGTTTTGACCTGATACGTAAAGTCGAAGTCTGCTTAAGTGCCAAGAATCCATCCACTTTTGAGGGAATGTATAGCCGATATCTAATGTTCGCAACTTGATATAAGATCCGTTTTCAATAAAGTAGGTTGATAACCTTTTTTCTCCATTCGCGTCACGCCTAGATAAAGCAGGGATGTCTGAGTCCGGGTTATGAGGTGTCCACGCGTCTAGTATGCGACTGGGATGATTCCGGTCATTCTGAACTCCGATATTCCAGAAATCGCTTAGTTCTTTCCACGTATTACGAACATCATTCCCAAATACGCCTTGAAGGAAAAAGGTTATATCGAAATTTTTGTAACGCGCCTCGAAATTTAAGCCCGCCATTAAATCAGGATCGGTAATCGCAATCCATGTACGATCATAAATTTCGTTAATCACGCCGTCACCATCGAGATCCTTATAGCGAATCCTACCGACCCCTTTTCCTTGCTGTTGTGGCGCATTATCAACTTCTTCCTGGGTTTTGAAAATACCATCGGCTACCAATCCGTATAACGAGTTTAACGGCCGACCAATAATATCATCCGTTAAGCCATTTCCACCATAAGCAAAGCGAACATTTGCCGGTACATCGTGCACTTCATTTTTATAGGCCGAAAGATTCCCTGTGATCGTGTATGAAAAGTCATTTCTTGTTTCCCCCCAGCTGAGCAAAAATTCGAAACCTTTGTTGGTCATATTGGCTCCATTCACCCACCGGTAACCTCCTTCTCCCAAGGCTGCAATGTAGGGCGGTTCAAAAAGCATATCCGTGGTCTTTTTGGTAAACCAATCAAAGGATCCCGATAAGCGATTATCAAGAAACGCATAGTCGATCCCTATATTGGTCTGCGTTGTTGTTTCCCATTTGAGGTCAGGATTCCCCAAACTACTCCTTCTGTAACCCGATGGAATATTACCTGAGGGATTCCCGCCTATTGCATAGGAGGTGCCATTCACATCCGGAACATAAATATCGGTGAATCTCCCCGTTAAAACAGGTTGTGAGTTACCATTTTTACCCCAGCTGGCGCGGAGTTTCAAATCTGATAAAAAATCAGCTTGTTTCAAAAATGCTTCATCTTTTAATCTCCATCCCGCTGAAAAAGCAGGGAAGTTACCATATCGATTATTCTCTCCAAAAACGGAGGCGCCATCACGTCTAAAAGTGGCCGACAGCAGATATTTGGATTTATAAGCATAGTTGATTTTTCCAAAGAAGGACAAAATACGCCGTTCGTTTCCTCCTCCCGCGAGGTCCCTTCTTTCTCCCGTAGCAGTAGATAGATAGGCATAAGCTCGGTCTTCCAGCAGAATCCCTTCACGATATACATTTACACTTTCATTGGTGAATTTATAGGTTTCAATACCTCCTAAGATATCGAAGCGATTGTTATTCAACTCCAAGTTAAAGACTAAGGTATTGGTCCAAGTTTGACCGATATCGTGCCAGTTGTTTTGTCGAACCCCATTTAAACTGCTGCTTTTGCCTCCTGCCTCTTCCCACTTCCGCTGGATATTTCGATCATACCACATACTGTAATCGACACCATATTGTGTTTTAAAGTTCAGGTTATCTAATATTTTCACATTAGCATAGGCTGTTCCCAAAACCTTCATAAAATTTCCAATGTTATCTTTATTAAGCATTAGGTCACGGATTGGATTATTAAAGTCATCCATGCCTAACGGCATAGCTACACCGCCCCAAGCTCCGTTGTTATCGTACACCGGAATGTTCGGAGGCATAACTAAAAATTCGTAAGTTCTGCTAACATCCCGAAAACGCAGATGGGTAAGCGTTAAATTTTCGCCGATCGTCACCCGTCCGTTGAGTAATTGGTATTCGTTATTAAAGCGTCCTGCCAAACGTTTAAAATATGAAGTAAGCTGTGTACCTTCGTTGTTATAATAATTCAAAGAAAAGAGGCTAGTCGATTTTTCACCTCCCCCCGTTATTGTCAACTGGTGATTGGTTTGAATCCCCTCCCTCGTCCCTTCCTTAAACCAATTTGTGTTTGATGAAGGCATTGTTTGAGCCGCATTTAACCACGGAATTGGTGTTACACTGTTTAGTACCGGGACACCATTGTTATCATAGTTCCAATCGTAATCATAAATCCGTATCGCAGTAGACGGATCATCCCCATCATTAACAGTAGCTTGCCATAGGCCACGCCCATAACCAACGGCATCGAGCATTTTTGGTACACCGGTAATCTTAGATGTTCCGACATAACCTTCATAGGTGATCTGTGTACCTCCTTTTTGTCCTTTCCTTGTGTTTACCAGAATAACACCCCCAGCTGCACGTGCACCATAAATAGAAGCGGATGACGCGTCTTTCAAGATCTGAATCGATTCAATATCATTAGGATTAATATCCCGAAGATTGATATTTACCGGTTGTCCATCAAGTACGATCAACGCCGGCGCAGAATTGAAGGAAGTAACTCCGCGAACCTGGATACCTACGTTTTCGGCCGGGTTACCATCGGTTGTGATCCGGACGCCCGGAATTTTACCTTGGAGGGATCGCATCACATTGGCGCTGGGTGTTTTCGTAAAATCTGCTCTTTTTATCAAGCTGACAGCTCCTGTTAAATCCGCTTTCTTTTGGGTCATGTAACCAGTTGAAACAACCACCTCTTCGAGTGCTTGCGCATCATCGCTTAAGGTAACCGTATACTCACGAACACTCGTCAACGTTAATTCTAAAACCTCTTTTCCGACATATGTAAATAGCAAATGCGTTGTGTTAATGGGCACATCCATTTCAAAACGTCCCAAGGAATCGGTTTGCGTGCTGGCGGCGATGCCCTTTACGGACACACTAACACCGGCCAACCGTTCCCCCGCTTCATCTAGTACACGACCAATGATTTTTCGGGTTTGCTGACGGGCATGCGCTTCGAAAGTTTGTGCACCGATCAGGTAAATGAGCAATGTGCCTACACCTAACGCTCGTATAAAAGGTATAGGCAAAAGAGTCTCTCCTCTACAGCGCCATGCTGCGAGTCGTTGTAAAAAATTCATTAGCATAATGAGTTAAGTTTTCTAATTGGTTCGTTATTCGCTCCTATCGGGCGCAAGCTCAAACTTTCGATAGGAGCTTAACCTGAGTTAAATGATTGTTTCATAAGTTTTTCATTAGCTTAATCGATTAAACAAATGTGTTTTAAATATCCCCGTTTCTAATTCTGTTTATCGTAATTTTATTAGCAAGTCTCTCTTTAAACGTTTAAGCAAATTGCTTCTGTGACCGCATCAAGGAGATTAGTAAGAAGAAAAATATTTGGCTTATAATGATACAATATTAAGCTTAATCGGTTAAGCAAGCAAATTTATTGTTCTACAAATTGTATCAATGATTCGTCTATTTGTCTCGAATAGAATAAATAGCAGAGAAGTAATAAAATAGTAAAGGGAGCGGTTAACCACTCCCCAATTACCAATTTCCTCATTTCCTATTTCAGTAAAAGCGATCTTTAAATTCCGGCGCCTACGGCGCGATCGAGATGCACATAACCGCCGTCTACATGGATTAATTGCCCCGTTGTATGGGAAGACTGGGGCGATAATAAAAATACAGCCATGGCTGCAATTTCTTCAGAGGTAGTCATTCGATTTTCCAGTGGGATTCTGCTTGTTATTTGTCTAAGCGTTTCCTCTGGATTGTCTAAGGTTTGTATCCAGCTATCATATTGAGGTGTGGCACATTCTGCTACGACGATGGCGTTGACTCGAATATGATAAGGCAATAGTTCGACAGCCCATTCCCGCGTCAGTGCATTCCTTGCTCCATTGGAAGCTGCATAGGCGGATGTTCCTCCCTGTCCGGTTTCGGCCGTTTTTGAGCTAATGTTCAGAATCACCCCTTTATGCTCTTTGAGTGAAGGTAGCGCATAATGCGCCATAAGATAATAATGTACTAAACTATTATGAAGTCCTTTCAAAAACAACTCGTAATTTCCACTCTCTAAACCGACGCCATCGTTCAGTCCGGCATTGTTTACCAGCCCATCAACTCTACCGAACTTCCTTAAGGTCTGCTCCACAGCATTCTTACAGGCCTCTGCTTGGGTTAATTCGGCTTCCACACCGAAAGCCCGTCCACCCTGCGCAATAATTTCATCCACAACGGTATCATTGTCGGGCTTTTTTCTACCAATAATAACCGGTACAGCCCCTTCCTTTGCTAAGGTCACCGCTATACTTCGGCCAATACCTTTCGCTCCCCCTGTTACAATGATGATTTTATCTTTAAGTTTTAAGTCCATTTATTGTAGCTTTGAGCTATCAGCTTTCGGTTTTCAGCTTTCTGCTCAGCGAAATTAGCTGATGGCTGATATCCGATAGCCGACAGCTAATTAAAGTCTGTAAAATTCCTCTGCGTTTTTATACCATATCGATTCTTGCTCCGCTAATGTTAGCGATCCGAGATGCTTATCTAACAAACTTACAACCTGTTCATATTGGGCCGCCACCAGGCAAACCGGCCAATCGGAACCGAACATAAGTCTGGAAGGGCCAAACGTATCCAAGAGATGATTGATATAAAATGAAAAATCATCCATCTTCCAGTGCTTCCAATTCGCTTCGGTCACCATGCCCGACAGCTTGCAATATAAGTTGTTATGACGCGCTAATAGGGCCATCTCGGTTGCCCAAGGTTCTGTCTTTTTAGCAGCGATGTAAGGCTTAGCTAAATGATCGATTACAAAGCGTTGTTCGCTATCGAAATGCGTAAGGAACTTAATGACAGCAGGTAATTGCTTAGGTTTAACCAATATATCATAACTAAATCCAAATTTGTGCAATGCTGCCACACCTCGGATAAAGGACGGACTCAACATAAAGTGAGGGTCGGGCTCTCCTTGCAAAATATGCCTGAATCCTTTCAATTTGGGAAACAGACTATAATGAGCCAAACGCTCTTCGATATGTGCATTTTTCAAATCGACCCAGCCTACTACGCCTTTAATGAACGAGAATTGTTTTGCCAGATTCAGCAAAAAGTTAGTCTCCTGTTCAGACTGATCAGCTTGTACAGCTACGCAAGCATCGACTTCATTGGCTTGCAAAAGGCCCTCCAAGTCCGTAGGTAAAAAGTCACGCTGGATAGCGGCCATGTCGTCTGTTATCCAAGCATCTTTCACAGCGTTATAATTCCAAAAATGTTGATGCGAATCAATGCGCTTCATAAGCTTTTACTACTTGTTTAGAGGTGCCTAGACCTTCAGCTCCCAACTCCACTATGTCCCCAGGCTTTAAGTATACGGGTGGATTAAATCCGAGAC
>Ga0079224_100012356_pt1 | contig 11813 bp, 6 predicted proteins | sample Stecom2015_FD_80414 | JGI IMG/M metagenome (GOLD analysis project Ga0079224, IMG submission 80414) | Agricultural soil microbial communities from Utah to study Nitrogen management - Steer compost 2015 | ecosystem: Environmental > Terrestrial > Soil > Agricultural land | place: USA: Utah...
CCCAGGGGGGTGACGATGCGCTCGATCGCCGCCCGCACCGAGTCGTCGTCGGTGAACATGAGACCGGTGAGCTCGAGCTTGCCCCCGCGTTCGGCGTAGATGGTCCGCGGCTCCACGACCATGATCTCGCTGACCCTGGGGTCGCGCAAGAGCTCCTCGAGCGGCCCCAGCCCGAGGGCTTCGTCGCACAGCTGCTGCACGAGCCGTTCACGGTCGATGTCTGCCCCGAGCTCGGCGTGGAGCTCACCCACGATGCGCCAGAGCCCCGCCAGCACCTTGCTGCGCAGCTCGTCGCTCGGGACCTGCTGGAAGTCGAGCTTTGGCAGCTCCAGGTGGTCGAGCAGCCGCCGGTGGATGCGACGGCGCAGCTCGGCGAGCCTGCGTTCCGCCTCGACCTCCGTGACGGCGGCGCGCTCGCCCGCAGCGGCGGGTTGGGCCGGCGCAGGGGGCGCCGGAAGGGCCGTGGCAGCCGGTGCCTGCGGCGGCGCGATCCGCTGCGGGGGCACCTTCTCGACGCGCAGCTCGAGCTCGAACGGGCCCACGGTGAGCTTGGCCGAAGCGTCGGGGAGCACCCGCGCGGAGCGCTTGAGCCAGCTGCGGTCGAGCAGCGTCCCGTTGTGGGAGTGGTCGCTCAGCACGAGCTTATCACCCTTTCGAGTGATGAGCGCGTGCCGCCGTGAGATCCCTGGCGAGGACAGCACCACCTCGCAGCCGTCGCTCCGGCCGATCGCGACGGTCTTGCCCTCCTCGAGCAAGAAGCTCCACACCCGCTCGGACCCGGAACGCAGCGAGAGCCCGAGCAACGGGGCGTCCGTGGTGGTCATCTCGAGCCCTCCAGGGTGGCTTCGGGACGCCGCGGGCTCCGGGGTGGCGGCCCGTCCAGCAGGGGCGCCTGATCGGTGCTGCCCGAGTACTCCTCGTAGCTGGACAGCGCCTCCTGGATGCGGCGGCGCGCGTCGAGCGACGCCGCGTCGACCACGCTGGGCACGATCATCACCAGGTTGTCGCTGTCCTGGCGGCTCTTCGCGTGGGTGCCGAAGAGCGCGCCAAAGATCGGGATCTGACTGAGCACGGGCAGCCCGGCGCGGCTGCCCGCCTCGCTGCTCGCCGACAACCCCGCGAGCACCAGGGACTGGCCGAGCTCGAGGTTGACGACCGTGTCGAGCGTGGCCGTCACCCTGCCGGGGGCCCCGCTGCCGTGATCGTCGGTCAGGTCGCTGACCTCCGCGTGGACGTAGAGCTCCAAGCGACCCGTCGCCGCGTCGTAGCGAGGCTGCACCACGATCGAGCTGCCGAACTGGATCTGGTGGATGCCGGTCGAGAGCCCCCCCGCCAGCGGGATGTTGACCTCCCCGCCCCCGGTGAAGGTCGCCCGCTCCCCGTTGGCGGCGATCAGGGCTGCGTGGCGCCTGAGCTTGGCCCAACCGGTCGCCTGCGCCATGTCCAGGCGCGGCAGGGGCTGATCGGTCACCACCGCGGTGGCGGAGGTGAAACGCTGGGTGAGCAGGTCGAGCTCCGCCCCCACACTGCCGCCGCCGATCGTCGCCGGCCAGCCGATCCCGACCCGGTGCTGGTACGACCGATCGAGCTGCACGAAGTAGAAGTCCAGCCGCACGTTGTCCCGAGGCGCGACGCCGTCCGCGGCCATGGCGCCGCTGGCGGGCTTCGCGGGATCGCTCACCTCGATGCGGTACTGGCGGCGGCTGCCGTCTTCGAGGATGAACAGCAGCGAGGTCTTGCCGGGCGCGAGGGCGACCAGCACGAACTCCGAGGCGTCGCGGGTCAGGCGGACGTCGACCACGCCGCGCGCGCCTTCCGAGTAGCTGCGGACGCCCGCCGCCGGCAGCACGTGTTGCTCGCCGATGTCGAGCGTCAGGGTCGTCGTGTCCGCCGTTTCCGTCGGGGCGGCGGCGCCCGGCTGCGCCGCCGCGGTCGCGGCCGACCCGCTCAGGCAGGCTGCGAGGAGAAGGGCTGTAAACCTGGATGCTCTCATCACCATCACTCTACACGCTCGATCGTCTTGGCCGCGGGCCGCGCGCGGGCGACGTCCCAACGCAGCCGCTCCCGGGCGGTCTCCACGTCCTTGCGCCCGGTGGTCGGCAGGCCCTCCACCAGCACGATGTCCGCGTGGTTGCGCAGGACGAGGCGCAGCTTTCCGAACTGCTCGGCGTGCGTGATGAGCTGCGCCTGCTCGGTGGTGACGCTGAGCACCACCGAGTTCGAGGCGCAGCCGCCGTTCGAGCCGTCGCCCATGTCTCCGGACACCGCCAGCACGAGCAGGTTCTGCAGCAGGGTGGCGGTCTCGTCGGCGCCGGCCTGCGAGGTGAACAGCACGTCCACGCGATCCCCGGGCCGCAGCAGGCCGTCGAAGAGCCGGTCGGCGTTGAGGTTGATGGCGCGCATCCCCTCTTGCACGAGGCCCGATAGCTCACGCCCCCCACTGGCCACGCCGACGTCCGACCAGACCAGCGCGTCCCCTGCCTTGAGCGGCGCCCCGACGCGCAGGCCCAGCACCTTCTCGGCATCCGAGCGGGCGATCAGGCGCCGATCGACATAGGCCGACGGGATCTCGCGAGCGGCGACCTGCTCCTTGCCGAGCAGCGCCCCCGGAGCCAGGTCCGTCGCCGCCACCAGGACGGCGACCTTCGGCCCCCCGGCGACTTCGGACTCGAGCTTGCCGAGATAGAGGTGAACGAGGAAAGCCCCGGCGGCTGCCAGAGCGAGGGCGATCGCGATCCGTTTCGAGGCCATGCGGGGTGCTCCCGGCGGCGACGGCTCTTGTTCGCCGCGCCTGCCGTCCGCCGTTTCGGCGACTGGGGCGCTCGGGTTGTGCGGAAAAGCGGCCGTCCGATCCGAACGAGGGCAGCGGCCCGCGCGACCTGGATCGGGGCGCTGTCGAGGCGCTGGGGCCATAGCGGCCGTCGACTGGCCCCTGCCGCGGGAACGGGGGACTTGCCGGCGGGCCCTACAGCGGCTCGGAGCCGGGGACCGGCTCCCCGACGATGTAGCGGGCCAGCGCTCGCCCGAGGGCCCGCCCGGCGGCGCGCGTCGCCTGGTCGTATCCCGCCGCGTCGCCGAGCGCGCCGGCCGCGCTCGCGTATTGCTCCACGCGCCGGACGTCACCGGTGTCGCGGGTGGGCGGCGCGCCGGCCGCCTCCAGCACCCAGGCCCGGCCAAGCACCCCCACGCTGCTGGCCCGGGCAAGCGGCAGCTCCGTCCCGTCGCTGGCCTCGAGCGCGGCGATGCCGGCGGCGCGCTCGTCCACGCGCAGCACCTGGACGACCAGCTGTGGGTACGCGGTCCCGGAGCGCAGCAGACCGGACCTGACGAGCTCGTCGCGAGCGCCGGCCAGCGCCGCGTGGACGACGTCCGCTTCGGGGATCAGCGCAGGGGCAGCCGCGACCGCGAGCTTTTGTTCAGGCGCTCGACCCCCGTAGAGGGGACGATACCCACAGCCGCCGGCGGCCCCGCCGAACGCGGCCGCCGCCACCAGGGTTGAAGCGACGACCGAGGATTTGGCTCGCCTTCGTCCGCGGCACACTTTCGAAATCATGGCCAAGTTTCACGGGAAACAACAGCTTTTCCACATCGGATCGACCGTTCAGGGACCGCGGGCGTGCAGTTGCATCTGCGCAGGGCGGGGCTGTAGGTGTCCGGCCGCTAAGCCACCTTCCGGACCTCTGGCGAGACGATAGGCCCTACGGCCGACTCGTCCCCGACGGGGCGCGCGGCCGCCCGGAACTGGATGCTGGCGGCGCCGTCCTCGCGCTCGATCTCCTCGTTCAGCTCGACGGCAAACCAGGCCATCGCGCGGGTCTGAGCGTAGGTGCCGTCGGCGACCAGCACGACCTGCCCGCCGCCGGCGCGTTCGATGAGCGCCGCAAGGCGCCGCAAGATCTGCCGCCGCCCGTGCTGGCGCTCCGAGGAGAGGTCTCCGGTCGCCACCAGCACGGCCCGACGTGGAGCTCGGACCGCGCCCAAGCCGTCGATCCGCGCCTGGACGGCGGCGCAGAACGCCGCGTGCCCCTCGGACGGCTGCTCCGCGAGCACGGCGACATTGCTCTCGGGGCCCGCCTGCCGGTCGAGCCAGCCGGGGAACCGGGTTCCGTCTTCCATCACCACAACCGCGTCGTGTTGGCCCATCGATGACTCCTGCTCTGGTCGAGATCCCGGGCGATCGTTCCAGGTGCCGGGGCGCGTGGCCAAACAATCTGGAGTGTTCGAGCGGCCGCCGAACCCGGGTATTGTCGAGCCCCTTGGCTTCCACCGCAAAATCCGAGCGCCTTCGGGCAGCAGCCTCCAGGTTCGCCGCGTTCTTCGACGAGCTCCGGCAGACCTTCGTCGAGCGGGAGGACGTGCTCGACCAGCTCGCGCTCGCTTTGTTGTCACGCGAGCACGTGCTGGTGACGGGACCCCCCGGCACCGCCAAAAGCCGCCTGGCCTGGTCCGTCCTCGGTCGCATCGTGGACGAGAAGAGCGGCAAGCCGAGCCTGTTTGCCCGCCAATTCAGCGAGAGCACGGTGCAGACCGATCTCGTCGGGCCGATCGATTTCAAGACATTGATGGAGACCGGCCGCACCGAGCATTTCACCGACGAAGGCATGCTGGGCGCGGTCCACGCCTTCTTGGACGAGGTGTTCGACGGGCGGGACATGTTGCTGCGGACGACGCTCAACGTGCTGCACGAACGCGAGCTGAAGCAGGGCACCCGCACGACCCGCGGCCAGATCGAGTGCGCCGTGATGACGACCAACCGCTACCTCTCCGAGGTGCTCGACGGGTCACGGGAGGCGCTGCTCGCCTTCGTCGATCGGATCGCCCACATCAGCTTCGTGCCGAAAGGCTTCGGGGAGGCCGCTCACCTGACCGACTTGCTGCGCGCGCAGGTGGCCGGGGTCCAGGAGCGGCCGCTGTCCGCGCTGCTCACCATCCAGGACGTCGACACCCTGCAAGCGGCCGTGGACGGCGTGTATTTCCCGGACGAGCTGTGTGACGATCTGGCGGCCCTGGCGCGCTCCCTCGAACGTGAGCTCGGGGCCGCCACGCGCGCCGATCCGAGCTTTGCCCCGACGCGCTATCTCTCGACGCGGACCATCCTACGGCTCGGGCGCACACTGCGGGCGGCCTGCGTCTATGACTGGGCGCGGCACGGCCAGCAACGTGAGCTCGTGGTCACCCGGAGCGACTTCGAAGCGCTTCGGCTGACCTTGTTGCTCTGTGGACCGAGGCTCGAGCACATCCCGGCGCTCCGACAGTTCGAAGCCGAGCCGCGCGAGCTGCGGCAGCTCGACATCGTTCAGACCGAACGGGAGCTGTTCGACCGCTGTCTGGCCGCTCTACCGGCACCGAAAAAGCGTCCCAAGGTCAAGCGGCCCCCCGAAGAGGCTTTACCTCGGCTGCACACGCTGTCCGCCGCGGAGCTCCTGGAGCGCGCGCGGCGGCTCGGCGCCAGCGGATCCGAGGAGCAGCTGCAGGCGGTCACTCGAGAGCTCTCACGCCGCGCGCTCCGGGCCGGCCTGCCGCCGGACGGCGACTGCGCGACCTTCGATCCGCTCTCCACCGGTCGCGCCCTCGACGCCATCGCCGCGGAGCTCGAGGCGGCCGCTGGCGGGCGCCTCCCCTTGGCGCGTTGGCTTCGAAGTCAGGCGCTCGACCTCATCGACGCGGCCATCGCGCTCGCGCCCGCACCTCCGGCGCTCGCTGCGTTTTCCGATCTCGCCAGCGTCGAGGCGGCGTCGGCAGCCCGGCTGCGCCGCTTGCAAGGGCTGCTCGAGGCGCGCTCGGGCTTGCTCGCTCGCGGGGCCGGCCACGGCGATCCCAGCCGCGACGATCGCCGCTGGCAGGACGCCGTGCAGCGGCTGGAGCAGGAGCTGATCGCGCTTTGGGACGCCGAGCTCGGGCGATCGCTCGGGGCGTGTCTCGAGACGACGACCCGCTCCCTGTCGTCCGTACTGCAGGCGCTGCGAGCGCCGCTCGCGGCGATGGCGACGGCACAGCGGGAGCTCGTCGCGTTCGGCAGCCGCCCCGGAAACCTCCTGCAGCGGGTCGCCGGGCGTCGGCTGGCCCCCTTGATCGAAGCGGCCGTCCGGACCTTCGATCTGGGTGACCACGAGCGCTTGGCGGACGAGCTTCAAGACTTGCTGCGTCTGCTTTCCAGCTTCGGGCTGCGGGAGGCGCTGCCACGCGTCGACTTTATGACGTGGCTCGGCCGGGCGCTGGTCGAAAGCGAGCCGGATCTGCCGCGCCCGAACGTCGCCGATCGTCAGGGCTACCGCGATCTGCGCCAGCGCATGCAGCGGCGTCCCATCTGCTTTCTCCTCGCGGATCTCGCGCTGACGGCCTTTCCGGATCTGGCCGAGGCCGTCGGCGACGCGCCGAATGCCCTCGGTCCGTTGAGCGCGATGTTCGGCGAATTGCCCGACGATTTGCGCTCGCGCATCGCCGCTGCCGACATCGCGCGGGTAGAGACGAGCCTGGGGGCGCTCGAGAGCTGGTGGCGACGGCTCGACGAGCCCGGCGCTCGACCCAAAGCGGCGCTCGATCGCGTCGCCGCTTCGGACTACTTCATCGTCACGCGCGACGAGGCCGCCCTGCTGCGGTTCGCGCTCGAGGCCCGCTTGCTCGACGCCCTCTTTCCCAAGACAGGCGCGGACAAGCTGCTCGCACGCATCGAGCAGCTCGACCTGCGCACGGCGGCTCGCCTGCACGCGCTCAGGGAAGCCCGCGTGGAAGCGGACTGGGCCGCGATCCGTCGCCGGCTGCAGCCGGGGCCATGACACCGAGGACGACGGGCGAGCACCTCGCCGAGATCGCTCGACGCATCGACGCGCTCGTCTCGGCCCAGCCCCTGGTGACGCGCCCGGTCCGGCGTGCCGCCACCCGCGTGCGGCTCTGGCTCGGCTGGCGACCCCACCTTCGCACCACGGCGCTCTCGGCGCTGCACGCAGCGCGCGCCCTGTCGGGCGGACAGCCCGCGGCCTTCCCGGCGCTGCTCGGAGCCGCCGTCGCCGAGCTCGATCACAACCTGACGGAGCTCGAGCGCGCCCGTGAAGCGGACCAACCCGTCGACGGCCGCTCGGTCACGTGGCTCTGGCGCGCCTGCCGCTCCCTTCACGCCCTGTCGAAGCGATCGGGCAACGACCCAGGGAGGCCGGCGCTGGAGGTGCTCGATCCCCTCATCGACGCCCCGTCTTCCTCGGCAGACGCCGCCGCGCCGAGCTCTGCGGCGCCGCAACCCGGAGCCGCTGCGCGAGCGCGGGCCGTGGACCCGCTGCTGCTCGCGGCCCGAGCGGAGACCGACGACCTCGAACGGCGGCGGCGGCTGCTCGAGGCCGCCCGCGAGCTCCTGTTCGACGCTGCCGCGAGCCTGTCGCTAGACGCCAAGGCTGTTTCGGACCGGCACTTGCACATCGCGCGCGATATCGAGATCATCGATCGCCTGCAAGCGGCCGGGCTCGACCCGCGGGTGGGCCTGCGCTACCAGCTGCGCCGAGCCGCCGGACGCAACGATGCCGGGCGCGTCCACGCGGCCCTGTCCGCGCTGCACGCGTTCGCTGAGAGCAACGGCGACGCGAGGCTCGGCGAGCTCACCCGCGGCGCCCTGGACGCCTTCTGGGCGGGCAAAGACCGCCGAGACCCCGTCGAGCGCCGCCGCTCGTTGCAGCGCTCGGGGGAGGATGCCTTCGGCGAGCAGGTCATGGAGGCCATCGCCGCCGGGTATCGACAGGGGCGCAAGAACATAGGCACCCAGCGGAAAGCGGCGGTCGAGCTGGCGGCCAAGAGCTACTTCGACGCCCAGGGCGTGCCGGCCACCATCCGGGCCGCGCTGGCCGTCGACGGCTGCTTCGACGTCGGCAGCGGAGCCCTGCCGGCTCGGGCGATCGAAGAGCAGCGGCGGCCGCGCAGGGTGTCCTTCCCTACGGCCCACATGGACGTGGTGCCCACGAGCGACATCACCGACCTGCCGACCGCCATCATCGAAGATCCCCGCACCTTGATCCCTGCCCTGGCGAGCGGGCGGCTCTTGACGCGTCGCTACGCCGCCGACGAGGTCGTCCGCCGGTCACGCACGGTGTTGAAGAGCGAAGCTCGCATCTACGTGCTGGATGGATCCGGCTCGATGCGCGGCGCGCGCGGCCGCATGCGCGACGCCATCCTGGTCGCCGAGCTCGCCACCGTCGCCGCTCGCCTGCAGGACCGCCATCGCACGCTCGACCCGGTGCTGTACTATCGCTACTTCAACGACCAGCTCGGCCCCATCTGCCGCGTGCGGAGCCAGGAGGACGCGCTCGCCGCCATCCGCGACGTGCTGTCGACCTTCCGCACCGGCGGGACCAACATCCAGCGCGCGCTGCGGTCGAGCTTCGAGCAGATCGCCGAGCAGAAGGCCACGGATCCGGAGCTCGCTCGCGCTCAGATCGTGCTGGTGACGGACGGGCGGGCCCGGGTCAGCCAGCGGGCGGTGCTGTCGTACCGAAAAAAACTCGGTGACCTGGCGGTGGGCATCAGCATCATCGCGCTCGGCCAAGAGAACCCGGCGCTGCGCTCCCTCGCGGCGGCGCAACGTGCCATGGGTGAGCGCGTCTTCTACCAGTTTCTATCCGACGATGCGCTGGCGCAGATCGTCCAGGGTCACCCGCCGCCCGCCATCCACCCGCCCGAAGCCGTGGACGCGGCGAGCGCCCTCGATCGAATCCGGGATCTGCTCGATCAAATCGACGCGGATCACCGCGGCGTCGACACCGATCGCATCGCTCGGACGCACGAAGAGCGGCTCGCCCTCGAGCACCTCGGGTTGTCGCTCGAGCGGGACCACGACGCCGCGGAGCGCGCGCGCTTCGAGCTGGCAGCGCGCGACCAGCGCGCGATCGAGCGCCGCTTTTCGCATTGGTTCGCCGAGGCAGCCCGCTCGGGTGCGCGCCCGTCGGTGGACCCCCCGACGGGCGGCGACGCCGACGATCTGCAGCGGTTGATCGCCGCCCTGGAGGCGGTCACCGAAATCCTGCACGTCATCGGCGGCGACGCGCTCGAACGCCGCCTCGACGCCATCGAGGTCTTCGAGCAGCTCTTGATGGACGCCGGGCTGCCGCCGCGGCGCTACGCCGAGCTCGGCCGGCGCTTCCCCGAACGGCTCGCGCCGGCCGTGGCCGCCGTCCGCGCCGCCGCCGATGCTGGCGCGTGTCCCTGAGGTCGATCCCGAGCTCGATCGGCCAGGCTGTCCCCGATCACTGCCCGCGCCCGTCACGGGCACGGGCACGGTTCAACCCACGATGACGTTCAAGATCCTTCCGGGGACGTAGATCAGCTTCTTCACCGACTTTTGGCCCACATGCTTTTGCACGTTCTCGTCCGCGAGCGCCGCGGCGCGGGCCGCGGACTCGTCGGCGTCGCGCGGCAAGGTCACCCGCCCGCGCACCTTGCCATTGACCTGCACCGGCATCTCCACCACCGCGTCGACCGTGAGCGCGGGATCGTAGGACGGCCAGGGAGCATCGGCGATGCTCGGGGCGTGGCCGAGCACCGACCAGAGCTCCTCGGCCAGGTGCGGCGCGTAGGGCGACAGCAACAGCACGAGCTTCTCGACCGCCTCGCGCGGCGGTCGCTCGAAGCCGTTCAAATGGTTGGCCAGGATCATCATGGCGCTGACGGCGGTGTTGAGCCGGAGCGCCTCGATGTCTTCGCCCACCTTCTTCACGGTGCGGTGCACGAGCTTCGCCGTCTCTTCATCCATCGCCTCCTCGGCGACCGGGCGCGTCCCGATCGCGTGGACGCGATCGAGGAAGCGTCGCACCCCCTGGATGCCGCTGGTCTGCCAGGGCTTGACCTGCTCGAGCGGCCCCATGAACATTTCGTAGACGCGCAGGCTGTCGGCCCCCTGATCGCGCACCACGTCGTCGGGGTTGACCACGTTGCCGCGGGCCTTGCTCATCTTCTCTGCCTGCGGCGCCAAGAGGACGCCGTGCTCCGGGTGCACGGGACGGCCGTCTCGGATTTCGATCTGCGACTCGTTCAGGTGGCGAGCCTCCACCGCTTGGCCGCTGCCGACCAGGCGCAGCCCACCGTCGGGCGCCTTCTCGACCTCCGGCGAGTCCCCATCGAGCGCGCGCACGGTGTTGCCCGCGCCGTCGAGCACCGCGTAGTAGCGGTACACTTGCCCCAAGATCATGCCCTGGTGCACGAGCTTTTGGAACGGCTCGGGGTGCTTCACGATGCCGATGTCGAACAGCACCTTGTGCCAGAAGCGAGCGTACAGAAGGTGCAAGACGGCGTGCTCCGCCCCACCGACGTAGAGATCGACCGGCATCCAGTCGTCATACGCTTGCTCGCTGAAGATGCGCTCGGTGTTGTGCGGATCCAGATAGCGCAGGTAATACCAGCACGATCCGGCCCACTGCGGCATGGTGTTGGTTTCCCGGGCGTACCAGGCCCCGTCCTTCTGGAAAAACCGCCACTCGAGGGCGCGCACCAGGGCCCCTTGCGGGTCGCCGGGCTTGTAGTCCACCAGCGGGGGCAACAGCAGCGGCAGCTCGCTCTCGTCCACGGCGATCGGCTGCGAGTAGTCGATCTCGTAGGCGTCCCCCCGCCTGGGATCCCCGGCCGTCGTCACGGGAAAGTAGATCGGGATCGGTTCGCCCCAATAGCGCTGGCGGCTGAAGACCCAGTCGCGCAAGCGATATTGGACCTTGCGCTTGCCGATGCCGCGCTCTTCGAGGTGCGCGATGATCTTCTGCTTCATCTCGGACGTGGGCAGCCCGTCGAACGGCCCCGAGCGCACCGCGATGCCCGGCTCGGTGTAGGCGCCGCCGAGCGGGTCGTGCAGCGCGCCATCGGGGCTCACCACCTCGACGATCGGCAGCCCGAACTTCTGAGCGAACTCGAAATCGCGTTCGTCGTGAGCCGGGACCGCCATGATCGCCCCCGTGCCGTAGGCGCCGAGCACGTAGTCGGCGGTGAAAATCGGGATCGTCTCGCCGCTCAGCGGGTTTCTGGCGTGGGCGCCGGTGAAGACGCCCGTCTTCTCCTTGTTCAGCGCCGTGCGCTCCATGTCGCTCTTTCGCGCGGCCGCCTCGACATAGCGGCTGACCTTGGCGCGCTCGGAGCTCGAGGCGATCTCGAGCGTCAGCGGATGATCCGGAGCGATGACCATGTAGGTCGCGCCATACAGGGTGTCCGGGCGGGTGGTGAAGACTCGAAGCGCGTCCGAGCGACCCTCGATCGGAAAATCCACCTCCGCCCCTTCGCTCCGTCCGATCCAGTCCCGCTGTTTCTGTTTGGTCTCCGGCCAGTCGACGCCGTCCAGATCCTGCTCCAGCCGATCCGCGTAGGCGGTGATGCGCAGCTGCCACTGCCGGAGCGGCTGGCGCACGACCGGGTGGTTGCCGCGCTCGCTCCGCCCGTCGATGACCTCCTCGTTGGCGAGCACGGTGCCGAGCGCCGGGCACCAGTTGACGGGGATGTCCGCCTGGAAAGCCAAGCCGCGGTGAAACAGCTGGAGAAAGATCCATTGGGTCCACTTGAAGTACCCTGGATCGGTGGTGTTCACCTCCCGCGACCAGTCGTAAGCGAAGCCGAGCATCTTCAGCTGACGGCGGAAGGTGGCGATGTTCGCTGCGGTGGTGGTCGACGGGTGGGTGCCGGTCTGGATGGCGTGCTGCTCGGCGGGTAGACCGAAGGCGTCCCAGCCCATCGGGTGGAGCACGTCGAACCCCAACATGCGCTTGTGGCGGGCGACGATATCGGTCGCGGTGTATCCCTCCGGGTGCCCCACGTGCAGCCCCGACCCCGACGGGTACGGGAACATGTCGAGCACGTAG
>Ga0079224_100012359_pt1 | contig 11812 bp, 11 predicted proteins | sample Stecom2015_FD_80414 | JGI IMG/M metagenome (GOLD analysis project Ga0079224, IMG submission 80414) | Agricultural soil microbial communities from Utah to study Nitrogen management - Steer compost 2015 | ecosystem: Environmental > Terrestrial > Soil > Agricultural land | place: USA: Utah...
AAAACCTTTAGTTTTTATTCTTATTTAATCTATTCTTTATAGGATTGAACAAACCTTTAATTAAATCTGTGTTTTACAAGCCTCTTTTCAAAAAGGGGCTTTTTTATGCTGGATAAATAATGATTTGTAGGTTGTGTTTTTGAATTTATTTTCCTTGGCTAAACAATCTGTGAAAGTTTTTAAAAAGTGATTTCAAACCCATCACAAATTTTTCACATCTTCCTAAGGATTGATTTGAACCCCAAATTGAATTAATTGTTCTTTTCCAACTTCAGGTTTTCCATTTTCAGTTGTAAAAATATTAGTTCATGTAACAATATCGAATATAATTATCAGTCGTAATTAATTGTAAATCAATTTATTAAAATGATGTTACATATTTTATAATCCCTGTTACAATAGTCACAGGGATTTTTTTTGCATCCTACTACATTTGACCAAGGCAACCTTAAGAATAGTAATCATGGCGAAAAAAAAGGGAACTAAGTACGAAGGTAAAATTGAGGAATTACCGGGGAAAAAAATTTACATCAATGTGAATCATTTAAAAAAGGGAGAATATGAGCTCAACATTGTTCACAAAAACAAAGTAGTCAATAAAACCAATTTTAAAAAGAAATAAAAAAACGAAACTCGAAATTATGGAAACAATTATTTACAAACTATTAATGATCATTTGCCTGACAGGGTTGCTCTGGCAGCAGTTCACTGAAACCGAAAAAATTTAACTCTAAATATCAATTTTTAAACAATCAATTATGAAAAATTTTATTACCCTATTAATGACAGTGATCTTTTCACTGAGCCTGTATGCGCAGGACAAAGGTTATGTGCATACTTCAACTGCAGAGAATACTGTAGGAGACTTTAACCACAGAACACTTCTGGATCATCCTGATTTAAATGGAAACCCCGATGCCAAAATCCTTTTTTCACAACGCTATCTTACAGTAACGGGAGTAGATAACCCACACCCTACCGGGCTTTATTATTCGGCAGCATCCTCTCGTTGGGGGATTTTTAATGAAGACCAGATAGAAATGCCCGTAGGTACCCAGTTCAATGTCTATATAGCAGATGACAGCGATGTTATTACACATGTGGCGGATGCCTCCAACTCAGGTGCGAATTGGACCACACTTGGTGCGTTTGCACCGAGCGATTATTTGTTTCAAAATACTTACTTCAATCCTAATTCTGTCTATAATTCTCATGTATATGGAAATTATTACAATTCTTCTCAAAGATTATTGTATGCAGAAGATCTCAACGCTATTCCTATTGGAGCCGGTTTCAGAGTAATGAAAGGGTCAAATGAATCTGCAACACGAGTAGGCATACTTTCTTCCGCAGCAAATATTTCCGGATATGGTTTAGAATTGGATATTCCACAACTAAACGACAATCCGGACGCGGTATTTCTTTACAGCCACTATTGGGGACATCCGGATGGAGATAACCAAGTCTATTTACCCTCTGTCACAGATGCCATGTATCGTTATTCTACTGGAAAATGGTACATTTTTCCTTATACTATTTCTTTTCCTGAAAGTGTATGGATAGACATCATCATCCCTGATGTAGTTCTCGGTACCGATGAGGTTCAACAAGAGTTCAGCAAAATTTCCCTTTACCCGAATCCTGTAGCAGATGTAGTCAACATCGCCAGTTCCAAAGAAAATATTCAAGCCGTAGAAATCTATGATGTAAGCGGTAAGATGGTACAATCTTTCAAAGATTCCGGAAAATCCGTTTCGATCAATGTTTCGGCATTGCCAAGCGGAATGTATATAGCAAAAGTCTTGACAGATGAAGGCTGGTTCAGCAAAAAACTCATTAAGAAGTAAGCCTCACCCCCAGCTCCTCTCCCAAGGAGAGGGGAGTTTAGGGGGCGATGAATTATAAAACTGTAAAATTTATAACATAAAAACCTACCCTGATTTCCCTCCTTCCTGCCCGTCCGGCAGGCGGGTGGAGGGATTAAGGGGGCTAAAAAAATCAATTATGAAAAAATTTATTTACGATTTGAAAATGAAACAGGCATACACTCAGTACATCTGCTTGTTTCTATTATGTGCGGGTTTATACACCTCACAGGCACAACAGACCTTTACATTTAATTCAGATGCAACTGTAACCGAGATTCCGGATGATGGATACAACGGGAGCATCAGTTCTATGGTTCTCAAAGAAATTGCCATTTCCGGAATCCCCGAAGGAATGCATTATGTAACTTCAACATCCGGAATAAACATCACACATACTTGGGTAGGGGATCTGACCGTTAAGCTCATTGACGAAAACGGTTTTGTTTTGGGGCTTATGAGCCGGCCCGGATACGAAGAAACAGCCGATGACGGAAGCGGGTGCTGTGGTAGTAGTGCAGATTTTGAGGGTAATCTTATATTTAACGATGATGCCGCTGTTGAAAGTGAAAATATAAACGATTTTGGCTCGCCGATTCCTGATATGACACAGGTAAAACCGTCAAAAGGCGCCATCAGTTCTCCCTACGATTCACTTTTTGACTGGTTTGGTGCGATGCCTTCCGGTGGTATGAACGGAACTATCTGGTCTTTAGGTGTGGGAGACGCAGGAGACGGTGATGATGGTGAATTTAACTCGGCTGTATTAGTTTTCGTCTATGATGATTATTGCGTGCCAAGATTAGACAACGAATACGAATATATCACTAATGTAACTTTTGAAGGAATCAATAACGATTCAGGAAGTTCTGAAGGAATGTATCCTGAATATTTTACTGTGGATATGGGGTATAGCCCGGCGGAAGTAAGCCGTGGTGGGACGTATCCGCTTTCGGTAACAATCTCTCCGGATGAACTTGAATATATCTATGCCTATTTCGACTGGAACCAGGACGGAGATTTTGACGATGCCAACGAGACATTTACCGTTGCTTCAAGTGTAGATGCTCCCGGCCCTCATACAGTGGACATACCGGTTCCTGCAGATGCAGCCTTGGGTGAAACCCGCTTTCGAGTACAATTGGTATATAATACAAACACTCCCGATCCCTGTTATGTTGGTTCCGATGGTGAAGTAGAAGACTATACTGTTAACGTAGGACCGGAAATGGGTGTAGAGGATATGAATGCCGACTTTATTTCCCTTTACCCGAATCCGGTAGTGGATATGGTCAACATCGCCAGTTCCAAAGAAAATATTCAAGCCGTGGAAATCTATGATGTAAGCGGTAAGATGGTACAAACTTTCAAAGATTCCGGAAAATCCGTTTCGATCAATGTTTCGGCATTGCCAAGCGGAATGTATATAGCAAAGGTCTTGACTGACGAAGGCTGGTTCAGCAAAAAACTCATCAAGAAGTAATGTTTTAGATTTTTTTTCAAGAAGCCGGGTGAGAATCCTGAATTCCTTGTCCGGCTTTTTTTATCCAAAACAATAAAAATTAATAAAATGAAACAAACATTTTTAATCACAGCTTTATTTCTCTTTTGCCTGTCATGCAGCAGCGATGATGACGGAAGCGTACCAGATAACCTGTTAACTACTGGAAAATGGTACTATGAAACAGGGAACGGGGCAGAAGCCACAGGCTGTCATAAACAATGCAACATCGAGTTTACTTCAGACGGAAGATTGCTTTTTGAAGCTTTTGTAGGCTCAGAACCGCCTAATTGTACAAACACAGAGAATTATACAGGTACTTACACGGTTAGCGGTGATGATTTGACAATGGTATTTGAGTCGGAAACCATCCACGGAAAGTTTTATGTTTCAAATGATATTCTCATTTATATGGGTGAAGCCTCGTTTGCGCATGGTACAAATATTTCTACGTATGATAAAACGCCGTGATAGAAGTTAGGAGCACGATGTTAGAAAGCAAGGCGATGAAGGAATCCAAAGATTTCACCATGCGCTGAATGAAAAGGATAAATAATCCAACAATAAAAATTTAATAAAATGAAACGAACACTTTTAATCACAGCTTTATTTCTCTTTTGCCTGTCATGCAGCAGCGATGATGACGGAGGAGGCTCAGTTTCAACAAGTCCGATTGTAGGCACTTGGCGACTGATCTCTTATTCCTATGAGGGAGAAATGAATTCAGGAGGAATTCCGGGTACAGTCACCGCTGTTGGTACAAATATAAATGACGTACAGGTAACCCTGCACCCTGATGGATCCATTTCAAACAATGGAAACACATTCATCGTAGAGTTCACCATAACAGTAGAAGGAATTCCAACAACCCAGGAAGTAGCCACCCAACCCATGCTGGAAGGCAGCACATATAGAGTGGAAGGAAACATGATGTATGTAAACAACCCGGAAAGTCCGATCGGAGAAATCGGGACACCCATCATAGAGCTCAACGCCAATACCTTACACCTGGGCGGAGAAAACCTGCCTCCCGTTGTCCCTGTGCCGGGGCTTAGCAGCATAGACCTTGACATACGCTATGAACGAGTGAACTGATGAAACGATATAACGTAAAAAACTTCTCTGATTTCCCTCCTTTGGAGGGACTAAGGGAGGAAAAAAAACATAAACAAATGAAACAAACACTTTTAATTACAGCTTTATTTCTCTTTTGTCTGTCATGCAGCAGCGATGATGACGGAGGAAATGGGCAACAGGACGACACCCAGTTAACTTCCGGAAAATGGTACTATGAATCCAACAACGGAGAAGAAGGAGACGAATGCGCCAAGATCTCAAGCATTGAATTTACAACCGAAGGCGAATTTATCATTGATCCTTATGGGTATTCAGATTTCTCGGATGAGGATTGTGTGCCCACAGGCATGATGCAGGGGACTTATACGGTAAGCGGAAATACCATTTCGGTCAATGTCTATGGCATAACTGCCTCAGGAACTTACAGCATTTCAAACGGTATTCTGACATCCGATGGGATTAATCCGTTTGATTCAAGCAGTAACAATACTACCTATGACAAAACACCGGGCTGATACCGGAACTGTAAAACTGTACAATGTAAAAATTAACATCCAACCCAAAAGCCCCCTCCATGGGAGGGGGTTGGGGGAGGAAAAAACAATCAATTATGAAAAATTTATTTTTAATTTTAGCAACAATCCTGGGAACCCAGATTTCCCAGGCCCAGTTTTTAGAAAAACTGGCCGATAAAGCCGTTGATGCGGCAGAGCGAACCGTCGAAAGACGGGTCGAAAAGGAATCATCTGAAACAACAGATGAAGCACTTGACAAAGTATTTGAAAAAGATAAAAAATCTAAAAAAAAGAAAAAGAAAAACAAAAAGAAAAAAGGAAGTAATGATGAAGCCTCCGGTTCGGATTCAGGAACTGAAGATTATACTGTTAAAACTGCCAAAGACTTTGTACGCGGCAACAAAATCATCTTCCAGGAAACTTTTTCCAATGCTGTCATCGGCGATTTTCCCGGAACCTGGAATACCAACGGTTCAGGCGAAGTAGTTACCCTTGGATCCGGCAATACCCGCTGGCTGAAAGTGGTTAAAGGACTATATATGCCCGAAGGTCTTACTTCCATTCCGGACAACAGCACCCTGGAAATGGACATTCATCAGACTACGCCCTATAATATTAACGTTTGTGAGCTTAAGATAATGCTTGTAGCCCTCAATGATAAAAACACCGAATTTACCACTTGGAAAGACGGATGGGGCAAAGATGGGGTGGTTATCAAAATGTCTCCGATGGATACACACGGTGGAGATATATCTCTCAGGAACCAGATAGACAACAAGAAAGTACTTCAAACAGAAGGTAGTAAAACCAAAGAATTCTCAGTTGGAAAAAATACTGTACACCTTTCTATCTGGCGGCAAGGCAACCGGATACGGGTGTATCTAGACGATACTAAGGTCTTTGATCTGCCCCGGGCTTTTGCCGGTAAAAACTATAACACCCTGATTTTTGAAAGTGGCGCAACAAATGAAGTTCCATTTTACATCAGCAACATCGTACTGGCATCAGATGCCGGTGCTGACACCCGCCATAAACTTTTGGAAACGGGCAGTTTTACGACCAATGATATCCTTTTCGACTCAGGGAAATCCACTTTGCAGGCTTCGAGTTTTTCAGTCCTAGACGAAATAGGCGAAGTAATGAAAACCAATCCGTCCAAACACTTGACGGTCATTGGCCATACCGACAGCGATGGCTCTGAACAAGACAACCAAAAACTTTCCGAACAACGCGCCCAAAGCGTAAAGAAATATCTGGTGGATAAATTCAGCATTAGCTCAAGCAGTATTTCGACCATCGGAAAAGGCGAATCACAACCTGTGGACAGCGGGAATTCATCTGCCGCCAAAGCCAAAAACAGAAGAGTGGAGTTTACACTGAAGTAGAAGCCTCACCCCCAGCCCCTCTCCATCCGCCTGTCGGACGGACAGGAAGGAGAGGGGAGTTTAGGGGATGTATAATGTAAAAATTCCGGTGCTTCGACTCCGCTCAGCAACCGAAATTGAACCAAACGGTCAGTGAGCGGAGTCGAACTGAACCGGAGAATTATAAAAACTGTAAAATGTATAATGTAAAACCTTCCCTGATTTCCCTCCCTTGGAGGGATTAAGGGAGGAAACAACCAAGCCAAAAGCCCTTCCTTGGGAGGAGCCGGAGGAGGAAAAAAATAAAACAAATGAAAAATTTAAACTTTTTAACAAACAGCAAAACAATCTTAGGCATTATTTTTTGCCTCGGGATTATGACGACAAACGCGCAGGTCGTCAACTTTACCAACACTAATTTCAAAAACGCGCTGTTGAACCACGATCCGGTGATAAACACCAACGGTGACGGCGAGATACAATTAAGCGAAGCAGCTGCTTTCACGGGAACTATCAATGTTTCCGACAAGGACATCACCACAACTGACGGATTAGTAGGTTTGGAATATTTTTTCAATATAACCGAGTTGAACTGCTCTAACAACAACATTGGAGGGACATTGAATCTTATGTCTAATGCACATTTAACATCTGTAAAATGCAATTCCAACCAGTTAACCGGTTTAAATGTAACCACGCTTGTCAATCTGGACTTCCTGCATTGTTCTACCAACAACCTTACGAGCTTGGATGTTTCCAACAATATCGCCCTGAAAACCCTTTGGGCTTCCAACAACCAACTCACCACGATTGATGTGTCCAACAACACTGCTTTGGAAAACCTGAGCGTACAGAACAACAACCTTACAGGAACACTAGATGTGACAGCGAGCCCGAATCTTATGTACCTGCAATGTTTTAACAATGACCTGACCGAACTAAGTGCAGTTAATAATTCTTTAACCTTATTAGAAGTCTATAATAACCCTTCCTTGACATATTTAAATTGTGATAGCAATGATTTGACTTCTTTAGACTTATCAGGGCTGCCGAGTTTGGAGATCCTATATTGTTCAAGCAATCAACTAACGAGTTTGGATCTTTCCGCAAATCCGGCTTTGGTAGGATTATATTGTTGGATCAATCAATTAACGAGCCTGAATGTTTCGAATAACCCGGCTTTGGAAGATTTGAGTTGTGAAATTAATCAACTAACGAGTTTGGATGTGTCCAATAATCCGGCTTTGGTATACTTATCTTGTTATACCAATCAACTCACAAGTGTAGATGTGTCCAATAATCCGGCTTTAGAATTATTGGATTATTATGAAAACCAACTCACAAGTATAGATGTTTCCGCCAATCCGGCTTTGCAATTCTTGGATTGTAGTTTGAATCAAATAACGAGTTTGGATGTATCTGCCAATCCGGATTTGACAACATTATATTGTGGTAGCAATCAATTAACAAACCTGAATGTTGCCAACGGCAATAACATCAATTTGACTACTTTTTGGGCTGATAACAACGATTTAGACTGTATTCGGATTGACAGTGGTTTCACGCCTCCCACAGACGGTTCCTGGACAAAAGACCCGGACACGGAGTACGACCCAAACTGTGCTTTGGGCGTTTCAGACACAGAAGCATTTGCTTTCAGCATTTATCCTAATCCCGTTAAAGATATTTTGACCATTGACTCCCAAAAAGCAGTAGAAAAAATAGAAGTCTATGATCTTTCGGGTAAAAAAGCAATGGAAGTAACCGGACAAAAACAAGTGAATATGTCCTCATTAGCACCGGGAACTTATATCCTGAGAGCCGTGCTGGGCAAAACTGTTGAAACCGTGAAGATTATTAAGAAGTAAGCCTTTGAATTGTATAATGTATAACTGTAAAATGTATAACGTATAAAGTAAAACTGTGAAATTAACCTCCAAAGCAAGAGGTGGTTACCTGAAAAGTGTCATTCTGAGAATAAATGAAAAGCAAGTGCAACTTGATTTGAAATTTCCGAACGAAGTTCTGAAATGTAACGAAGAATCTCTGAGATTCCTCGTGTCTCGGAATGACATTTTAAACAGATTTATCCATATAAAACGTAAAATGTAAAACCCGCGAATTTCGAAACTCGAATTTCGCATCACGAAAATAATAATTATGAAAAATTTAAAAAACCTCAGACATTTAGTATTAAGTTTAGTCTTAATTTTATTCGCAGCATCTTGTAGCAGCGATGATGATGCGCCTGCACCTGATGATGATCCTGTAACCCAGACGGCAAAAGTCAAAGAAATCAGGAGAATCATGCACGACCATGATTTTGTCATAAATGGCATAGAAAACGCATTGGTCTTTGACTATGATACGGAAGGAAAGATCAGCCATATTACCAACAAAGTGGTAAATGAAAACCCGGCTGAGAATTACGATGACCATTACGCCATCACATACAACAGTGACGGTACCATTCAGAAAATCCAGTACACAGATGGTTTTGCAGGAGAAAATGCTACTACCAACTTTGGGTATTCAGATGGAAAGCTGTCTTCTCTGACTGAATCCGGAGGAACATTGGATATCAGTTATAATGCTGCGGGAAATTATTTCTCTTATCAGTTTAGTTCAGAATTTCCGGTATGCAGTATCTATTTTAATTCAAATGGGAATATTGCCAAATACGATGATCCTTTTTGGGGAACTAAGACACTTACCACCAATTCAAATGAAGGTGTTTATGTAGAAACGCCGATGAATCAGGAGCTGAAAATATATCTGATAATGAGATCACTTGACCCGTCAGGTTATCATAACTATTTCCTTACAAAAGAATTGACTAAGATCGAAACCAGTGGTGAGACTATATTCGGGCCAATCGAAGGAACGGTTACGACCAACATAATCAATGTGGTCAGAAACTCGGACGGGCTTATCGAGTCGTATTGGCATGATGGTGACGGCAACGTAGAAATGAGAATTACCTATGTAGAATAGTGACTGAAACGAGAAACAATTCCGATTATGGAGTTGTTTCTTGTTTTTTAAATTCAAACAAATGAAAACAAATAAAATAAAATTCAGCCTTATAATCTTCGCTTTATTTCTAGGGGCGAACCTTGTCGCACAAATTACGCCTGCGAATGCTTATGGGAAATCCAGCACGATGGTGGCAAACCAAGGCTTCGACGCTGAAGCCAACTCAACTTTTAAATTTGACATAGAAGTAAGAGGAACTTTTAAATACGGAAATAAATCGGATAAATTTCTGTATTACCTGAACTCCGCAGACGGAAGTATGTTTTTTCCCGAAAATGTTTCACCGCTTGCCGCTCAACAAACAAGCGACCAACATTTTGACGGGATGTTGATAGATCCGAACGGAGTCGTTCACCAATACTGGACAGATACCGACGATAATTCCAAAACAGTAACGACCATGAATTTTTTTGGAACTTCGCCCGTAAACGGCAACCCGAATGCCTTTCAAACTTTTCTTGAAAATGCAGATAAATCACCCGGGACCGTACATGGTCGTTTTGGATCAACTACCATTTATAAAGGAAATTCGGGAGGAAAACAGATGAAAATGACCATTGCCAACCCCGGTGTTGCTGTGGCGATGAATCCTGATGCGATTGGATTGATGGCTCCCATTTTCAAAGACCATAAACAGAAAATCCTAAGGGTAACAACACGATTTGAATACGACAATCTAATTGTCACAATTGATGATGTCAGACAGGTGGATACCAAAAAACATTCGGCCTTTAGTTATACCTTGAGCGGTTACAAAAAAATAGGAGCAAGTATGGATTTACCTAAAGTTATTGAAAATGATCCGCAATCCTATAAAAATGTTGCCAATCAATATTTAGCTGAATCGCAGATGATTTCAGGCAAAATCAGAGATGCGGAAAATGAATACAATCGATGTCTGGATGATAGCTGCAGATCTGGTTATCAGGCAGAAATACAACAATTGAAAGTTCAATTGCGAATGAAACAAGATGAATTCAAATCCAGATTAAAAAATCTAGGGATCCAAGATATTTACAATGAAGAAGATGACTAATTGACCTTCATATTTTCTTATTTTTTAGATTAAGATTCCGCTTCTTCAGGGGCGGAATCTTTATTTATATTCGCTAAAGCCAATGATAATTCCTCAAATTTAAACTGAAATCCGGCTTCTTTTATTTTTGAATTGGAAACAGCACTTCCTTCCAGAAGAATAGAGGACATTTCTCCCAAAACGGTCTTCAATACAAATCCCGGAACGGCCGGAAGAATGACTTTTTTGTTCAATGATTTTGCTAATTGAAAAGTGAAATCACGGTTGTTGATGATTTGCAAAGCAGTTGCATTAAAAGCACCGGAAAGGGTTTCATTTTCAAGTAAATGAATGTAAATATTCACCATGTCCTCAATATGAATCCAGGGCAGAATCTGTTTTCCCGAACCCAAAGGTGAAAGAAGAAATTTGTTTGCCAAAGGAATCAATTCTTTCAGCATTCCGCCATCGGGCGATAAAACAGCAGCCGTCCGAATGGCACAAACCCGTGTTCCGAGTGTTTCAAATTTTTGGGCGGTTTGCTCCAAATCGAAACAAATTCTTCCTAAAAAATCATCGGTAAATGAATGTGTTTCTTCGAAAACAATATCAGTGGTTTGGGTTCCATAATAATTTACGCCGGAAGCGGTAATGAAAGTTTTTATAGGTGCATTGAGTTTTCGGGCGGTTTCAAATAAAAGTTCGGCAGAATTTATACGACTTTCATATAATTCCTTTTTGTAAGAATTTGTCCATCTTTTTGAAATCGGAGCTCCGGCGAGGTGAATGATGGCGTCGAGGTTTTCAAAAGCCTTTTCGTCGATTTCAGCCTTTTCCGGATTCCAATAAAAATGATTTCTGCTTTGATTCCTTGACAGCGTACGGACTTCATGAGAATTTGCTTTCAGTTTTTGAACTAATTTTTTACCGATGAGTCCGGTTGCGCCGCTGATTAAAACAGTTTGCATAATAATTTGTAAATTCGTTTAGTACAAATTTACACTATGAATTGGGTTGACAAACTGATTTTTCCCAAAATGGAAAAGTCAAAACTAAACCGCCGGAAAGAAAGGATTTTCGAAGTGATTTTCGAATCAGATACCTTTTCCGGAAAATTGTTTAACATCATTTTATTGTTTGTGATTCTTCTCAGTGTTGCATTGGTAATGATGGAATCAGTAGAGGCAATCAACCGAGGCTACCACAAAGTTTTGGTAGTTCTGGAATGGATCATCACGGCTTTGTTCACGGTGGAATACGCTTTGAGGCTTTATTCGGTGCGAAAGCCCTGGAGGTATTTCTTTAGTTTTTATGGTGTCATTGATTTATTGAGCATACTTCCGACTTATTTGGGTATCATTTATCCTTCTTCCAAATATTTATCGAGCATCCGAATTTTAAGATTATTCCGGATTTTCCGAATTTTCGGTCTGACCGAT
>Ga0079224_100012360_pt1 | contig 11812 bp, 11 predicted proteins | sample Stecom2015_FD_80414 | JGI IMG/M metagenome (GOLD analysis project Ga0079224, IMG submission 80414) | Agricultural soil microbial communities from Utah to study Nitrogen management - Steer compost 2015 | ecosystem: Environmental > Terrestrial > Soil > Agricultural land | place: USA: Utah...
CGCCACCGGCATTCCGCTCCCGGCGACGCCCAGCAGTCGCAGCAGCGACCACACCCCGCCCAGCGGGATGTGCTGTTCAGCGGAAAAACCCTGCAGCCGGAGCGTTTTGAACCCGGTGGCCTCCCGGAAGAGCTGGTTCAGCAGCGCGGTGCGGCCCAGTCCGGGTTCCCCGGTTATCACTAACGCGCTACCGCTTCGCCGGCGAGCGCTTTCCGCCGCACGGAGCAGAACAGCGGCTTCTTCGGTGCGCCCGTGGAGATTTTCCGGCGCAGCCGCCGCTTTTTCCAGCTCGCTGAGCATGACAAGAGTGTTATCGACCTGTGGTGATCGGGTAAATCGGACAATCGGTGGCTGTTCCGCGTGCTCGCGCGATTTCGGCGGAACGCCCGCGAGACTGGTGATTTCGCCGATGTGCCGGGGGCTGATCTTCGCCAAGTATTGCTGCGTCTCCAGAATTCAACGTCCTGGGAGGCGCAATGCGTCGATTGTTCGGTGTGCTGCTGGCGTGTTTGGCGCTCGCAGTCCTCAGTCCCCTGGGCACCGCCCACGCGGCCGGCAAGAACCCAGTGGTGTTCGTGCACGGTTACACCGGGAGCGCTTCGAACTGGGTGGCCGCCCAAGCGTACTTCCGGCTCCAGGGGTACGACTCCAGCCAGTTGCACGCTTTCGAGTACGACTGGAGCCAGTCCAACGAGATCAGCGCGGCTCAGCTCGGCGACTTCATCGAGCAGGTGCTCCAGGAAACCGGAGCGGACAAGGTGGACATCGTCAACCACTCGATGGGCGGGCTGGTGACGCGCTGGTACATGAAGGAACTCGGCGGGCACGTCAACGTAGGGCACTGGGCTTCGCTGGCCGGGGCCAACCAGGGGACCACTTACGCCAGCGCGTGCCTGATCTACCGGTCGTGCCAGGAGATGCTGCCCGGATCCAGCTTCGAGCGGCAGCTGAACTCCGGTGATCCCACGCCGGGTGACGCGGAGTACGCGACGTGGTACTCGCCCTGCGACGGCATCATCGTCCCCTACACCAACACCCGGGTCGACGGCGCCCAGAACAACCTGGTGGCTTGCGAGACCCACCTCGGGTTCCTGACCAACACCGATGTGTTCGGTGAGGTGGTCGACTTCTTCGAGAGCTGATCACCGCCACGGACACCGCGGAGCCCGCAGCCGCGGTGTCCGTTCGCGTCCGCGGGTTCCCGCCGTCGCAGCCGAGTGGAAAGCTGGGCGGGGTGAACGCTCACATGACACCGGAGGAATTCCGGCGCCTCGGCAAGCAGGTGGTGGACTGGATCGCCGACTACTACGCCGGAATCGAAGAACACCCGGTGCGTTCCGCGGTGCGGCCGGGTGAAGTGCGGGAGAAGTTGCCGGCACGCCCACCGGAGCACGGCGAACCCTTCGAGGCGGTGCTGCGGGACCTGGACCAGGTGCTGCTGCCCGGGGTGACGCATTGGCAGCACCCCGGTTTCTTCGCCTACTTCCCGGCGAACGCCAGCGGGCCGGCGGTTCTCGGCGATCTGCTCTCCAGCGGCCTGGGGGTGCAGGGGATGCTGTGGGCGACCAGCCCGGCTTGCACCGAGCTGGAAACCCTCGTCGTCGACTGGCTGGTCGAGCTGCTGGGCCTGCCGGAGCGCTTCCGCACCGACTCCACCGGTGGTGGGGTCGTCCAGGACTCGGCTTCCAGCGCGGCGCTGGTGGCACTGCTGGCGGCCCTGCAGCGGGCCAGCGACGGGCAGGTGGCCGAATCCGGGATCACCCGGCGGTACACGGTCTACGTCTCCGAGCACACCCATTCGTCGCTGCAGCGCGCGGCCCGGATGGCCGGGGTGGGGGCCGCCAACGTGCGGGTCGTCGAGGACGATCCGCGGACGTTGGCGATGGATCCGGCGCACCTGGCCGAGCTGATCGCCGAAGACGTCGCGGCCGGCGCGGTGCCCACCATGGTCTGCGCGACGATCGGCACCACCTCCACCACCGCCGTGGACCCGGTGCCCGAGATCGGGAGGGTTTGCCGCCAGCACCGGGTGTGGTTGCACGTGGACGCGGCATATGCCGGGGTGGCCGCGGTGTGCCCGGAGTTCCGCTGGATCAACGACGGGGTCGCCGACCACGCCGACTCCTACTGCACCAACCCGCACAAGTGGCTGCTGACCAATTTCGATTGCAGCGTGCTGTGGATGGCCGACCGGGCCCCGCTGATCAACGCCCTGTCGATCCTGCCGGAGTACTTGCGCAACCCGGCGACGCTGTCCGGTGCGGTGATCGACTACCGGGACTGGCAGGTGCCGCTGGGGCGCAGGTTCCGCTCGTTGAAGCTGTGGTCGGTGCTGCGCTGGTACGGCGCCAGCGGGCTGCGCGAGCACATCCGCATCACTGTCGGCTTGGCCCAGGAGTTCGCCGCCCTGGTGCGCGACGACCCGGAGTTCGAGCTGCTGGAGCCGCACCCGTTCTCCCTGGTGTGCTTCCGGCCGCGGTTCCCCGGGCTGCCGGTGGAGGAGGCCAACCGCCGAACGCTGCAGCTGCTGGAGACGCTCAACGACAGCGGTGAGCTGTACCTGTCGCACACCAAGGTGGACGGGCGGGTGCTGCTGCGGCTGGCGGTGGGGTCCCCGCAGACCGAGCGGCGGCACGTCCTGGCCGCTTGGGAGCGGATCCGCCGGGAGGCCATCGCCGCGGGGCAGTAGCCGGCGGACCGCCGCGGAAAAGGCTCCTCCCGCGGGAAGGGGCCTTTCCGGTCGCTCGGCGCTGGCCGGCGGGGGTGCTGGCGCACTGGTGCTACCACCCGGACATCCGCTGCGAGTGGTTTCAAGCCGGGAGGTGCACCCGCCGGTGCAACCGTTCGCCTATGTCGTGCGCCGCGTTGTCCAGGAGCTTGTGCGCCAGGTCGAACAGGGCGCGGGCGATGGCGATCTCGTCACCGATCTCCGGTACCTCGGGGTCGTCCGGGTGCCGTCGGGCCGTGCCGTGCCCGTGCATGGCCATGCCGCTGGGCGTGGTGAATCCAACATCGCAAGTGGTCTTCGCCCCGGTCTCGACCACTTGGAGGTTCAGGGGGATCGAGCGGGTCTCGTTCATGGCTGCCTCCTGCTGTCTGATCGTTCCCATCCGCGTTGTCCTGCGCTTTCGCGGTTTCCGTCCGCGGGGCGCGGTGGGGACGGCCGGTCATCTCCCGAGTACCCGCCAATGCCGGTGACCGAACTCACCATGTTTGACCTCCGGTGAGTTACGGGCGAGGATACAGCGGCCGGCGGTCGCAGGAACCCGGTGCGAATCCGGGACGGTCCCGCCACTGTGACCGGGGAGCGAACCCCGCTCGTGCCACGGCTGCGCTCAGCTGGAAGGCCGGGGATCTCGCGGTGATCCGGGAGTCAGGAGACTGCGCGTCGGCCCGTGCTGGCAGGTGGCGCGGAGGCAAGGTCCCTTGGGCGGGTGAACCCGGAGGATGCCGTGATCGTGATGTCGGATCCTGCCGTCGGGCAGTGGTGCACCGGACGGCGCAGCGCGCGACCGCGCGGAGCAGCTGCACTGCGCCGGACCGGAGGCGGTTCGCCGCGAGGCCGGTGCGGTTCTGCAGTCCGCGCCCCGCGCTCGGCCGCCGCGACCGCTGCGCGGATCTCGCCCCTACCGAAGTCGTCGCCAACGGCGGCTGCGCCGATCTCGCTGCGCGCCGCATCGATGTTCACTGTGGACGTTCTTGTTCCGGTGCCGACCTCCCCGAGCGGTACCCGGTCGCGGTCCAGCACCGCGATGGTCCGCGGAACCGAGTCGGTCCTGTTCGGACACCATTCCGATGGGCGAGAGCGGACGGAGGTCGCGTGAGCAGCACTCCGGAACCGAACGGTCTGGGCGGTGTTCGGAAATCGGTGCACCCGATAGAAGTCGAGTCCTACCGGATCATGCGGTCCAGGGTGGACTTCAGCTTCTTCCCACCGCTCACCAGGGAAGTCGTGGAACGCATCGTGCACACCACGGCGGACCCGAGCTGGGCGGGTGAAGTGGTCGCCAGCGAATCCGCGCTGCAGGACGGCCGGCGAGCTCTGCTCGCCGGGGTGCCGCTGATCGCCGACGTGCGCATGGTGGCGGCCGGTGTCACGGTCCGCCAGGCCGAAGTGGCCATCGCCGAGGACGGTGTCGCCGAGCTGGCCGCCGAAACCGGGCTCACCCGCTCGGCAGCCGGGATCCGGCTCGCCGCCGCCAAACACCCCGACGGGGCGGTGTGGGCGATCGGCAACGCACCGACCGCGCTGGCCGAACTCCTCCGGCTGGCCGCGGCCGAACAGGTGCGACCGGCACTGGTCATCGGGGTGCCCGTCGGATTCGTGGGAGCGGTGGACGCCAAAGCGGAGCTGCGGCGCAGCGGCCTGCCTGCGGTGAGCACGCTGACCGAACGCGGCGGAGCAGCGATCGCTGCAGCAGCCGTGAACGCTCTACTCTACTGGACAGGAGGTAGCCGGTGACCGAACCGCTGCTGGTCGTTGGCCACGGCACCACGGACAACACCGGAGTCGCCGAGTTCAACGCGTTCGTCGAACGCGTTCGCACCCGCATGGCCCCCGCCGGGACCGACGTGTCGGGCGGGTTCATCGAACTGTCCGCCCCGCCGGTGGCCACCGCCTGGGGCGAACTGGTCGAGCGCGGCCACCGCCGGATGGCAGCGGTCCCGCTGGTGCTGGTCGCAGCCGGCCACGGCAAGGGCGACATCCCCGCGGCCCTGGAGCGCGAGGTCCGCCGCAACCCCGGGACCTCCTTCGTCTTCGGCCGGCCGCTGTGGCCGCACCCGCTGCTGCTGGAAGTGCTCGCCGAGCGGATCGAGGCCCGAGTCCCCCGGGAGGAGTGGGCGGAAACCGCTGTCGTGCTGGTCGGTCGGGGCTCCACCGATCCCGACGCCAACGCCGAAGTGTGCAAGGCCTCACGGCTATTGCAGGAAACCGGTGGTTTCGCCACAGTGGAAACCGCCTACATCTCCCTCACCAGGCCGGGAGTTCCCGGCGGACTGGAGCGGGCTCGCAGGCTGGGCGCGAAGAAAGTCGTCGTCGCACCCTTCTTCCTGTTCGACGGGGTGCTGCCGCAGCGCGTGGTCGAGCAAGCCCGGGAGTACGCCGACTCGGCACCGGACATCGACGTCCGGGTCGCCAGCTACCTCGGAGACTGCGATGCCCTGGTCGACGTCGTCGTGGAGCGCTACCACGAAGCCCTCCGCGGAGACATCCGGATGAACTGCGACACCTGCGCCTACCGCGTTCTCCTGCCGGGGTTCGAGGACAAGCTGGGCGCGCCGCAAACCCCGCACCACCACCCAGACGATCCAGCCGGACACGGACATGCACACAGCCACCACTGACCAGACCCCGCAGCTGCCCTACCTGGCCGGGCTGAACCTCACCGGCCGGCGAGCGGTGGTGGTGGGCGCGGGCACCGTAGCGCAGCGCCGCCTGCCCCGACTGCTCAACGCGGGGGCCGCGGTGGAGGTGATCGCCCCGGAGGCCACCCCTGCGGTGGAGGCGCTGGCCGAAGCCGGCGAACTGGTCTGGCACCGCCGCGAGTACCGCTCCGGCGACCTGGACGGGGCCTGGTACGCCATCGCGGCCACCTCCGACCCGGAGGTGAACGCCGCGGTCGGGGCCGAAGCGGAGCAGCAGCGGGTCTTCTGCGTGCGCTCGGACCACGCCGCGGCGGGCACCGCGGTCACCCCGGCGGTCGGCGAGCACGACGGCCTGCTGGTGGGGGTGCTCTCCGGGGGCAAGCCGCGGCGCAGCATCGCGGTGCGCGACGCCCTCGTGGAGGCCTTGCGGACCGGGACCGTGGACGTGCACGCCGAACCGGTCGCTCCCGGGGTGGCGCTGGTCGGGGGTGGACCGGGCGCGGCGGACCTGATCACCGTGCGGGGCCGCCGCATGCTGGCCAAGGCCGACGTGGTGGTGGTCGACCGCCTGGCTCCGCGGGAGCTGCTGGAGGAGCTCGGACCGCACGTCGAGGTGATCGACGCCGCCAAGATCCCGTACGGCCGGGCCGCCAACCAGGAGGTCATCAACCGCACCCTGATCGAGAAGGCGCAGGCCGGCAAGTTCGTGGTGCGGCTCAAGGGCGGTGACCCCTATCTGTTCGGGCGCGGCTTCGAGGAGCTGCTCGCCTGCGCCGAAGAAGGCGTCCCGGTCACCGTGGTGCCCGGCATCACCAGCGCGTTCGCCGCCCCGGCGCTGGCGGAGGTGCCGGTGACGCACCGCGGAGTGGCGCACGAGGTGGTGGTCGTCTCCGGGCACGTGCCGCCCGGGGACCCGCGTTCCCTGGTGGACTGGCCGTCCCTGGCCCGGCTGCGCGGCACCCTCGTGCTGCTGATGGCCGTCCAGCGGATCGAGCAGTTCGCCGAGGTGCTGGTGCAGCACGGCCGCGACGCCGCGACCCCGGTGGCGGTGGTCCAGGAGGCCAGCACCGGGGCCCAGCGCTCGCTGCGGACCACGCTGGCCAAGGTCGCCGAAGAAGTCCGGCAGCACGAGATCAAGCCGCCGGCGGTGGTCGTCATCGGACCGGTGGCGGGGCTGCGGGGGGCCTGAGCTCAGGCCGGCACCACCAGGCACAGCTGGCGCGCCGACTCCCGCTCCACCCGCAGGCCCGCGTCGTGGGCGAGGTCGATGACGTCCTCGACGGTCTCGGGCTCCGCGTCGGCCTGCACCACGGCTCGGGCCAGCTTGCCCTTGTGGGCCTTGTTGTGGTGGCTGATCACCTTGCGCTGGCCGAGCTCGTTCTCCGACAGCACGCGCAAGCCCACCGCGCCCGGGATGGCGGCCAGCGCGGCGTAGGCGCTGGAGCGCAGGTCCAGCACGAGCCCGCTGATCTCGGCCAGCACCGGTTCCAATGCCGCCCGCCAGACCCGGCGCAGCGAGCCGACGCCGGGCAGGCTGTTGCCGGCGGAGAGCCGGTAGGCCGGGATCATGTCGTTGCCCCGCAGCAGACCGAACAGCGCCGAGGCGACCGCCAGCCGCTCGCCGGCGCGCTCCTGCTCCGCTGTGGACAGGGACGGGACGTCGAGCGCGTCGTAGAGGACCCCGGTGTAGCGGCGCAGCGCCGGGGTGGTCGGGGAGTCCCACAGCTCGGTGTTGCGGTGGACTTCGTCGATCTGCCGCTCGGTGAGCTTGAGGACCCGCAGGCTCTCCGGAACATCGTCCGCCAAAGTGGACAGCGCGTCGAGGAGCTTGCGGCGGGTCGGGTTCAGCTCCGGGAACGACAGGTCGTCCAGCTGCAGCGGGCCGCCGGTGCCACCCGCGGCCTTGGTCTCCGATGGGGGAAGCACGATCAGCACCTCACCAGCCTAGGAGAGCGCTGGTCCCCGCTGCTCACCCGCCGCGAGCGCCGCTCCTCGGCGGACGACCCGCCGGGGCGGGGAGAAGGCCGCTGCCGGTTGGGCACCCGGCGGTGACCGCGCCGCTCCCGCAGGGGGACACTGGGTGCGGCACACCGGGCGAGTCGCTGGCAACGAACAGCGGAGCGCCGGTTACGCTGCCCGAACAACCCGAAAAACCGCGGACGAGGAGCCAGTAGCCGTGATCACTAGGATGTCGACCCTGTTCCTGCGTACCTTGCGCGAGGATCCAGCCGACGCCGAGGTGCCGAGCCACAAGCTGCTCGTTCGTGCGGGGTACGTGCGGCGGGTCGCTCCGGGCATCTACTCCTGGCTGCCGCTGGGCCTGCGGGTGCTGCGCAACGTCGAGCGGGTGGTGCGCGAGGAGATGGACGCCATCGGCGGCCAGGAGATCCACTTCCCGGCGTTGCTGCCCAGGGAACCCTACGAGAAGAGCAACCGCTGGACCGAGTACGGCCCGAACCTGTTCCGGTTGAAGGACCGGAAGGGCAACGACTACCTGCTCGGCCCCACCCACGAGGAGCGGTTCACCCTCACCGTCAAGGGCGAGTACAGCTCGTACAAGGACTACCCGGTCATCCTCTACCAGATCCAGACGAAGTACCGGGACGAGGAGCGCCCCCGCGCCGGTGTGCTCCGCGGCCGCGAGTTCGTCATGAAGGACTCCTACTCGTTCGACTTGGACGACGAGGGGCTCAGCGAGTCCTACCAGCTGCACCGGGACGCCTACATCCGGATCTTCGACCGGCTCGGCCTGCGCTACGTCATCGTCAAGGCGACCTCCGGAGCCATGGGTGGTTCCGCGTCGGAGGAATTCCTCGCCGAGAGCGAAACCGGCGAGGACACCTTCGTCCGCAGCACCGAGTCCGACTACGCGGCCAACGTCGAAGCGGTCGTCACCCCGGTTCCCCCGGCGGAGCCCATCGAGGGCAAGCCGGCGGCCGAGGTGCACTACACGCCGAACACCCCCACGATCGAGAGCCTGGTCGACTACCTCAACGCCAACACCGACCGGAAGTTCACCGCAGCGGACACGTTGAAGAACGTGCTGGTGAAGGTCCGGCAGCCGGGAGCGGACGAGTGGGAGCTGCTGGCCGTCGGGGTCCCGGGGGACCGGGAAGTCGACATGAAGCGGCTGGAGGCCTCCCTGACCCCGGCCGAGGTGGCCCTGCTCGAAGAGGAGGACTTCGCCGCCAACCCGTTCCTGGTCAAGGGCTACATCGGTCCGAAGGCCCTGCAGGAGAACGGGGTCCGCTACCTGGTGGACCCGCGGATCGTGCCGGGCACCGCGTGGGTCACCGGTGCTGACAAGCCCGACCACCACGTGGTGGACCTGGTCTGCGGCCGGGACTTCACCCCGGACGGCACGATCGAGGCCTCCGAGGTGAAGGAAGGCGACCCGTCGCCGGACGGCAAGGGCACCTTGGTCGCCGCCCGCGGCATCGAGATCGCCCACATCTTCCAGCTGGGCCGCAAGTACGCCGACGCCTTCGAGCTGGACGCGCTCGGCCAGGACGGCAAGCCCAAGCGGATCACCATGGGCTCCTACGGCATCGGGATCTCCCGGCTGGTCGCGGCGATCGCCGAGCAGAGCCACGACGACCTCGGCCTGGTGTGGCCGCGCGAGGTCGCCCCGGCCGACGTGCACATCGTGATCGCCGGCAAGGACGAGGCGATCTGGGAGCGGGGCGAGGCCATCGCGGCCGAGCTGGACGCCGCCGGGGTGCAGGTGGTCCTCGACGACCGCACCGTCTCGCCGGGCGTGAAGTTCGCCGACGCCGAGCTGCTCGGGGTGCCCACGATCCTGGTGGTCGGCAAGGGACTGGCCAAGGGCGGTGTGGTCGAGGTGCGGGACCGCCGGAGCGGGGAGCGCACCGAGGTGCCCGCCGACGACGCCGTGCAGCACTTGGTCGGCGTGGTGCGCGGCTGATCCCGGGGCGGGCAGCCGCGCCCGCCCCCTCGCGTCAGGTGAGCGCGCCGAGCACCCGCTCGGTGTCGGCCAGGTGGGGCAGCACGTGGTGCGCCCCGGCTGCCCGCAACTCCTCCTCGGTGTGCCCGCCGGTGGCCACCCCCACCGCCACCGCGCCGAACCGGAGCGCCCCGGCGACGTCGTGCGGGGTGTCGCCGACGACCACCACCGAGCCCGCGTCGATCTGCCGACCGGTCCGCGCTTCGGCCTTGCGGACCGAGTCGGCGATCAGGTCGTGCCGGTGGTGGGAGAGGTGGCCGAACCCGCCGAGGCCGAAGTCGAGGTGCTCCTGCAGGTCGAAGGCGGCCAGTTTGTGGTGGGCGACTTCGGGCAGGTTGCCGGTCACCGGGGTTTGGGCGATGCCGTCCGCGCTGGCCAGGTGGGCCAGGGCCTGAGCCGCTCCCGGCATCGCGCTGCCCTGCGCGGCGAGTTCCTCCCGGGTGGCCTCGACCGCCTTGGTGAGGGCGGTGAACATCGCCGAGACGGTGTCGTCGTCCGCCGGGAGGCCGTGGGTGTTCAGCACGTCCGTGGTGATGGCCAGTTCGGTCCGCCCGGCGGTGTTCGGCATGCGGATGAGGTCTTTCCCGGTGACTTCGGCCAGCGCCTTGCGGTACCAGCGGGTGCCGAAGCCGCGCGCGTCGATGAGCGTCAGGTCGATGTCCCAGAGAACGAGCCGGCGCATTCGCGTCATCCTGCCAGGAAAAACTCGGGGGTCAACCGGCTCATCCGGCCAGGAAGTCCAACTGCACGCGGCGGACCGGGTTGTCCTTGTTGGTGTCCACCAGGCAGATCGACTGCCAGGTCCCGAGGGCGAGCTGGCCGCCGCGGACCGGGATCGTCGCGTACGGCGGGAGGAAGGCCGGCAGCACGTGGTCCCGCCCGTGCCCGGGGGAGCCGTGCCGGTGCCGCCAGCGGTTGTCGGCCGGCAGCAGGTCGCCGAGCGCGGTCAGCAGGTCGTCGTCGCTGCCCGCGCCGGTTTCGATGATCGCCAGCCCGGCGGTGGCGTGCGGCACCCAGACGTTGAGCAGGCCTTCTTCCGCGCCTGCCGAGCGCAGGAACTTCGTGCACTCGGAGGTCAGGTCGTAGACGGTTTCCCGGTTCCCGGTGCGGATCTCGAGTTCTTCGCTGTGCATGTCTCCAAAGTAGGTGCCGACCGTCCTCCCGGGTGGCACGATGCCTGCCATGCGGCAGGCTTTCGGTGGTTGGTTCGACGTCCCGGACGGGTACCTGAACACGGCGAACATCGGGGTTCCGCCCGCGGCGGCCGCGGACGCGGTGGTCGAATCGGTGCAGCGCTGGCGCTGCGGGATCGGTCGGGTCGAGGACTTCGCGGAGCCCGTCGCCACGGCTCGCAGGGCTTTCGCCCGGCTGATCGGGGTGGACGCCGAGCGGGCCGCGATCGGTGCTTCCGTGGCGCAGCTGGTCGCGCTGGTGGCGTCGAGCCTCCCCGACCGGGCTCGGGTGCTCGTCGCGGCGGGCGAGTTCACCAGCGTCACCTTCCCCTTCGCCGCGCAGCAGGACCGGGGAGTGCGCGTGACCGAGGTCCCGCTGGAGGAGCTCCCGGAGCGGGCCGGTGGGCACGACGTCGTCGCGGTCAGCGCGGTCCAGTCCGGCTCCGGGCGCCTGGTCGACCTGGCCGCGCTGCGGGAGGCGGCCGAGCGCCACCACGTCCGGGTGCTGCTGGACGTGACGCAGGCCGCCGGGTGGCTGCCGTTGGAGCTGTCCTGGGCCGACTGGGTGGTCTGCGCCAGCTACAAGTGGCTGCTGGCTCCGCGCGGGGCCGCGTGGTTGGCGGTGCGGCCGGATGCGCCGCTGCGCCCGGTCGTCGCCAACTGGTTCGCGGGGGAGGAGCCCATGGACACCATCTACGGGCTGCCGCTGAGCTTGGCCGGCTCGGCACGCCGGTACGACCTGTCCCCGGTGTGGTTCTCCCACGTGGGGGCGGCGGTCTCGATGGAGTGGCTGGCCGGGCAGGACATCGCTGAGATCTCCCGGCACTGCGTCGGGTTGGCCGACGAGTTCCGCACCGCGCTGGGGATGCCGCCGGCGGGGTCGGCCATCGTCTCGGTCGACCGACCAGACTCTGTGACCAATCTCACCAAGGCGGGAATTGCCTGTTCCGCTCGGGCGGGCCGGGCGCGGCTCTCGTTTCACCTGTACAACACTCGCGATGATGTGGCGCGAGCGGTGCGGGCCTTGGGAGGAACGCTCACCTAGTCCGCCCCGAGTTGTTCGTCCTGTTATGCACAAGCGATACGGTTGGTGTTCGTGCCAGACCCACACGGTGCCCCAGAAGATGTGACGGGGTCATATTCGAATGCGCAGCGTAAAACCACACCGCTGCGCCGGGACAACTCCCTCATCCAATCGGAGCGCGCTCCGGGGCCGGACGAGGAGAAGACCCGCCCCGCCTTCGCGCCGCCGGACACCCAGCAGTCGCCGGGAACCCGGCAGTTCCAGTCGCCGGGCACCCGCCAGTTC
>Ga0079224_100012361_pt1 | contig 11812 bp, 8 predicted proteins | sample Stecom2015_FD_80414 | JGI IMG/M metagenome (GOLD analysis project Ga0079224, IMG submission 80414) | Agricultural soil microbial communities from Utah to study Nitrogen management - Steer compost 2015 | ecosystem: Environmental > Terrestrial > Soil > Agricultural land | place: USA: Utah...
ACGAGAGCTCGGTGATTCGAGCGGCGCGACACGAGAGCTCGGTGATTCGAGCGGCGCGACACGAGAGCTCGGTGATTCGAGCGGCGCGACACGGGAGCTCAAAGATCCCGACAGCGCGCCGGACTGGGACCTCGGTGATTCCAGCAGCGCGCCGGCGCGGGAGGCGCCGCCTCGGCGAGCGTCGGCCGCGCCGGCGCGGGCACTCAGCGAGGCGAGCCGCATGCCGGAGCGGGAGTTCGGTGAAGCGAACAGCCAACCGGAAGGGGAGCTCAGAGGCTCGGAGGGCGTCCCGAAGCGGGAGGTCGCGACGCCGCAAGCGTCGGCCGCGCTGGCGCGGGATGACAGGGCGCTGCAAGCGTCAGCCGCGCCGGCGCGGGATGACGTGGTGCTGCAGATGTCGGCCGCGCCGGCGCGGCGCCTGGTGAGCGCGGCGGTCCGTTGTGAGGTGTGGGCGCGCGACGCCGGGCGATGCGCCTACACCGACGATCGGGGGCGGCGGTGTGCCGAGACCGGTCGCCTGGAGCTGCACCGCCGCCAGGCGCACGCCTTCGGGGGACCCAGCACGGTGGCAAACCTGGAGCTTCGGTGTCCTCCGCACAACCTGTTGGCGGCGGAGCGAAACTTTGGTCGAACGCACATGGATCACAGGCGCGGCAAAGGGCCGGCGAGCCGCGCCGGCGCGGTGCGATAGGCAAGCTTGGCAGGGCGGGCTCCGGTGATGCTGGGGGCTGGGACGTGGAGGGGTTGAGGCCGGGGCTGGGGCGGCCGCTCGGGTACGGCGCCAATCGGCGCGGAGCGGCGGCGAGCGGGGGGAACGGGTGCGCTCGCTCTGCTCGCGCGGGCGGGGGAGCGGGTGCGCTCGCTCTGCTCGCGCGGGCGGGGGAGCGGGTGCGCTCGCTCTGCTCGCGCGGGTAGGGGAACGGGTGCGCTCGCTTTGCTCGCGCGGGTGGGGGAGCGGGTGCGCTCGCTTTGCTCGCGCGGGTAGGGGGAACGGGTGCGCTCGCGTTGCTCGCGCGGGTGGGGGGAGCGGGTGCGCTCGCTTTGCTCGCGCGGGTGGGGGGAACGGGTGCGCTCGCTTTGCTCGCGCGGGCGGGGGAGCGGGTGCGCTCGCTACGCTCGCGCGGGTGGGGGCGAGAGCTCGCTCTGCTCGGGGCGATCGAGCGGCGTCAGGCTGCGCTCATGCTGCGGGTGGAGCCGGGGCCGGGGGGCACGGTGCCGGTGGCGGGGTGGGCCTGCGCTATCTCGACCTTCGAGACGTGGCGTTCGTCGGCATCGCGGACGGTGAACTCGAAGCCGTGTGCCACCAGGCGCGCTCCCACCTTGGGGACGCGGCCGAGCTTCTCGACCAAGAAGCCACCGAGCGAATTGTAGTCGCCGTCCTCCGGCAACTCCGCGCCGAGATGCCGGCTCAGGTCGCCGATGGCGATGCTCGCGTCGACCATGACCCGGCCTTCGCCCATGTCGACGATCGGGGGCTCTTCCTCGACGTCGTGCTCGTCACGGATATCGCCGACGATCTCCTCGACCAGATCCTCGAGCGTCACGATGCCGCTCATGCCGCCGAACTCGTCGATGACGATGGCCATGTGGTGCCGCCCGGCGCGCATGTCCCGCAGCACGCTGGAGGCGAGCTGGGTCTCCGGGATGAAGGCGACGGGGCGCCGCATCAGCTGCTCGACGGTCACCTGCTCCAGGTTGCCGCCGGCGGCGACGTGCATCATCAGATCTTTGACGTGGAGGATGCCGACCACGTTGTCGATGCGCTCGCGGTAAACGGGGTAGCGGGAGTGTTCGCTCTCGGAGATGGTGGCCAGCACGTCGCGGATCGGCGTCTGCAGATCGATGGAGGTGACGTGGGTCCGCGGCACCATCACCTCGCCCGCCGAGAGATCGCCGAACTCGAGCACATTTCGGATCATCTCCGACTGATCGCGGTCGAGCGATCCGTTGAGCTCGCCTTCGCTGACGATGTTTTCGACCTCGCTCTCGGTGACCGTCGCGGACGGGGCTGAGGGGGCGACCCAGCGCCCCACCAAGCTGCCGACGCCGGCCATGGGGGCGGCGATCGGGGCCGCAAGCAGCTCCAGCGGCCGGAGCAGCTGCATCAGCCGGGGAGCGGAGCGATCGGCCGTCCTGGCGCTGATCACCCGCAAGACCTCGGCGGGCAGGCCGTAGGTGATGACGGCGCAGAGTGCCGCCACGAGCGGCTCCCAGCTCCCCAGGGCGTCGGGCAGCCAGGTCATGAACAAAAGCGCGCTGATCGCGATGCCGAGCACCCGGACGACGAGCCACCGCGACTCGATGGCGCTGCCGTGGACGAGGTATCGCTCGATGGCGGCGCGGGCGCCTCCCTCGAGCGTGTCCCGAAGGGCGGCCTTCCGGGCGTTGGACAGCGCGGCCATCGCCGCGCTGGCAGCCGCGAAGAACGCGGCCAGGAGTGCCGGCAGCACGGTGGCTGCGAGCTTCAGGAGGAAAAGTTGTGGTGGTGAGTCCAACGTGAGCGTCTTGCCAGGCGCGGGTAGCGCCCCCTCCCTACACCTGGAAATTAGCGGATGAGGGCGGAGGGGCGCAAGCCGCGAGCGGGCCAGGTAGGGATGGGATCAGCGGCCGGTGGGCCGATGTGCGCGCGTTCGGCCGCTATGCCAGACAAACCGCGCTGCGGAGAAAATCTTCCCGATCAAAGGTCGATGCTGCGGTCTTGCGGATGGCGCTCGGCGGATGGACACCAAAGAGCGTCACTGCGTGCCGCCGTCGCTGTCGTCACGAAACCCGCGCACCACACGGTATTCATTCTCGTTTCGCCGCTGGCCCAGAGCCAGCAGGGTATCGTCGGCACCGATCCAGGCGGCCACCGATTCCGGCTGACCGGTTCCATTCGGCAGCTCGGCGAAGTGCTCCTCGCCAAGGCGCTGCCCCAGGCGGGCACGTCGGCTCCCTTCCTCCGTGAGCCGACCGCACGGCAGGCAGCGCCGGGCCACGGTCAGCAGCGACAGCGGCGCCACCTCCGACGGCAGCGGCCAACCCACGGCCTCCTCGAGCGTGAAGGGGCCGCTGCTGAGCCTTCGGAGCTCCCCCAGGTGCGCCGGCACGCCCAGGTGCTCTCCGATGTCGCGCGCCAAGGCGCGGACGTAGTACCCCTTGGAGACGTGAAGCTCGAGCGTGAGGGAGCTCGGGCCGACCTCCAGGAGGTCGAGCTGGTGGACGGCCACCGGACGCGGCTCGAGGACGGGGGGCGCGCCGCGCCGGCTCAGCCGATGCGCCCGCTGACCCCCCACGCTGATGGCGCTGAACGCCGGCGGGATCTGCAGCTGACGGGCGCGCTCCGAGCGCAGCGCCGCGTCGACGGCTGCGCGTTCGAGCCAGCCGGGTGAGAGCTCCACCCGAGACGTGACGTCGCCGAGGGCATCGAGCGTGTCGGTCGCGGCGCCGAGCTCGACGCGGGCGCGGTAGCGCTTGGCGTCGAGCGTCAGGTAGCCCGAGAGCTTGGTCGCCTCGCCGAGCAAGAGCAACAGCACCCCGCTCGCCATCGGATCGAGCGTGCCGGCGTGGCCGACTCGGCGCATTTTCAGCTGGCGCCGCGCGGCGTGCACGATGTCGTGACTGGTGGGGCCCCGCGGCTTGTCCACCACCAAGATGCCCTGCATCCTAGCCGAACCACACGCTCTGGCGGTGGCGCAGCCCGCGATCCAGCAGGCCCTGGATCGAGCTGCGCACCTGCTCGGCGAGCCTGGCGACCAGCACGTGGTCGTCGGCCGCCGCCGGCCCGTACTTGTCGAGGTGCAAGGGCTGCCCGAACACGATCTTCCATTTGGTCGGCGCGGGCAGGAGCCCGAGCGGCCCGAGCCACGGAAAGGTGGGCGTCACCGGCAGGTACGGCAGCCCCAACAGCTGGGCCGCCGTGTCCAGGCGGTAAAGGACGGGGTTCGTCTCCTCCCCGCCGACGATGGCGGCCGGGACCAGCGGGGACCCGGTGCGGAGGCAGAGCCGGATGAAGCCGCCGCGCCCGAAGCGCTGGAGCTGGTAGCGCTCGGAATACAGCTTGCGGATGCCGTGGATGCCCTCGGGGAACACGGCCACCAGGTTGTCCTTGTTCAGCAGGCGCTCGGCGTTCTCGCGGCACGCGCGCACGGCGCCGATGCGGTTCATGAACACGCCGACGAAGGGCAGGTAGAAGACGAAATCCTCTGCCAACCAGCGCAGGTCGCGCTGGCTCGGATGATCGAGGCGCATGGCGGTCTTCAAGATCGCGCCGTCGATGGGCACCGTGCCGGAGTGGTTGGCCACGATGACGCAGCGCCCGCTCGCGGGGACGTGCTCGATCCCGTCGACCTCCACCCTGAAGTAGCGGCGGTAGACGAGCTCGGCGATCCGCTGCAGCTTCTTGTCGTAGATCGGGTCGAGGCCGAAATCGTCGACGTGCTCCGAGCGCCGCCGCATCCCCGCCCGCCCCCACTGGCGCACCAGGTAGTTGCTCTTCAGCAAGCCCTGCACGGTCTCGCTGGCGGCGGCAGCGCCCTCGTCCGGCGCCTGGGATGATGCGGACGGTTCGGGGGGCGCCGGCGGCTCGTTGCCGACGCTGCTCTGCGAGGTGTCGCGGATGAGGCCGTCCAGGCGTGCTTCCAGCGCGCGGATCTGATCCTCGACGTCGCCCGTGGGCGGCGGCGCCGGCTCGAGCGGTGCTGCCTCGGGTGCCGGCTCGCTCCACTCCGACCCCGCGTCGAAGCCGGGGGGCATCGGCGCGATCCTCGACCCGATGCCGAGCTCCGCGAGGTGCTCGTCTTCCGAGATGCGCTCATCCCTCGAGAGATCGTCCTCTGTCTCTTCGGTTCTGTCCTGATCCGGGGGCCTCACGCGGGGGTCTCCGACAGTAGGCGCGCGTCGCGCAGGTGTTGTGCGTTGGCGAAATCGATGAGCGCTTCGCGGGTCGTGTACATGGGCGAAAATCCCATGGCCTTCCGGGCCAGATCGCCGTCGGCCACGCAGATGTACTGCAGATAGTCCAAAAAGGACGGCGGCGCCTCCGATGCCTGCGCGATCCACAGCGCGCCCACGGCCGTGTCGGCCATTGGACGCGGCAGGGGGAGCTTGGTTCGGCCCGCCAGCTTGATGACGGTGGACAGCGGGAGCACCCCGTCGCCGACGATGTTGAAGACACCGGGCACGTCGCGGTCGGTCGCGACCTTGAACGCGGTCACGGCGTCCGCCTCGTGCACGAACTGCCACAAGGGGTCGAACCCGAGCACGGTGGGGACCACGCGGTGCCCCAAGTACCGGGTGAGGTAGTTCTGCACGGTGGGCCCGAGGATGGGGGCGGTGCGCAGCACGGTCGCGACCCGCCCACTGCCGGGGCGACCGAAGCGCAGCACCTCCGCCTCCGCTTCGATCTTGTCCGCGAAGAACTGCTCGCTGCGGCGGGCGCGGAGTGGGTGCTTCTCCGACAGGAAGTTGGGGTTGGTGGGGTGGGCGCCGTACAGGAGCGTTTGGCTCCACATCACGATCTTGCGCACGCCCGTGCGACGGCAGGCGTTCAGCAGGTGCATGGTCCCGACGCTCTCGAGCTCGTGCGCCCAAACGGTCGCATACGCGGGCGAGGCGAGGAAGGCCGTGTGGACCAGCGTGTCGACGCCATGCTCCTCGAAGATGCGGGCGAGCGGCTCCACGGCCGTGGCTCGCGTCAGATCCACCTTGTGCACGAGCGACTTGGCGCCTGCCGTCGGCGGCGCCTGCAGATCGAGCACCACGATCCCCTCGGTGCGCGGATCCTCTTCGAGCAACCCAATCAGGTTTCTGCCAAGAAAGGAATTCGCACCGGTGACGGCCACCACGCGACGGCCGGGACGCGGACCGCCGGCGCGCAGCGCACCGTCGCCGGGTGCGTCGGCGTGCGGATGAAAGGGAGAGCTCGCGCCGTTGTGCATCTGGGGCGAGCAACCTATAGCGTCTTTTCCCCGTCTGGAAGTGGGTTTGGCGCCCCCCGCGCGCCTTTTCGGCACATCCGCCCCGTGCGGGCAGCGGGACAGCGCGCGGTGAGCCGGTGGCTCTAATGGTCGCGGCGGTGGTGGCCGTATCACTGAAGCGAATGCATCAGAAACAATGTCGCACTCATCGTCAGGAGATGGCGGCGCCCGGCTAGCGGGCGGCGGCGACCCACGGTATTCTGGGTAAAACGATGGGAGTGGTGCATCCGACTTCTGCCAATCGGCTCGGCCCATACGAGCTCTGCGAGCGCATTGGCAGCGGGGGCATGGCAGAGGTGTACGTGGCCCGGCGCGCCGGGCCGCGCGGCTTCGCCAAGAAGTTCGCGATCAAGCGCATTTTGCCGCAACTTGCCAAAGATCCTCGGTTCGTCGAGATGTTCTGCGACGAGGCGCGGATCTGCGCGGCGCTGTCGCACCCGAACATCGTTCAGGTCGTCGACTTCGGCGAGGACAACGGCGAGCTCTTCATGGCGCTCGAGTTCGTCGACGGCACCTCGCTCGCGAAATTGCTCCGCGCCGTCGCGGCCCGCGGGCAGCGCTTCCCGGCGGGGGCGGCGCTGTTCATCGCGGTGGAGGTGTTGCGGGGCCTGGGCTTCGCGCACGACGCCTGCGACGAGCACGGACGGCGCCTGGGCATCGTGCACCGCGACGTCTCCCCCGGCAACATCCTGCTCGGCAGGGCCGGGGAGGTGAAGCTGACCGACTTCGGCATCGTCCGCAGCGAGTTCATCGCGCGCCGGACGTACCCGGGCGAGCTGAAGGGCAAGCTCGGGTACATGTCACCCGAACAAGTGATGGGCCACGACGTGTGCCCGCGCAGCGACCTGTTCACGGTCGGCATCGTGCTGGCCGAGATGTTGATGACGCGGCCGCTGTTCCCGGGTCCGTCCGAGATGCAGGTGCTCACCCGCATCCACGAAGCGGATCTGAGCGTGCTCCAGCAGCACGGCCGCGACATCCCGCCCGCGGTGCGCGAGGTGCTGAACACCGCGCTGGCCAGGGATCGGCACCACCGGTTCGCGTCGGCTTCGGATTTCGTCGACGCGCTGCTGGCTGCCGCCAAGGCGAGCAAGATCCCGATCGGCGAGGAAGAGCTCGTCCCCTGGCTGTACACGCAGCAGGTGTTTCATTTCAGCAGCGGGACGCGCGCCGCCGTGGCCCCCGTCAGCGATCCGGACGCCGTGACGGAGCGTCCGCCCGCGCCGAAGGTGCCCGCCGCTGCGCGCCGCTCGCTGTCGCAAATGCTGGCGAGGGCGTCCGCGTCGCCGCTGCCGCTGCCGGTCGAGGTCGACAACGACACCGATCGCCCGGCGCTGATCCCGCCCGGCCCCGAGCCGGCGGCCAGGCCTCGGCAGATGTTCTTGCTCGGCCGCCAGGGCCGCCCCGCCGTTGCCGTGAGCGTCGCCCGGTTGCTCGAGATGGCGATGACCGGCCACCTCGAGCGGGATGCGCTGGTGTCGGAGGACGGCAAGAGCTACGGCATGGCCGGTCGCTACACCAAGCTCGTTCCGGTGCTGTCGCACCCCGGCTACCGCTTCCGGGAGCGGGTCGAGGAGCGGGCGAGCTTCCGGGTGACCATCGATCGCAGCCGCCTGCCGGCGATCCTGTTCGATCTCGCGAGCAGCCGCGCCACCGGGCTCCTGGTCGCGCGCGCCGGTCGCCGGGAGAAGCGGCTGTTCCTCGTCGACGGTGGACCGCGGTTCTTGGCTTCGACGGACCGGCGCGAGCTGCTGTCGGTGCGGCTGGTCGAGGCCGGGCTCGTATCGAGAGAGTTGGTCGAACAAGCGCTGGTCGCGGCCTTCGAGCAGGGCAGTCCCCGCTTCGGGGAGTACTTGCGCGACGTGGCGGGCATGCGCTGGGCGACCGTCCTGCGCGCGACCGTGGAGCAGCTCGAAGCCGGCTTCGTCGAGCTCGGGACCTGGCGGGAGGGAGAGCTTTTGTTCGTGCACGCCGAGCGTTGCCCGGAGGAGCTGCCGCGCAAGACGCTGTCCGGATCGTTGCTCGCCGCGCGCGCCATCCGCGAAGGCTACGCCGACGCGGAGATCGCCGCGCTGCTCGCTCCGTTTTACGGATCGCGGCTTTCAGAGGGCAGCTCTCTGCTCGACCTGGACGAGCTCGGGCTCGGCCCAGGGGAGCGGCGCGCGGTGGAGCTCGGGCCGAACGCCGGGAGCGTGGAGGCGCTCGTCTCCCATCTGGGGGCGACGGGCGTGGCCGGACCGATCGAGAGCCTGCGGGCGGTGTTCATCGCGCTCGCCGCGCGCGTGCTCGAAATCGAGTAGCGGTCGTCAGCCGCGGCCGCGGCCGGTCGGCGGCACCGATTTGGGTTTGCGCGGCGGCGGCGTCTTTCGCGCGAGCGTGCGGACCGAGTTGGGCGCGATGCCGTCGAGCGCGGGCTGCTCGAGCGTCGACAGGATCTCCTTCAGGTTGACCGGCTTGAACAGCGTGCGGCACCCCGAGCGTCGCAGGTAGTCGGCCTCGCCCTTGCCCAGCGCGCCGCCGGTCACGAACACGAACCGGCTCGCCAGCTCCGGTCGATCGGTCACCACGCGCTCGTGCAGCGTGTGGCCGTTGCTGCCCGGCAGGTACACGTCGCACAGGATCAGGTCCGGCAGGTAGTCCCGATCGAACAACGCGATCAAGGCTTCGGAGGCCGTGGAGGCGGTCCGCACCTCGTGGGGCTTGAGCGCGCGCCGCACGGTGCGCGCGAAGATCGGATCATCGTCGATGACCAGCACTTGATGCCGCAGAGCGGGCGCACGCGGGGGAGCGGGGATCGGGCGCGACGCCGCGATGGCGTGCACGCCGCTGCCGTCCGGTTCGCGCGGCAGGATCACGCGGAATTGAGCGCCGCCGTGCGCGCCGCTCAACACCTCGATGTGGCCGCCGTGAGCGGCCACGACGTCGCTGCAGATCTTGAGGCCGAGACCGGTGCCCTTGCCGCGCGGCTTGGTGGTGTAAAACGGCTGGAAGATGGTGCCGATCTTGTCTTGCGGTACCCCCGGTCCCGTGTCTTCGACCTCCAAGATGACCTGCTCGCCGTCCTGGAACGCGCGCACCATGACCTGGGGTGGCGTCTCGGAGGCTTCGCAGGCGTCGGCCGCGTTGAAGACGAGGTTGAGCACCACCTGGCCCAGGCTGTCGCGGCGTCCCCGCGTGAAGCAGTTCGCCTCCAGGTCGTCGATGAGCGCGATGCCGCGGCGCTCGAGGTGCGGTCGGACGACGGACAGCGACTCCCTGACGACCCCGCGGACGTCGAGCGGTTCGGCCTCGCTCTCGCGGCGGCTCACCGTGGACAGCCGATCGACCGTGTCGCGGACGCGCGCGGTCGCCACCTCGACGTCGTCCGTCAGCTCCGCCAGCTCGGAGACCACGCCGCCGATCGCGGTGTCGCTCGATCCGCCGAGCACCAGCAGCTGATCGAGCAGGCGGCGTTGCTCCTCGATCTGCAGGACGAGCGCGCCGGCGGGACCGCGCAGCTCGTGGGCGACGCTCGCGGTGAGCAGCCCGAGGCTCGCCATGCGGTGATGATCCTCGAGCTCCTCGTGCGCGCGCTGCTCTTGCTCGAGGCGGGCCTCTCGCTGCAGCGCGAGCGCCATCAGGTTGGCGACGGTCTCGGTAAACGACCGGGTCTCCTCGTCCATGCGGTTCGGGTGTTCGAACAAAAGGACGATCGCGGCCAGCGGGACCTGCCGCTGCAGGATGGGGACCGCGAGCAGGGCCTTGAAGGCGGTCGCGAAGAACTCGTCGGCGAGCGAGAGCTGCCCCGACTCCCGGCGCAGATCGAGCACGCTGATGGGCTGCAGGGAGCGAGCGCTGCGCTCCGCGAAGCGGCGCAAGGTCGCCCGCAGCGTCCGCCCCGCGTTGGTGTCCGGCGCCCCGAGCCCCCGCTCGACGACCAGCGTGCACTCCCCGTCGAAGTCGAAGGCCGCGCCCGCCCGGGCCCGCGTCAGGTCGAGCAGCAGGTCGAGGGCGTCCAACATGGCACCCCCAGACCCCCGATCCGCCAGGCGCTCGGTCAGGCTGAGCAGCGACTTTAGACGGCGAAGCTCGAGGGTGGCCACTGTGATTGAGAATAGCCCAGGTTTGGAGTCACAACGATCAATCTTCCGCGAAACGATAGCGTAGCCGGCGACGTTTTCGCACCCCTGATTACGTGCGTTTCCGCGTTTGCGAGCTCGCTTGTCGAGTCCACGGGTAGGAAAACTCACAGGTTCAATCGGAGCACCGGATAGGGCCCAATCCGGGCGATTTCGCTCCAACCTGCCTGCCGGAACGCGCCGCTCGGACCCATCCAGAGCAGCGCGTCGTCCGGCTCGGGCGCCTCGAAGGGGAAGGCGTCGATCGCCCGCGCACCGGCGTCGCGCGCCACTTGGACCGCGTGCTCGATCATCTGGCTCGCGACCTTCTTTCGGCGAAAGGCCGGGTCGACCAGGGCGCAGCCGACCGTGAACACCTCCGAGAGGTCACCGCCGAGCACCGGCAAGCCGCGGTACGGCCGTTGAGCGTAGAGCTTGCGCAGCGCGTGCGCCGGGCTGACTTTGAGCCAGCCGACGACCTCGTCCGAGCCCGTCGAGAGCGCGACGACGCCACGCATCTCGTCCGAGCCCGCGCCGAGCGCGCTCACCATCTGATCGCGGTTCGTCTCCGGGGAGAAGGCGCAGCGCTCCTGCCAGGCGTTCTTGTCGCCGGTGAAGTGCCAGTAGCGGCAGAAGCAGCCCACGCCCGAGCGCTCGAAGAGCGCGACGAGGCCAGGTGCGTGCTCCGGGCCGGCGGTGACGGTGCGGATCTGGGTCATGCGGGCGGCCGGCGCGGAGGGAAGGCCCGCTCGCAAGCCGCGGCCGCCCCGAACAGGCGAGCTTCGGCGAAGCTCGGTCCGAGCAGCTGCACGCCGACGGGCAGCTCCGGACGATCCTCGCGCGCCGGCGCGGGCCGGCAGGGGAGCGACAGCGCGCAGATGCCTGCCAGGCTCGCGGGCAGCGTGTAGACATCCGCCAGGTACATGCTGAGGGGGTCCTCCAGACGCTCGCCGAGTGGGAAGGCGGGCGTCGGGCTGGTGGGGGCGATGACCAGGTCGACCTCCGAGAAGACGCGGTCGAAGTCGCGCTTGATGAGCGTGCGGACCTGCTGCGCCTTGCCGTAGTAGGCGTCGTAGTAGCCGGCGCTGAGGACGTAGGTGCCGAGCAGGATGCGGCGCTTCACCTCGGCGCCGAAGCCGGCGTCGCGGGTGGCGCCGTACAGGGTCGCGAGATCGCTGCCCGCAGGCTCGACGCGCAGCCCGAACCGCACGCCGTCGAAGCGCGCCAGGTTGCTGGACGCCTCCGCGGTGGCGATCACGTAGTACGTCGCCACGCCATAGTGCGTGTGGGGCAGCGACACGTCCCGGATCTCGGCGCCGTCGCTGGCCAGCCGCTCGATCACCTCGCCCACGCTCCGGGCGACGTCGGGATCCAGCCCCTCACCGAAGTACTCTTTCGGCACGCCGACGCGCAGGCCGCGGACGTCCTGATCGCAGGCGCGTTCATACCCGTCGATCGGCCGCGCAGCTGCCGTGGAGTCGGCCGGGTCCGGGCCGCTGATCACCTCCAGCAGGCGGGCCGCGCTGCGCACGTCGGTGGCGAACGGTCCGATTTGATCGAGGCTCGACGCGAAAGCGACCAGACCGTAGCGCGACACCCGGCCGTAGCTCGGCTTGACGCCGACCACGCCGCAGAGCGCCGCTGGCTGCCGGATGGAGCCGCCGGTGTCGCTGCCGAGCGCGCCGCTTACCAGCCGCGCGGCCAGCGCGACCGCGCTGCCGCCGCTCGAGCCGCCCGGGACGCGGCTTGGGTCCCATG
>Ga0079224_100012362_pt1 | contig 11811 bp, 12 predicted proteins | sample Stecom2015_FD_80414 | JGI IMG/M metagenome (GOLD analysis project Ga0079224, IMG submission 80414) | Agricultural soil microbial communities from Utah to study Nitrogen management - Steer compost 2015 | ecosystem: Environmental > Terrestrial > Soil > Agricultural land | place: USA: Utah...
ATGCCAGCTCCCCACATACTCTGAGGTGTTGGTGGCCGCCCCCATTTTTCCATCGGAGCCGGCAGTCAGTTCCGGTGCGAGCTGGATCCCTTTACAAATTAAGGAGGTAGTAACATGACCGCTATAGATATTGGCATCAAGGAAACCGACCGTCAGGCCATCGCCGAGGGCCTCAAGGAGTTGCTGGCGGATTCCTACACGCTGTATTTGCAAACCCACAACTTCCACTGGAATGTTGTCGGTCCCCAGTTCCGTACCCTGCACCTGATGTTCGAGGAACACTACACCGAGCTGGCGGTGGCGGTGGACGACGTCGCCGAGCGCATTCGCGCCCTGGGGGTTGCCGCTCCCGGCACCTACAAGGCCTTTGCCGAGCTGGCCAACATCAAGGAGGTGGACGGGGTGCCCGGTGCCGAGCAGATGGTGGATATCCTCACCAGAGGCCACGAGCAGGTGGTCAAAACCTGCCGCAAGGTACTGTCCCTGGCCCAGCAGGGTGGCGACGAGTCCACCGCAGCCCTGGCTTCCGACCGCATGAGGATTCACGAAAAAGCTGCCTGGATGTTGCGCGCCATCAACGGCTGATTGGCGGCCACTTCGGGGGCGGGCGGGGCGCTTCGGCCTTGCCCGCTTTTTTTTGCCAGGGGCAGCGGCGTGTTTCCTGGCGGGGGTGGTGGGTATCGGCCCCCGCCAAGAGCGCAGCGCCGGATTCCCGGTTGCATCCCCGGGGCAAACTCACCATAATGCCGCCCTTGCAATGGTGGCTCCTATTGGTCCCCCCGCAATGATCAGCTGTAAACCCCGCCAGGCCCGGAAGGGAGCAACGGTAGCAGTGACATCATGTGCCGGGGTGTGGCTGGTAGGGGCCATCTCCATTTTTGGTCCGGGGTGGCAGGCTTCATCAAGGGCCGCTTTTTCCCGGCTGCCAGGCCCCCCGGGGGATTTTCGCGGGTAACCTGTAACACCCACCCCCATCCCCGTATAATGGCCCGCTCAGTTCCAGACTCGGGTTGATAATGAGCTATCAGGTTCTCGCACGGAAATGGCGACCGCGGATGTTCACCGAAATGGTGGGCCAGGAACACGTGCTGCGGGCGCTGATCAACGGCCTCGACAACGACAGGCTGCACCACGCCTACCTGTTCACCGGCACCCGGGGGGTGGGCAAGACCACCTTGGCGCGGATCCTCGCCAAGTGTCTGAACTGCGAGGCAGGGGTCAGCTCCATCCCCTGCAACGACTGCTCTTCCTGCCGGGAAATCGCCGAGGGGCGCTTTATCGACCTGATCGAAGTGGATGCGGCGTCCCGCACCAAGGTGGAGGACACCAGGGAGCTGCTGGAAAACGTCCAGTACGCGCCAACCCGGGGTCGCTACAAGGTGTACCTGATCGACGAAGTGCACATGCTGTCCAACCACAGCTTCAATGCCCTGCTGAAAACCCTGGAAGAGCCGCCACCCCACGTCAAGTTCCTGCTCGCCACCACCGACCCCCACAAGCTGCCGGTCACCGTGCTCTCCCGCTGCATGCAGTTCAATCTCAAGAACCTCAACCCGGAGCGCATCGTCGGCCACCTCAAGTATGTGCTGGGGGAAGAGAAGATTCCCTACGAGGAGGCCGCCCTGTGGGAGTTGGGGCGGGTCGCCGACGGCAGTATGCGGGATGCCTTGAGCCTCACCGACCAGGCCATCGCCCACGGTGGCGGCACCCTCACCGCCGCCGAAGTCAACGCCATGCTGGGGACCATCGACCGCTCGGCGGTGGTGGATATCTGCAGTGCCGTGGCCGGGGGAGATCCAGCGGATGTTCTCGCCCGGGTGGGCCGTCTGGCGGATCACGCCCCGGACTATGACAACGCCCTGGCGGACATGCTGTCCATCTGGCACCAGGTGGCCATCGCCCAAACTGTGCCCGACGCCCTGGATCCGGTGCAGGAGCACCACGGTGCGATCCTCGACCTGGCCGCCAGAGTCAGCCGGGAGGATATCCAACTGTTCTACCAGATCACCCTGCTGGGACGAAAGGACCTGGGGCAGGCGGCGGATCCCCGCTCCGGCTTCGAAATGGTGCTGCTGCGGCTGCTGGCCTTCCGCCCGCTATTCCCCGATCAGGTGGAGGCGCCCGCCGGGGCGCGGGCGGGGGAGGCCCCGCCACCGGCAAAAAAGCCGGCTAGCCGGGGTATTGCGGAATCCGGCCCCGCTACCACGGCTGCCGCGAACGTTGTTGCCAACGGGGCCGCGGCAAGTTCCCCGCAACCCCGGGTGGAAACACCTCCGCCGCCAAGCCCCGCGCCGCCTGCAGTCCCCGACATTGCCCCCAGTACCCGCGGTGAACCGGACCTGTCCCCCGAGGCGTCGGTCGCGGAATACGAGCAGTACAGCGCCGCTCAGGCGGGGCTGGAGATAGCCCCGCCCCCTGAGCCACCACAGGCCATGCGGCCGCTGCCCGGGACGGAGGATGTGCCAGAGGTGTCCGCACCCGGCGCTGACGCCGCCGATAGGGTTCCCTTTGCCGAGTTGACGCCGGAAACCTGGGGCCAGGTCTGTGCCGGCCTGGGGTTGGGCGGCCTGCTGCACAACACCGCGATAAACATGATGCTGGCGGAGATCGATGACCGCAGCCTCGGCTTTGTGCTGGATGTCGACAACAGCGCCCTCTACGAGGAATCCCAGGGGGAGCGTCTGGCAGCGGCACTTTCCGACTACTTTGACCGGGAGCTTGGCGTGGCTATCAGGGTCGCCCCGGTGACCGGCGAAACTCCGCGCATGGCGGCCGCCAGGATCAAGGCGGAGCGCCTGCGGCAGACCATCGACAGTCTCAGGGCCGACCCCCATGTGCAGGAAATATGTCGGGTTTTCGGGGGTGAACTGATAGAATCCACGGTCAAGGTATTGGACCCAACGGGATAGAACAGGCTATGAAAGGTATCCAGGATTTGATGAAACAGGCGCAGCAGATGCAGGAAAACATGCAGCGCATGCAGGAGGAGGCGGCGAAACTGGAGGTCACCGGCGAAGCCGGCGCCGGGATGGTCCAGGTGACCATGAATGGGCGCCACGACGTGCGCAAGGTTACCCTCGACCCCGCCCTGCTCAGCGAAGAGAAGGAGCTGCTGGAAGACTTGCTGGCGGCCGCCGTCAACGACGCGGTGCGCAAGGTGGAGAAGCAGACCCAGGCCAAGATGGCTGATCTCACCTCGGGTATCAATTTGCCACCCGGCTTTAAAATGCCCTTCTGATTGCAGTTTTCCCAGAGATCCCCCCTGTGTACGGTCCCCTGATCGACGAATTGATTTCGGCCCTGCGTTGCCTGCCGGGGGTTGGCCCCAAATCCGCCCAGCGCATGGCGTTGCACCTGCTGGAACGAAACCGCCCCGGCGCCCGCACCCTCGCCGCCGCCCTGGAACAGGCCGCCGCCAGGGTGCAGCGCTGTCCCAAGTGCCGCAACCTGACGGAGGCCGACCTCTGTGTCATCTGTGCCAACCCGCGGCGGGACCAGGGCCTGATCTGTGTGGTGGAGACCCCGGCGGACCTTTTTGCCATCGAGCAGTCCGGCAGCTACCAGGGCCTGTATTTTGTGCTGATGGGTCACCTGTCGCCCATCGACGGCGTCGGCCCCGACGCCATCGGCATCGACCACTTGCTCCAGCGCCTGGGGGATGAAGAGATTGGCGAGCTGGTGCTGGCCACCAACCTGACCGTAGAGGGGGAGGCCACCGCATTCTATATCGGTGAGCGCGCCACCTCCCTCGGCGTCAATGTCACCCGCATCGCCCACGGCGTACCTCTGGGGGGCGAGCTGGAGTATGTCGACGGCGGCACCCTGGCCCACGCCTTTACCAGCAGGAAGCGCTTCTCATGATATTACCCGCCCCGGTGCTGGTCACCGACAGCGACGGTCTCGACCTCTGTGTGGACGCCTGTCTGGCCACCGACGCCATCGCCGTGGATACCGAATTCGTTCGCACCGATACCTTCTACCCTCTGCTGGGGCTGATCCAGATCTCGGACGGGGAGCAGGTGTGGCTGGTGGACCCCTTGGCTATCGAGGATTTTGGCCCCCTGGAGACCCTGTTCAGCTGCCCGTCGGTGGTCAAGGTGTTTCACTCCTGCTCCGAGGATCTGGAGGTGCTGCGCCACCAGTTGGGGTTGCTGCCCAGTCCGCTGTTCGACACCCAGGTGGCGGCGGCCTTTCTCGGCCACGGCTATTCCCGGGGCTACAGCGCCCTGATGGCCACTGTGCTGGACATCCACCTCGACAAGCACGAAACCCGCTCCGACTGGCTGCGGCGGCCCCTCTCCGACGCCCAGCTGCTGTACGCCGCCGAGGACGTGTATTTTCTCATCAAGGCCTACCGCAAGTTGGTGACCGGCCTCGAGGACAGCGGCCGCAGCCAGTGGATGGCGGAGGATATGGCGGATTTGCTGGCCGCCGCCATGGACCCGGAAACCCCGGATACCTACTACCAAAGAGTCAAGGGCAGCTGGAAGCTGTCCCGGGACGAGCTCGCCCTGCTCAGGGACCTGACCTCCTGGCGGGAGCGGGAGGCGCGGCTGAAAAATCGCCCCCGCAACCGTATCGTGCCCGATCAAGTGTTTCTCGACCTGTTGCGCCTAAAGCCCGCCAGGGTGGGGGAGCTCGGCAAGGTGGAGGGTTTTCACACCGGCGCGGTGCGCCGCTACGGGGAGGCGGTGCTGGACATCCTCCACGGCGAGCCGGACACCCAGGACCTGGAGCTGCCCGCCGCCCCCCTGGACAAGTCCGCCAAAAGCGCCCTGGCGAGGGTTCGCCAGCGTCTGGACAGCAAGGCCGAGGCCCTGGCCATGGCGGTGGAGCTGCTGGCCAGGAAGAAGGATCTGGAAGACCTGGTGCGCTCCAGCCTGCGCGGCGCCCCGGTGCTCCCCGAGCGCCTGGCGCGGGGCTGGCGGCGGGAAGTGATTGGCGAGGGCTTGCTGGACGCCCTGACGGAGGGCGCCGACCATGGCCGATAGGATTCTCTGCGAAGTTTACAAGGGCTCCCGGGAGGAGGAGATGTACCTGTTTGTCGACCGGAGCGAAGGCCTGACCAGGGTGCCGGAAGCCCTGCTGACTCGTTTCGGCACGGCCGCGCTGGTGACCACCATCACCCTGACTGCGGAGCGCAGGCTGGCCCGGGCCGACGCCCCCCGGGTGCTGGCGGCAATCGCCGAGCAGGGTTATTACCTCCAGCTGCCCCCGGGCAACGCCGCAATCGGTGATGCGGCAATGGCCGAGATGGATGTCCGCAACGAAAAATTGACCCGATGAACAAGCCGTTCTGGGAAACCAAGACCCTGGCGGAAATGACCAGCGCCGAGTGGGAGTCCCTGTGCGACGGCTGTGGCCGCTGTTGTCTGCTCAAGCTGGAGGACGAGGACGACGGCGCAGTGTACTTTACCAATGTTCACTGCAAGCTTCTCGATGCCGCCAGCTGCAGGTGCAGTGACTACCCCAACCGCCTGGCGCAGGTGCCCGACTGTATCGTCCTCAGTCCGCAGAAGGTACTCACCATCCCCTGGTTGCCAGCCACCTGCGCCTACCGCATGATTGCCGAAGGCCGCACCCTCGAAGCCTGGCACCCCCTGGTGTCCGGGGATCCGGCCTCGGTCCACCGGGCTGGCATTTCGGTGCGGGGGTGCGTGGTGGAGGAGTCAGCGGTCGCCGAGGAAGATCTCGAGGACCATGTAATACACTGGATCGACTGAGGGGGCCGTATATGTACTCGCAGGAAAACTATTTCTGGGGCCTGGTGGTCTATGGCCTCGGGTTTTTGCTGATTGTTCCCGCCCTTTACCATGTGCTGCGGGTGGCCATGCCCTGGCGGCCGGGGCGGGTTGTGCTGTGGATCCTGGTGGCGGTGCTGCTGCTGACCCCGGTCAGGGCCTACACGGATATGGACTTCCTGGCGCCCGCGTGGGTGGTGGCGTTGTTCGAGTTTGTCAGAACCACGTCCCAGGAAGGCCCGGCCCGGGCCATAACCCCCATGGTGGTGGCTCTGGGCGGGGCCCTGCTGGCGGCGGCGGGGGGATTTTTCATCAAGCGTCGGCTGATCGACCCCAGACGCAGTCCACCCACCACCTACTGGGACGCCCCCCAGTACCGTCACGGCGAGGGGGAGGGCTGGCACGACGGCCGCTCCTCCCTGGAGCCCGAGGATCAAAATCCCCCGCGGGAGGGCTAGCCGGGCGGGGTCAGGCGTCTGGTTGCGACCCTGGCGGTGCCGGGGTCAGGGCTCGCCCTCGTCACTGAAATCCGTGGAAATTTCGTTGTTCACCACATCGACCTTGGCGATATCCACCCAGGAGCTGCCGCTGCCGTCGGGGCCGGACTCCCCGGAATTGTCGTCGGCTATGCGGAAGCGCAGGCTGAGGAAGGATTGCTCCGGCAGCCCCTCGTTGATGATGATGGTGACCCGGCCGGTGGCATCCACATCCAGGCCGTCGTCGCTGAAATAGTGGACCCGCACGGTGTAGATACCCTCCAGCACCTCAGTGGCCGAGCCAATCTCCAGGGTGCCGTGCTCAGGGCCAAAACCCGTGGTGTCGTCGATATCCAATTCCAGACCATTGCCGGTGCGGCGGTTGCCAAACCACATGGCCTCGCCCTCGGGCTCGGTGATATAGAGGTCGACGTCGGTTTCATCCTGTTCCCAGGTGAGGGTGACCAACAGGTGGGCGGGGGGCAGGGTGCCTTCGACTTCCCGCACCACCGTGGGGGCGCTCTTGAACCAGTTGTTTTCCGTGCTTGCATCCACCCCCGCCAGGGCGACGATGGTGTTGATGCCGTGGGAAATCTCGATGGCGTTGCTGAAGGTGCCGCTGGGCACTGACAGCTGGCGGCCCACGCCGCGCACTTCCACGTAGAGGCTGGTCTCGGTGCTCAAGTCGTTGAGAAAGGACCCGCTGAAGTCGGATTCCCGGGCGTTGACCAGCTCTCCCTCCTGCGGGGTGTCGACGGCGAGATTCTCCGACCCGGGGAAGCCCGCGGCCGCCTCCTGGGCGAGGGCGGCGAAATCCCCGTCCCGGCCGTAGCTGGCGAGGGCGGCATAGCCGCGAACGGACAACCCGCCGTAGGCGCCGAAACTGGTGCCGTCAAAGCCGATAAACTGCTCCGCCCCGGGAATGTTGGGGTCGTAAAAATAAAACCCGGTCTCGTCATAGGCGTAGACCACTGCCGCTGTGGTGGCCGAGTTTTCCCCCAGAGTCAGCACCAGAGGGGCGTTGAAGGCGCTCAGGTAGGCTTTGAGGAGCAAGCCCAGATCCTCATCCTTGAAGGCCTGGGTATTGCGCCACTGCTGCACCCCCCAGGTCTCACTCTGGGACATCTGGACCCTGGCGGCGGCTATCCTGTTGGCTTCCGCCAGATAGGCGCCGCTGAGCAGGGTGGCCTGGTCAAAGTGCCAGGCGGCAAAGCCCGCCATGCCAAAACTGTTACCCCCGGGGGAGAAATAGCTGCCGTAGTTGGCGATGTCCCAGCCGTTGACGGCGGGGGCAAAGCCAGTGGCGAAACTGGCGGGGGGATTGGCGTCGGCTTCGGCGAGAACGAAGGTGGAAAACCGCCTGGTGTCAAAGGTGAGGATGTTGTTTTGCTCGTCCCGCGCCAGCACGGTCAGCGGGTGAAAGCTGGTGCCGTCGTAGTACAGGGCCAGCAGGTTGCTCTCATTCTGGACCTCGCCCTGGTTATAGGTGACGGCAATGGTGATGGGGCCATTGAGCAGTTCCTGGTGGCCATCGCTCACTGCCACCTCCACCGCACTGCCCACCTGACTCAGGCCCTGGGGCAGAGTCGCGCTCAGGGTGGTGGTGCTGACGGTGAGGTCAATGGTTTCCAGCAGGGAGCGGCCGGGGGCGGTTGCGGTGACATTGCCCGAGGTCACCACCACATCGTCGAGGGTGGGGGTGTCGTCGATTATTTCGCCACCGCTGTCGTCCTCCCGCTCCTCGAGGACATCGTCGAGATCCCTGGGGTTGTTGTTTTCGTCGAGGTAAATCAGGTCGTCGCCGCCACCGCCACCGCCGCCACAGGCGGCAAGCGCCAGGAACATCAGCAGCAGGGTCGACAGTAGGAGGGGTTTGCCGGTAATGGTTGTTTTCATAATCACTTCCCAGTGTGAGCAGATATTGTTGCCGCCGGAGCTGCCGATGGCAGGGCGGGCAGCCGGGCTTGCGGTGTGTCGGTGGCTAAACGATACGGTCAAAGGCGGTCGCTATCAATAGCTGGCGCCAATCCTGTGAACCCCACGCCCTGTCCCGACCACGACAAAGCCCGGGGGCGGGGCTATAATCCCCCACTTTTGCGAGCGGAACCTCTACTGTCCATGGGTAATTTCAAGCAGGACCTGGCAAAGCGCCGCACCTTTGCCATCATCTCCCACCCGGATGCGGGTAAAACCACCATCACCGAAAAGCTGTTGCTGTTTGGCAAGCTGATTCAGGTCGCAGGCACCGTCAAGGGCCGCAAAAGCGATCGCCACGCCACCTCCGACTGGATGGCCATGGAGAAGGAGCGGGGCATTTCTGTGACCTCATCGGTGATGCAGTTTCCCTATCGGGAGCGAATGGTCAACTTGCTGGACACCCCGGGCCACGAGGATTTCTCCGAAGATACCTATCGCACCCTCACCGCCGTGGATTCGGTATTGATGGTGCTCGACGGCGCCAAGGGGGTTGAGGAGCGGACCATCAAACTGATGGATGTCTGCAGGCTGCGGGACACCCCCATTCTCAGTTTTATCAACAAGATGGACCGGGATATTCGCGAGCCCATCGAGGTCCTTGACGAGATCGAAACTGTCCTCAATATCGCCGCCGCCCCCATCAATTGGCCCCTGGGTATGGGCAAGCAGTTCAAGGGCGTCTACAACCTGTACACGGATACCATCCACACCTACCAATCCGGCAGGGGCCACACCATCCCCGAGGATATTCGCATCGTCGGCCTGGCCAGTGACGAAGCCCGCAAACTGCTGGGCCATGATCACGGCCGCGTCTGTGACGAAATCGAGCTGGTGCGGGGCGCCAGCCACCAGTTTGATCTGGATGCCTATCTGCGGGGGGAGCTCACCCCGGTATTTTTTGGTACCGCCCTCGGCAATTTCGGGGTGCGGGAGATGCTCGACCACTTTGTCGACTGGGCGCCGCCGCCCCTGGGGCGCGCGGCGGAGACCCGAATGGTGGCCGCCGACGAGGAGAAGTTCAGCGGCTTTGTCTTCAAGATTCAGGCCAATATGGATCCCAAGCACAGGGACCGCATCGCCTTTATGCGCATCTGCTCGGGGACCTATCACCAGGGGATGAAGATGCGCCATGTGCGGCTGGGAAAGGATATCCGCATCTCCGACGCGGTGACCTTTCGCGCCGGGGAGCGGGAAAATGTCGAAGAGGCCCTGGCCGGGGATATCATCGGTCTTCACAACCACGGCACCATTCAGATCGGCGATACCTTCACCGAGGGTGAAAACCTCAAGTTCACCGGGGTACCCCACTTCGCCCCGGAGTTGTTCCGCCGTATCCGCCTGCGGGACCCCCTGCGCACCAAGGCCCTCCACAAGGGGCTGCAGCAGTTGTCGGAAGAGGGCTCCACCCAGGTGTTCTTCCCCATCGCCAACAACGATGTGGTGGTGGGGGCGGTGGGCCAGCTCCAGTTTGATGTGGTGGCCTATCGGCTGAAGGACGAATACGGTGTGGATGCCCAGTATGAGCCGGTCAATATCGCCACTGCCCGCTGGGTGGAGGCCGAGGCCGCCAAGGACATCGAGAAGCTCAAGGCCAAGGTGCCGGAAAATCTGGCCATCGACGGCGGCGGACACCTCACCTACCTCGCTCCCACCAGGGTCAACCTGAGTCTTACCGAGGAGCGGCACCCCGGGGTAAGGTTCCTCGCCACCAGGGAACACTGACCGCAGGGGCGGCTGGCTGACTTCGGGATCGGACATGGGCAACCACCTTAGCGCACAGTCACCAATTCCCCCCTGCCACAGAGCCGGTCGTCCGGCCCTGGTGCAGGGTCTTGGCCGCTGGCTGCACCGCCTCAGCGGCTGGCAGCTGGTGGGGGCGATTCCCGAGCACCCCAAGCTGATTCTGGCGGTGGGGCCCCACACCTCGAACTGGGATTTTCTGGTGGGTATCGTCGCCATGCTGGCCCTCGACCTGAGGGTCCACTTCCTGGCCAAGCACACCCTGTTTCGCTGGCCGGTGGCGGGGTTGCTGCGCGCCCTTGGCGGCATGGCGGTGGACCGGGGCAATGCCACAGGTATCGCCGAGCAGATCGGCAGCCAGTTGCGGGATGCCGAGCAACTGGTGATCGCCATCACCCCGGAGGGTACGCGCAAAAAGGTTCCCCGCCTGAAAACCGGGTTTGTCCGCATCGCCCGCGCCGGAAACTGCCCGGTGCAGCCGGTTACCTTTGATTTTGCGCGCCGCATTATCCAGCTCCACGAGCCGTTTTTCCCCGGAGCCGATCCGGAGGGCGACGCACAGGAAGTGCGCGCCATCTTCGCCGGGGCAACCGCCAAGCGACCCGCGAATTTCTAGCCCGGTTCAGTTCGCGGTCGCGGCCAAAGGCCTGGTCAGCGGCGCGACGGGTCTGGTGTCAGGGCTGTTGAGGTAGTGAGGTCTCGGTTTTATGCCGCCAAAGGGGGCCAGGGGGCGGTTTTCCACACTGTTGAACACAAACATCACCACCGCCCGGGAATCGCCGGAAATATTGTCCGGGGAGCCGTGGAGAAGGTTGCACTCGTGAAAAACCAGGGTGCCGGGGCTGCCGTATAGTCCTTTCAGCGGATATTCCGCCATCAGCTCCTTCATGGTTTCCCGGCGGGGCACCCCCAGGGTCTGGTGCTTTAGGGACGTCTTGTAATTGTCCGCGCCGGTGGTGCCGGCGCAGGAAACGTAGCGCTGGTGAGAGCCCTGCAAGACATAGAGCGGCCCATTGCCGGGGTGGTTCTCGGTAAGCATGATCCAGGCGGTGACGGCGCGCATCCTGGGCATCCCATCCTCCACGTGCCAGGTTTCGAAATCTGAGTGCCAGGGAAAGGATTTTCCCGCCAGTCCGGGTTTGACATTGATTCGCGACTGCATGATGTACACCTCGGAGCCCAGCAGCTGGCGCACAGGTTCGAGAATCCTCGGGTCCCTGCTCACCCGGTCCATCAGGGTGCTGAAGGTATGGGGGCTGAACAGGGTGCGCAGTTCATCGCTGCCGGGTTCGCTGTAGATCTCCTCTGCCTGGGCCAGGGTGTTCTTCAGGTTGGCGGTCTCGGCGAGCAGGTCCGGCACCAGTTCTGACATTCTGTCGGGCAAGACCAGGAAACCGTTGCGCTCGTAGGCGGTGACCTGTGCGCCATCCAATTGGTAAGGGGATGCGGGGGAGCGGGGGCCGTAAACAACGGGGTCCAGGCGGGAGAGGATTTGCTCCCGGCGCCCTTGCCGCGATGGATAGAGATCGGTTATCCGTGTCATAAGTCCTCCGTAGGGTTGTAGCTGTTTCCTCCAAGTGGGTATGGGTATGGCAGTGATGTGGGCGCAGACTTGAAATTTAAACCCCGCCTCGGCCAAAAGATATCGGAGCCCCCTTTGAGCTTACTTTCAAGCGGGAATTTGGTGTTACATAACAGTGATAAGCACAGCTATTTAATGTTAGGAAACATTGCGTCCCACAGTTTTTCGGCTAAGTAAGTATCCCCCGGCAAAGCCGGGGGCTTTAGCTTGTGAGCCGCTCAAAGCGGCTGTTACGGAGCCTTCGGCTCCTTGCGCCCCCTGAAGGGGGCCGGCACTGTCATACCAACTGCAGTTG
>Ga0079224_100012363_pt1 | contig 11810 bp, 10 predicted proteins | sample Stecom2015_FD_80414 | JGI IMG/M metagenome (GOLD analysis project Ga0079224, IMG submission 80414) | Agricultural soil microbial communities from Utah to study Nitrogen management - Steer compost 2015 | ecosystem: Environmental > Terrestrial > Soil > Agricultural land | place: USA: Utah...
ACTGCCCAGGCGGCATCCACGCTGGCTGGCCTGGCGCAGCCCCGGGGCCCATCGCACCCGTGGCCTGCTCCCCACCGGGGAATACCCGTCGCCGCTTCCCACCTTCTGGATTCTTGAGGGAGAGCTGGGCTTGCGGGTGCTCGATCCGCTGACAGGCCGGGGCGTGTGGACCCGCAAGCCCGCCGATCTGGTGCAATGGCAGCAGGAATTTGATGCCATTTCGCAACAGTGTGAAGAGGGTTTGCCTCCAACCACTTTGGGGCTCTAGGTAAATGCCCGAGGAATCGTATAATCGACGTCTGAATGTGGTGTAGATCTTGATCTGCGTCGCATCCAAAATTCCACCGTTTCATATTAAGTTGGGACTGTGGTTTGCATGGTTCCATCACCCCGTTTTTGACACTCGCTTGAGGATACAAACATGAAAAAGTCGCTCGTGCTGGCTTCCCTGGTTGCCGCTGTTGCTCTGGCCGCCTGCGGCAAGCAAGACACCGCCGTTGATGCTGCTGCTGACGCCGCTTCGGCTGCTGCTGATGCTGCTTCCTCTGCTGCTGACGCTGCTGTGACCGCCGTTGACGCTGCTTCCGACGCCACGACCGGCGCTGCTGAAGCTGCTGCTGACGCCGCTTCCGACGCTGCTGCTGCCGCTTCCGACGCTGCTAACGCTGCTTCTGACGCCGCTTCCGCTGCTGTCGAAGCCGTGACCAACTAATCTGTTACGACAGCTTAGAGAAGACCGCCCTCCGGGCGGTTTTTTTTCGTCTTGAGAAGATTGAGACAAAATTTAAAAAGCCCTGGCGAATCGCTCAGGGCTTTTTTTGACCGGAAACGGTAACGGTTTATTTCAAATCATCCAGCAGCTGTTTCGCAATGCGTTTTGCGCCTGATGAAGTATCTACCTGTCCTTGCGATTTGAGCACCTGCACCGTGCTTTGCTCGCCAGACGGAGATACCTTCACCTGGTAGCGTGCGAGGTCCTCTGCCTTCTTCTCGCCGAAGCTGAAGAGGCGCGAAAGCAGGCCAGGCTTGGGCGCGTCTGCGTCCTGCACGGACGCCGTCCGGATCTCGTAGACGCCAAGTTGACGATCACGGGACTCGATGGTGTAACCGCGGCGATCGAGCGAGAGGCCGACCCGGCGCCAGGTGGCTTCGACGTTGGCGGTGACATGGACGGTGACGTTGTCGGCTTGCAGGTGGGCGCGCGCGTCCTCTGCGCTTGCCGCGCTGCTGCCGCCATCGGCCTTCACCGCCTCAACCACTTCCTTGCTGGCGCCCAGCTTGGCCATCAGGCGCGAGAGCATTTCCGCCTCGAGGCCCGTGTCGGAGGGGCGGCTCACCCACTTGGTCTCCTGTTTTCGCTCGTCGGTGAAGACTTCCTGCATGCCCCGGTGCGAGATGTAGATCTCGGTGCCCTTGGCCGTGCGTTCGATGCGGGTGCGGTATTGGTCGCGTTCGCCAGTGTCGTACAGCGCGTCGAGGACGGCGCCGATCACCTTGCGCAGGCCGGTTTGTGGGAGTTTGGCCCGGTTCTCGGACCACGATGTCTCTAGCACGCCGGCGGCCGGGTCCGCCACCGGCAGTTCAAAGCCAGCTTCCAGCCAGAATGCCTTGGCCTGCTCCCATGCCTGCTCTGCGGGCAGTTCGGTGGACAGCCAGCGGGTCTGGCCATCACGCTCCAGGCTCACCTTGTCGGTCTGGGGTGCGGCCACAAGGGTGGGGGTGTTGGTGCTGACCGACGACGTGTTGTTGCTCATCTCGCTGGCCGAGACCGAACCGGCCTGGTCCTGCGGGCTGTAGCGAGACTGGCCGGCCAGTTGCGTCAGGTCAGGCGGCACAGCGAGGTTGACCGTCTGATTGCCGCTGGTGCGGTAATCGACCTTGTCGCCGCCAAGCATGCTGTTGACCGAGGAGCAAGCGGTGGTGCTCAGGGCACCGATCAAGGCCAGGCTGAGGGCGGTCGGGCGGGAAACGCGGAGAGTCTTCGACATGTGCGGTGACATCAGGAGATAAGGTTACGGAAGGCGCAAGCGTGCGGGTTCAGAGCACGCCGCTCTCGCGCAGCGCGGATTCGACCAGCGCCTGCCCGGCTTCGGACAGGGGGGTGAGGGGCAGGCGCAGGGCACCGCCTGCCTTGCCCATGCGGGCCAAAGCCCACTTGACAGGAATGGGATTGGGTTCGGTGAACAGGTGCTTGTGCAGCGGCAGCACGCCCATGTGCAGGGCCACCGCACGTTTGGCATCGCCGGCCATGGCGGCCTCGCACATCTGGGCCATGGCCCGCGGCGCCACATTGGCCGTGACGCTGACGTTGCCGTGGCCACCCAGCAGCATGAGCGCCACGGCGGTGGGATCGTCTCCGGAGAAGATCGAGAAGCCCTTGGGGGCCTGGCGGATCAACCAGGCGGCGCGTTCGAGGTTGCCCGTGGCTTCCTTGATGCCGATCACACCGGGCACGCCGGCCAGACGCAAAGCGGTTTCGGGCAGCATGTCGGCCACGGTGCGGCCCGGCACGTTGTAGAGCACCTGCGGGATGTCCACCGTCTTGGCGATGGCCTTGAAGTGCTGGTAGATGCCTTCTTGAGTGGGCTTGTTGTAGTAGGGCACCACCTGCAAGGTGCAGTCGGCGCCGACCTTCTTGGCGTACTCGCTGAGCTCGATGGCTTCGCGGGTGGAGTTGGCGCCAGCGCCCGCCATGATGGGCACACGGCCAGCGGCCTGTTCCACTGCCACGCGGATGATCTCGAATTGCTCTTCGAACGTGACGGTGGGAGATTCACCCGTCGTGCCGACAACACCGATGCAATGCGTGCCTTCGGCAATGTGCCAGTCGATCAGTTGACGCAGGGTGGGGTAGTCGACACTGCCGTCTTCGTGCAGGGGCGTGATGAGGGCAACGATGCTGCCAGAGATGGATTTCATGCTGATTCCTTCGATCAAGGGATTCTACCCAGCGCGAGGCGATCTGACGGGAGAGGGTGGAGGGGGTATGCCCCAGTGCCCGAATTCATTGAGGGCGCACGTCTTTTTTCAGTGCCGCCAGAGCAAGGCGTTCGACGAGGCCGGGGGCCAGCAATTTGACCCAGCGGCCCAGCTTGCCCTTGAGGGACATGACGACTTCGCGGCGGCGCTGTTCGGCACCCACCCGGATCAGACGCGCGCACTCCTCGACGGACATGGCGCCGGTTTCGTCCAGGCCGCTCTTGCCTGCCGCCTGGCCTTGTGCGTTGAAGCCGCGGTAGCGGATGTCGGTGGCCACCACGCCCGGGTAGGCGATGGTCACCGACACGCCGTAGGGCTTGAGTTCGGCACGCAAGGCTTCGAAAAAGCCAGTCATGGCGAACTTGGTGGCGCTGTAGGCCGTGCGGCCGGGCACCCCCACCAGACCCGCCAGACTGGAGACCGCCACGATGCGCCCCCGGCTGGCCTTGAGGTAGGGCAGGGCCGCATGGGTGCACCAGGCGCTGCCCCACAGGTTGATGCGCATGAGCTGTTCGTACCAGTCCATGTCGCGCACCTCGGACCGCAGCGCGTGCGCCGACATGCCGGCGTTGTTGACCAGCAGGTCGATGCGTTCGAACTGACGGGCGGAGTCGACGATCAGGGCGAGGACTTGGTCTTGCACGATGACATCGGTGGGGCGCACCAGCACCTGAGCGCCGTGGGCGCGGCACTCGCCTGCGACCTGCTCGAGCTTGTCTGCGTTGCGGGCCGCCAGGACCAGGGCCAGTCCGGCCCCATGTTCCTGAGCCAACTGGCGGGCGAGTTCGGCGCCAATGCCATCCGATGCGCCGGTGATCACAGCGACGATGCTCATGTCAGAAGCAAGTCCATAGTCGGGTGGTGAGGTCCACCATCAGGTCGGGCTGCAAGTACAGGGCAAAGACGAGCGCCAAGGCGGCGCCGGCACTTGCCAAGCTCAGGCAGTGCCGCCAGCGGTGTCGCGCGTGCTGCGTGTTCATGCTTGACAGTTTGCCACCTCGATGCGCTGGTCAGTGTCTGCGGCCAGAAAAGAGCGTTCACGCCAGAGTCCGGGGGCTCAGTGATGGGGCCAGGCGCCGTCGTGGCAGCTGGTGTTCTCGGATCGGCAGGTTCAGCAAGGCGGCCAGCGCACTCAGGGCCACGCACACCCACCATACCAGGGTGTAGCTGCCCCAGGCGTCGTACAGCCGCCCCCCCAGCCACACGCCGAAGAAGGAACCGATCTGGTGTGACAAGAAGACCAGGGCACCGAGCAGGCCCAGGTGCCGCACGCCCAGCATCTGGGCCACGATGGCGTTGGTCGGGGGCACGGTGGAAAGCCACAGGGCGCCCATGACGGCAGCGAAGATGCCGACAGTCACAGCGCTCAGCGGGGTGAGAACGAAGATGGCGATGGCCAGGCCCCGCAGGGCGTAGATGCCCGAGAGGATCCAGTTCTTGCGCCAGCGCTGCCCCAGTGCGCCGGCTGCATAGGTGCCCAGGACATTGAACAGGCCGATGAGGGCCAGGGCGGTGGTGGCGACCTGCGGCGCCAATTGGTGATCGAGCAGGTAGCTGGGCAGATGCACCCCGATGAAAGCGAGTTGGAAGCCGCACACGAAATACCCTGCCGTCAACAAAAGGTAGCCCGGGTGGGTGAACGCTTCCTGCAAGGCGTGCAGGGCCGAGGCGGGCGCGCTGTCGGGCGCCGGGACAGGGGGGAGGCCCGTGGCCGGGGCTCCGGTGCGCGGCAGTTTGGACGGCAGTGGGGGCGGATGACGGGGGTCGTCGCGCAGGCCCAGCGCCATGGGAATGATCAGGCTGGCGACGGCGGCCAGGACCCACAAGGCCTGGTGCCAACCCAGGTGCTGGATCAGCCAGCTGGCCCCTGGCACGACCAGGAACTGGCCAAAGGAGCCCGCCGACGCGATGATGCCCATCGCCCACGAACGTTTGGCGGGAGCGACATGGCGCCCCAGCACGCCATAGAGCACGGTGTAGGTGGTGCAGGCCTGAGCCAGGCCGATGAGTACGCCCATGCTGAGCATCAAGGCGGTGGGGGTGGTGCTCCAGGCCATGCCGAGCAGGCCCACGAGGTAGAGCAAGGCACCCAGCACGAGCGCGCCCAGGGCGCCCTTGCGGTCGGCCCACCAACCTACCAGCGGCCCGCCCAGGCCCCAGCAGATGTTCTGCACAGCCATGGCCAGGGAGAAGGTTTCTCGCGTCCATTCCCGTTCGGTGATGACGGGTTGCAGCCACAGCCCGAAGCCATGCCGAATGCCCATGGAAATGGACACGATCACGGCGGCACACAGCAAGAGCTGGCGCAAGGGGAGAGAGGAGTGGGGCATGCGCGAGGGCGCTGGTGACTTTCGTTGGGCTCAGGGCGAGCCCTTGGCGATCAGACCTGCATGTTCATGATATCGGTATAAGCCTGCACCAGTTTGTTGCGGGTCTGCACGACCGACTGGAAGCCCAACTGGGATTTCTGCATGGCGACCATGGTCTGCTCCAGGCTGACCGTGGGGTTGCCGAACTGTACCTCGCGCTGCAGGTTGCTTGAGGCGGCTTGCGCCTGGCTGACCGATTGCAAGGCGTTGGTGAAGGCCGACTGGAAGCTGGGCTTGTCGACTCCTTCGGCACCCTGGTTGCCTTGCAGGGCGTCCAGGCGGGTCTTGGCCTGCACCCGTTGCGCGACGTCGGCCATGCCGGCCTTGGCGGCGGCTTGGGCGAAATCGAAGGGCTTAAGTTTCAGATCCATGCTGCCGATACTAGCCAAAGCAGGGCAGACCAATGGCTTGAAGAGCTTGGTAAATCTGCGCCTGTTCGCGGCACTTTTGCCCGTGCTTCCTCCGAATAATCGGGGCGTTCAAGTCGCTTTGCGGCATCGTAATGGTTCGATGTCCGACTCCTCGCTGATCGCCCATGGAAGTCACCGTCGCCTCACCTCAAAATATCAGTGTCAGTCCTTCTTCGGAAGAGGCTGCCCCCCAGGCTGCGCCTGCGACGACCTTCGTTGCACGTGTCCAAGCCTTGCCCATGCAGAAGAAGATCATGCTGGGCGGAGGCATCGCTGCGCTGCTGGCCATTGTGGTGGCCCTGATGCTGGCGATGGGCCGCGACAACAGCTACGGCGTGCTCTACACGAACCTGTCGGACAAGGATGGCGGTGCCATCATTGCCCAGTTGCAGCAGATGAACGTGCCCTACAAGTACGCCGACGGCGGTGGGGCGCTCCTGATTCCGACCGACAAGGTGCACGATGTGCGCCTGAAGCTGGCCTCGGCCGGCCTGCCCAAGGGGTCGGTGGTGGGCTTCGAGCTGATGGAAACCCAGCGTTTTGGCGTGACGCAGTTCCAGGAACGTCTGAATTTCCAGCGCGGCCTGGAAGGCGAGCTGACCCGCTCCATCCAGACCCTGGCGGGCGTTGAAAGCGCCCGCGTGCACCTGGCCTTGCCGAACCAGAATGGCTTCTTCCGTGAGCAGCAAAAGGCGTCGGCCTCGGTGGTGCTGACGATGTACCCCGGCCGAGCGCTCGACCGTGGCCAAGTGGCTGGCATCGTGCATTTGGTGTCTTCCAGCGTGCCCGAGATGTCGACCAAGGCGGTGAGCGTGGTCGATCAAAGTGGTGAGCTGATCTCCAGCGCACTGGAAAGCAGCGATCAGGCCGGCCTGGACGCCAAGCAGTTGCAGTACGTCCGCCAGAGCGAGGCCAATTACACACAGCGCATCAAGGACAGCCTTGAGCCGGTTCTGGGCCAGCACAATCTGCGCGCCCAGGTCACGGCCGAGATCGATTTCTCGCAGACCGAATCGACGGCCGAGGAATACCGCCCCAATCAGAACCCGTCCGAGGCGGCCGTGCGCAGCCAGCAGACCAGCGAGCAGTCCGGCCCGGGGGCCCCCGCGCCTTCTGGCATTCCTGGGGCATCGAGCAACCAGCCGCCCACCCCGGCGTCCGCACCTGTCAATGGCAATGCGCAGCCCCTGCAAGCGACGCAAGGCAACGCCGCGGGCGCCAGTGGCAGCAGCCGCCGCGAAGCTGTCACCAATTACGAGGTCGACAAAACCGTCCGCGTGACCCGCAACGCAACGGGCAACATCAAGCGGCTGAACGCCGCCGTGGTGGTGAACCATCGCATGGTGACCGACGCCAAGGGCAATCGGGTCAGTGAACCGATTTCCGACCTGGAGATGGAGAAGCTCACCTCCCTGGTGCGCGAGACCATTGGTTTCAGCGAGCAGCGGGGCGATTCGATCAAGCTGATCAACACGGCCTTCCAGAAGGTGGAGACACCCGAGCCCGAAGCCGTTCCGCTGTGGCAACAGCCTGAAGCGGTCGACCTGATTCGCACGCTGGCCTTGCCTCTGGCCCTGACCCTGGCCGCGGTGGTCATCGCTTTCGGCGTGATTCGCCCGGCGCTGCGTGCAGCCCGTCCCCCCGCGCCTGCCGCCGAGCCCGAGCTGACCAAGCTCAGCGCCTTGATCGACGACCCTCAGGTCTTGCCTGGCATCGACGCGGGCCCGGTGCCTCCCGGGATGGTCCGTGCCCCTGACGGGCAGTTGCTGCCGGCCCTGGGCACGCCTGCAGGGGATGTGCGCCTGGAATCGGCACGGCAACTGGCGCGTGAGAACCCGATGGCACTGGCCAACATGATGCGTGCCTGGATGAGCTCGAACTGATAGGACCTGGCGAATGGCAACGGCACTGAAAGACGACAAAGGCGTGGAAGACGCGGCAATCTTCCTCATGTCCCTGGGCGAGGAAGATGCGGCGGAAGTTTTCAAGCACCTGGAACCCAAGGAGGTGCAGAGCCTGGGCGAGACCATCGCCAAGCTCAAGTCCGTCACGCGTGAGCGCGTGGACGAGGTCTTGCAGCGCTTCGCCGAGGAGTCTCGCAATCTGGGCATGCTGGTGTCTGACACCGACGAGTATGTGAAGGCCGTGTTGCGACGCGCGCTGGGCGACGAGAAGGCCAATTTGCTGATCGACCGGATCATCCAGGGCAGTGATGTCACGGGCATCGAAAGCCTGAAGTGGATGGACCCCACCTCCGTGGCCGAGTTGTTGCGCAATGAACACCCGCAGATCGTGGCGGCCATTCTGGTCCACCTGGACCCGGACCAGTCTTCTTCCGTGCTCAAGGTCTTCTCAGACCGCCAGCGCAACGAGGTGATGGTGCGCATCGCCACGCTCGATGGCATCCAGCCATCGGCCTTGAAAGACCTCAACGAAGTGCTGTCGCGTGTGCTCGCCGGTGGCACCCAGGTGCGCAAATCGTCCCTGGGCGGCGCCAAGCCGGCGGCCGAGATCATCAACCTGATGGGCTCGAGCATCGAGACCTCGGTGCTCGATTACATCCGCGAAAGCGATGCCGACCTGGCCCAGAAGATCATGGACAACATGTTCACCTTCGATGACCTGGCCAAGCTCGACGACAAGGGCTTCCAGCTGTTGCTGCGCGAGGTGCAGACCGAAGCGCTCATCGTGGCGCTCAAGGGTTGTTCGACCGAAATCCGCGACAAGGTCTTCAAGAACATGTCCTCGCGTGCAGGCGAAGCCCTGCGAGAGGACCTGGAGTCTCGCGGGCCCGTCAAGCTGTCCGAAGTGGAAGGCGAACAGAAGGAAATGCTCAAGATCGTGCGCCGTCTGGCCGACGAAGGTCAGCTGGTGCTGAGCAGCGGAGGGGACGATGAGTACGTCTAAGCCGGCAGCGCAGGGGGGCATCCATACCCGCCTGATTCCGCGCGAAGAGGTGCAATCGGTGGCACCCTGGAGCCCGCAGTCGCTGGACGGTGGCGGCCTGGGAAGCGAAGCACCCGAGGCCGCGCCGGCCCCTGTTTTTGATCCGCTGACTCGCAAGGCGTCCTTTGCCGAGCGGGCCGCGGAGGCCGTGCAGCCCTTTGGCAAGGCCGCTCCGCAGTTTGTGCCGCGACAGGTGCAGCGGTCGGGCGAGGCGCCTGTGGCGGCCAAGACCCCGCCACGCACCCGTCGACCCCTGGTGGGCGGCGTTCCCGGGGAAGAGCCCCCCGAGCCCCCTGAACCCCCACCGCCACCATCGTCACCATCGCCCGAGGGTGAGAGCAGCGCAGCCGAAGCCGAGTTCGAACCATCACCGGACGTGGATGCGCTGCTGGATGAAGCCCGCAAGAGCGGCTACCAGGACGGGTATCGCAATGGCCTGGCTGCCCTGGAAAGCTACAAGCAGACGCAGGAGGCCCAGCAAGCGGCCTTCATGAACGACCGCGTGGGTGCTTTGGCGGCCGATTTCCACCAGCGTCTGGAAACCCTGGAGCAGCAGCTGGCGGGGCGCATCGCCGGCGTGGCCCTGGAGCTGGCGCGCCAGGTGGTGCGCAGCGAGGTCGAGCAACGTCCGGAAGTTGTGCTGACCGTGGCTGAGGAGGCGCTGGGTGCCCTGCTGGCCTCGGCACGCCAGGTTGTTGTGCGCCTGAATCCCGAGGACCATGTCCTGACCCAGGACTCCTTGACGGAGTTGCTGCAAAGCCGCGGGGCCCGTCTGCTGGCCGACCCCGCCATCTCGCGTGGCGGGTGCATGGTGGAATCGGACATTGCCGTGGTTGACGCGCGCATCGAGGCGCGTTGGCAGCAAGTGGCGGGTGCCATGGGCAGCCAGGCATCGTGGAATGAAGGCCATGAACATCCCTTCATTCCGGTCGATCAGGAAGGCCTGGGCCTTGATACGGTCAGGGACATGATCGAAGGAGATCGTCCGTGAACATGCCCTTGGGTGCCGTAGGCGAAGATGTCGCCATGGGCCAGTGGAACCGCTTTCTGGCCGACCTGGATGCCTGTGCCGCCGCGTCTTTGCCCCTGGAGAACCAGGGAAAGCTGGTGCGCGTGTCCGGTCTGGTGCTGGAGGCCGCTGGCTTGCGGCTGCCGGTCGGGGCCGTCTGTGAAATTCACTCGGAAACGCGGCTGGAGGCACAGCCCGTGCTCGCCGAGGTGGTCGGCTTCGCCGGCGACCGCGCCTACCTGATGCCCACCGCAGAAACGCATGGCCTGTCCAGCGGCGCCCGCGTGGTGCCGCGCAACATGCCAATCAATCCGCCCATGCTGGGTCATCCCAACCACCCCTGGCGCCGCAGTGAAGACCGCACGCGTCAGTTGCCTATTGGCAGTGGGCTGCTGGGGCGTGTCGTCAACGCCGAGGGCGAACCGCTGGACCGTCACGGCCCCTTGAGGCAGGTGCGCAGCGAACCCCTGGTGCGCCGGTCGATCAATGCGATGGAGCGCGATCCGGTGCGCCTGCCCCTGGACACCGGTGTGCGGGCCATCAATGTCATGCTGACGGTGGGTCGCGGTCAACGCATCGGTCTGTTCGCCGGTTCGGGCGTGGGTAAGTCGGTGTTGCTGGGCATGATGGCGCGGTACACGCAGGCCGATGTGATCCTGGTGGGCCTCATCGGCGAACGCGGTCGCGAAGTGAAGGAGTTCATCGAGGACATCCTGGGCGAAGACGGCCTGGCACGATCCGTGGTGGTGGCCGCGCCAGCCGACGCGCCCCCCTTGACCCGCATGCAAGGCGCCAGCTACGCCACGGCGGTGGCCGAGCACTTCCGTGATCAGAGCCTGCACGTGCTGCTCTTGATGGATTCGCTCACCCGCTATGCCATGGCGCAGCGTGAAATTGCGCTCGCCATCGGTGAGCCGCCGGCCACCAAAGGTTATCCGCCGTCCTGCTTTGCCAAGCTGCCGCAGCTGGTCGAGCGCAGTGGCAATGGCCTCAATGGCCACGGCTCGATCACCGCGTTCTATACCGTCCTGTCGGAAGGCGACGACCAGCAGGACCCCATCGCCGACGCGGCCCGGGCCATCCTGGACGGGCACATCGTGCTCTCGCGCGATTTGGCCGAAGCGGGCCACTTTCCTGCCATCGACATCGAACGCTCGGCTTCGCGGGTGATGCAAAACGTGGCCAGCCGCGAACACATCGAAAGCTCCAGGCGTTTTCGCCAATTGTGGTCGAGGCACAGCAAGGCCCGCGACCTGATCCAGTTGGGTGCCTATGTGCCGGGCCACGACCTCGAGCTTGACCAATCGGTGCGCCTGCACCCCGGCATGGTGGCCATGCTGCAGCAGGACATGCACATCCCGGCTCGCCTGGACGAGAGCATTCAGCAACTGCAGAACCTGGTGGCCCCATGAAACACCCTGAAGCCCGGAGATCTGCCGCATGAGTTCCAAACAAGCACTCTCCACCCTGCTGGAGTCGGCGCAGAAGAGCAGGGACGACGCCATTTCCGCGCTGGAGAAGGCCCGTCGCCAGCATGAAAACGCTCAGCAACAGGCCCAGGCGCTGGTGAGCTGGCGAGCCGATTATGAAAAACGCTGGAGCGAGCAGTTTCAGCAATCGGGTGGCATGGAGATCCTGCGCTGCTACCAGCAATTCAGCGCCCGCCTGGTTGATGCGCTGGCCGAGCAGAACAAGCGCGTGGACCAGGCGCAAGGCCATGTGGAACGCTCACGGGCCGAACTGGTGGAACGTGAACGCAAGGTGGCGGCGGTGGAACAACTCCTTGAGCGCCGTGAGACCGAGGCCCAGTTGCGTCAATCGCGCCAAGAGCAAAAAGCCACCGACGAGCAGGCCGCACGTGCCGGTGCGCGTGGCGGCTCAGGCTTCGGCACGGTCAGCCTGTTCGCAGGCTCGCGCATGGCCCACAACTCCTCCTGAGGCCTTCGTGCCGCCAGTCAAACCAAGAGAAATGCCATGAGTTCTTCGATCCATGCCCAAGCGCCCAAGCTGCCTGCCACGCAGGCCTTGTCCACGGACTGGAATGCGCGTCTGAACCGGAACCCGGCGGCTGATCCGCAAGGTGGTGCTCCAGGTGAG
>Ga0079224_100012364_pt1 | contig 11810 bp, 8 predicted proteins | sample Stecom2015_FD_80414 | JGI IMG/M metagenome (GOLD analysis project Ga0079224, IMG submission 80414) | Agricultural soil microbial communities from Utah to study Nitrogen management - Steer compost 2015 | ecosystem: Environmental > Terrestrial > Soil > Agricultural land | place: USA: Utah...
CGCACGTGGGGATGGACCGTAACAGCGCGGAGTAGCAGCAGCGCGGAACAGGTGAGCCCCACGCACGTGGGGATGGACCGATCCGAACCGGGTTCTCCTGCGGCGGGACCACGTGAGCCCCACGCACGTGGGGATGGACCGGCTCCGTTTGGCCTCTCCCTGGTTCCGGATGTGTGAGCCCCACGCACGTGGGGATGGACCGGCCAGACCTGACCTGGTCAGGTTCCGGACAGCCGTGAGCCCCACGCACGTGGGGATGGACCGTGGTCGCAACCTACCCCTACCACGATGAGCATGTGAGCCCCACGCACGTGGGGATGGACCGCACTGCTCGCCGGTGCGGCCGCACGGACCCGGGTGAGCCCCACGCACGTGGGGATGGACCGCCGTTCGTGTGGCCGGTTGCGCTGCCGGATGGGTGAGCCCCACGCACGTGGGGATGGACCGTCAGCGCCCGTGTGGGCGAGGTAGTTGATAAGGTGAGCCCCACGCACGTGGGGATGGACCGTCTCCGGGCTGCCGCCGTCTCCGCGCTCGAACGTGAGCCCCACGCACGTGGGGATGGACCGAGCGCTGAACCTCCTCCGGGAGCGGACCACCGTGAGCCCCACGCACGTGGGGATGGACCGATGTAGCGCTGCACATCGGACGCGCTGTCGAAGTGAGCCCCACGCACGTGGGGATGGACCGATGTAGCGCTGCACATCGGACGCGCTGTCGAAGTGAGCCCCACGCACGTGGGGATGGACCGTGGACAGGAGCGTTCCTCGTCGCGCTGGCCGCGTGAGCCCCACGCACGTGGGGATGGACCCAGACAGCGTTGCGCTGTCACTCAAGCTCATCAGTGAGCCCCACGCACGTGGGGATGGACCGCGGTCAACGACTACTTCGACGAGGTTCTTTCCAGTGCAGTCGAAGCCCAGATTGTTTTTGAACTGCGCCAACTCTCCACAGCTCAGTGGGGTGGGAGTAGCGCTACTCCCACCCCACGGTTGTTTGAACCCCTCTAACTTCGATCGATTCGGTCAAGATAAGTCTTGAGCGGAATCAAACTGTGCCAGAGCTGATCGAAATATCCTGCGTAATAGTTGAGGAAGGTCGGGTCTTTAACGCTGAAGCCGTTTAGTTTCTGATGAGACGCTCCTGGAAACGCCAGGAAAGCAACAGTATCGTCAATCCAGGCCAGGTTCTGCCCATCAGCATTATTAGGCCAGCACATCACTCTGGCCTCATAGTTACGTAGCTCCACTGTCTCCTCGTAGTGGCTGCGCACCCAGTCCAGCATGACTTAATCATGGACACCATCGATCGCTGGAATCCCGATAATTCGATGGACTGCCCGCTCGCTGTCCTCATCCGCGGCTGCACGCGCCCACTCCAAGACAGCAGTGAAGTACTGCATAGAAGCCGACGATGTGTAGTACGTAGGCGGTCGACGGCGGATGTAGGTCACCCGGATCTCCCGTCGCGCCTTGCGAACTTCTCGTGTTGCCGCCTCGTAGAACTCCGGGTTGGTGCGATACCAGGTCACGGGAAGCAAGGCGTGTGCAGCGGCTTCCGTGGTCATGCGTCGGCTGCGACGGATCTCGTCGATACGCCAGTACGTCTCTTCCCAGAGCCCCCGCCAGTTGTCAGGAGACTCCCCGCAGGCCCGCACCAGCGCAGACAGTAGTTCCCAGCTAGGAAAACGGCGACCGTTGAGGATGTCGGAGACCGTGGTACGTCCGCATCCCATCTGAGTGGCCAGCCTCCCTTCGGTTGGCTGCCCTGCTCGCAACCGTAGCGCCCGCAACTGTTTGGCGAACTCCAACTGGGGTTGCGGAAACGGTCCTGAGGGCGTGGGCATAGAGACCTCGCAGACGGACGACGGACATTACGTCTTCTATTGTCTGCGTTTTCCTACCTGTGTCACCCCGCTGCCAGCAACTTCCTGATCTTCTTTCCATTCTTTCCGATCTCTGACGATGAAACGAATATTTAGCAGCCAAGTAGCCAATTATTCGACGTAGGACATGAGCGGCGAACACAAGGAGAAGGAATGTAGATCTCACCTACACGACAAGCTTTCATTCATCCCAACGCTACGGCGTCTTCTATCCATTTCTCGCATCGGATCACAACCAAAAGAACACATTCATAAAAACACCTCATCGGCCTTCTCAGTGATTTCAGGAGTATGCCCGTGCTCCTCAACAAGATTTTCCGGGCACAGATCCCACCGCGGCTGCTCGCCGCCTTTGCGGCCGCTCTCGTTCCGGTCCTCCTAGGAGCGGAACTCTCTACCGCTCTTACTGCGCTAGTCACCGTAATGTCTCTAACTTCAATAGAAGGAGAGCCCATGCACCTGCTGCCGTGTGCGCACTGCGCCCAGACCACCCCGCACACCGAACTGTCCGTCTTCCCGGCCTTCGACTGCACCGGCCAGCTTCTCGCCCTCTTCACCATCTACCAGTGCCAGCGCTGCGGGCATCAGCACTACATTCGGAACGCCCCCTAGCGTCGTCCTGTTATTACCGGCGCATAGCACGGGTGGGAACGCGGTCCTCCGCGTTCCCACTCCGCTGTCTCTCTCCTGATCGAGTTCAGCCAGCTCCTCATCGGTCAACAGCCAGGAGAATCAGAAATCCGCGCCCCTCGGAGCCTCGACCGAAAAGCCGCTGCCTCGTCCAGGTACGACGTCGATGGTTAGGTGGGTGTGTTTCCAGTATTAGCGGACCGTACCGGCGCAGCAGCCGAACTACTCGTTCGGCTGCTGTAGGGGTCACCGCCACGGCTAGAACAGTCCCAGCCCGTTCTCCGAGTAGCTGACCAGCAGATTCTTCGCCTGCTGGTGGTGCTGAAGCCTCATAAGGTGGATTTCCCAGCCGATACCGGACTGTTTAAACCCTGCCGAACGTGGCGTGAGCTGGATAGGCGTGGTGGTTGTTCACCCAGGCCCGCCCCGCCTGGATTTCCCGGAGTGCTTGAGATGCGGTTGTGCCGTTACGTGTCCACACTCCCGTTCCTAGTCCGTAGAGAGTGTCGTCGGCTATCGCGATGGCGTCGTCGAAGCTCGTGAATTGTGTCATAGAGACGACCGGGCCACTCTCCCCTAGCCGGAACTATTGGCGCTCTGCACTAAGACGACAGTGCATAGCGGAGCACACACGAATCGCCGGCATAGTTCGGGAACGCTGTCCACTCTTCCCGTAGGTAATGCCGTTCCCGGAATCCGCGCTACGAGAAGAGCGGTCTTTGCTTCTTCGCGCCCCAGACCGACTTTGCGAAGTGATTCCTGGTCTTGTCAGCTCACCCCAGTATTCCTGCCTCGATCCTTGAGCTGCGTCACACCCACTTTTCGTGGAGGGCGTAGAGGCGACTACCTCTCAGGCAGCTTTCGGACCTTTCGGCTCCTGCGGTTTCTCCCCCGCTGCCAGGAGCAGACAGGCCTGGACGCGTTCACCCCGTGGCTGCTTGGTCATGGATGGTGACGGTGTTGTGGGCTGCTACTGGTCTGCCGTCGAGCAACGGAGCAAGGAAAGCCATCGAAGCGCGCAGGTCCTCTACCCCGCCTCCCTCATGGGCGTTGTAGGGCCACACGAGCAGGTCTTTCGGCCCCGCGTAGGCGTTGTAAGCGGCGAACACTGTTGACGGGGGACAGACCGGGTCCATGAGTCCGACGGTGAGCAGTGCAGGAGCGGTAGCACGAGCCGCGAAGTGGACGCCGTCGATATAGGACAAGGTCCGCAGGACGGCGGGTGCTTTAGTGCGGTGGATGGAGAGGTATTTGGTGATCTCCGCGTAGGGGTGGGCGTCGGTGATAGTGATGGCTCGGTCGATGTGGCAAAGGAACGGCACACAAGAGACCACCCCGGCGAGGCCGTCGACGAGTCCGGCGGCAGCGAGCGCCAGCCCGCCGCCTTGGGATCCGCCGACCACCGCCACCCGTTCCGGATCTGCGATGTCGAGGGCCCGTGCGGCTTCTACCGCCCGGACTGCGTCGACGATGACTCGCCGATAGTAGTAGGTGGCGGGGTCTTCGATGCCGCGGGTCATGAAACCGGGATGGGATGGGGCGCTGCCTACCGGGTCAGGGGTGGCCCCGGCACGGCTGCCTGCCGCGCCTTGGCCGCGGGCGTCCATGCTCAGGTGTGCGAACCCGGCACTAGCCCATTCCAGGGATTCCACGACGTCGCCGCGGCCGTTGCCGTAGCCGGGGAATTCAACGACGACCGGCAGCGGACCGGTGGCGTCCTTGGGGGTTTTCAGCCAGGCCCGGATCGGGTGCCCGTCGTAGCCGTGGAAGACGACGTCGTAGGTGTCGAGGGTGCGGATCGGCGTGTCTACCGCAGTGACCTGCAGGCCGAGAGGATGTGTGCGGGCCTCAGCGAGCGACTGTTCCCAAAACTCGGCGAAGTCTGCGGGGGCCTCGCGTTCTGCCCGGTACTCCCGGAGTCGGTCCAGGGGGAGGTCGACGTACATGCCGGTCCTTTCAACCGTTGAGGGCCGCACCGAAACGCCAGCAGGAACACCCGGAGTGGGGTGGGGGTTGGGTGGTGCCCCGCGGCGCACGCGCACCATTATCCGGTTCCCGGCGTAGGGCGTAGTTGCGTCACCGGCCGCTCCCCTACTGTGTCGGCTGGCCGGGTGCACCACCGTGGTTTGACGCCCGCAGCGGTCTGAGTGTGGCCGCATGCCACGGCCACACTCGACGAACATTCTGCGGGGAACGGGCTAGGAGGCGTCGTAGATGTTCTGTTCGACCCAGGCGGTGAGCGACTGGCCTTGGATGGCCGCAGCCATGAGGTCGGGGAACTTGTCGGGGGTGCAGGCGAAGGCAGGCACGCCGAGGGCGGCGAGGGCGGCGGCGTTGTCGTGGTGGTAGGCGGGTGCCCCGTCGTCGGCGAGGGCGAGCAGCACGATGACTTGGACTCCGGCCGCGGTCATTTCTGCGACCCGGCGCAGCATTTCTTCGCGGATTCCCCCTTCGTACAGGTCACTGATGAGCACGAAGATCGAATTGGCGGGGCGGGTGATGAGCCCTTGGCAGTAGGCGATGGCCCGGTTGATGTCGGTGCCGCCGCCGAGTTGGGTGCCGAACAGCACGTCGACGGGGTCGCTCAACTGGTCGGTGAGGTCAACGACAGCGGTGTCGAACACTACGAGGGAGGTGCGCAGGGTTCGGAGTGATGCCAGCACTGCGCTGAACACGCTGGCGTACACCACGGAAGAGGCCATGGAGCCGCTCTGGTCGACGGCGAGGATGACGTCGCGTTGCACGCCGCGGCTGCGGCGAGCGTAGCCGACAAGGGTCTGCGGGACGATGGTGCGGTGTTCCGGCAGGTAGTGCTGGAGATTGCGGCGGATGGTGCGGTCCCAGTCGATGTCGGAGACTCGGCGGGGGCGGGTGGTGCGGGCGGAGCGGTCCAAGGCGCCTTGCACGGTGGAACGGGTGTGGTGGGCGAGTTTCCGTTCCAGGTCGTTGACGACGCGACGCACGACGGTGCGCGCTGTTTCGCGGGCGCTTTCCGGCATGACGTCTTTGAGGGCCAGCAGGGTGCCCACCAGGTGGACGTCGGGTTCGACGGCGTCCATCATTTCCGGTTCGAGCAGCAGGGTGGTGAGGTTGAGCCGGGTGAGCGCGTCGTGTTGGATGACCCGGACCACGCTGCTGGGGAAATAGGTGCGGATGTCGCCGAGCCAGCGGGCCACGGTGGGTGCGGAGGAGTCGAGGCTTGCGCTGCGTTTCCCTGGGCCGCGGAGGCGCCCCCCGGTGTCGGAGTAGTTGTAGAGGGCGGCGAGGGCCGCGTCGATTCGGGCGTCGTCGCGGTTGAGCACGGTGCCTGTGGCGGGGGTTGTGGCTCCGGTTGCTGCGGCGCAGGCGTTTTCGGCGGCTTCGCCGAGGACGAGCCGCCAGCGGCGGGCTCGTTCGGGCAGGAGTGGGGTGGGTTCAGAACGGTTGGTCATGGGTCTTCCGGGTGTCAGGGGTGGGTGGGGAGGCCGAGGAGGGTGGCGACGGTGGCCACTGCGGGGGCGGCCTGCTGGGTGTCGACGGGCTGGTCGGGGGTGTGGCCGTCGAGGCTGCCGTGGATGACGTGCTGGGCGATAGCGCGGCGTTCCGCGGGTTGGAAGCTGCCGAAGGTACGGCGCAGCAGGGGGAGCACGGTGATGAAGGCGGACTCGTTGAGGCTGGTCAGCCATCGGTCGATCAGGGTGAGCAGGGCGGTGTCGTGGACGAGCAGGAGGCCGTTGTTGGCGACGAAGCCTTCGATCCATGCGGCGGTGCGGTCCGGCGGGGTTCCGGGTGAGGAGATCTGGCTGAGCCGCTGGTGCAGGGTGTCGGCGGTGAGGCGGCCGCTGTCGTAGAGGATGCGGTGGATGCGTCCGCTGATCCGGCCGGGGATATTCTCGCGGGGCGCTACTGCTTCGAGGGTGTCGAGCCATTCGGTTTCTGCGTCTCCGCCGAGCAGGATTACCGCGGTGTGGGTGGTGTCGATGTCAGTGGTGACCGCTGTGGCGGCGTCGTCGCTGAGGCCGGTGACGGCGAGGGCGAGGCCCGCGCAGATGCGGCTCAGCAGTTCCGTGGCGATGGTGCGGAGTGCCTTGGCGTCGAAGCGGCGCACGTTGCCGTAGCGGGCGGAGCGGGCCAGCGGGGGTAGGGCGCGCATCAGCCGTTGGATGTCGGTGTCTTCGGCGGCCCGTTGGGCGAGTTGGGCGACGGTGCCGGTGACGGCTTCGGGCAGGTCTGCGAGCAGGCTGTCTTCGAGGAGGCTGGTCAGCGTGGGAAGGTCGGCGTGCTGGGCACGGTCGTGGACGCACGCGGTGGCTGCTGCGGTGACCGTGGTGCCCCAGCGGCTCGCTTCGATGACCGCGATGTCGTATTCGGGTTCCCAGCGCAGGGTCCAGGTTTCGCGGAAGGTGCCGCGGGAGCGCACACTGTCGCGGGTGCGGGTGCCCCAGGGGATGCCGAGCAGGTTCAGCCGGTGCAGGAGGGCGCTGCGTTCCCGGTCCCGTTCTTCGCGCAGGTCGAGGACGAGTTCTCGTTCGAGTGCCTCGGGTTTGAGACGCAGCCGTTTTTGGTGGAGTGCCAGGTCTCGTTGCAGGGGGACGGTGGGGGTGGTGGGGGGAACGGTGCCGAGCCGCTCCCCTACCACCATTGCGTCGTGGACGAGCCGGGCCCGCAGTTCGGCGCCTTCGCAGAGCACTGCGGAGGTGGCGTCCGCGATTTCTTCGAGCCCGGGCAGGGGGCGGCCGCGCAGGGCTGCGAGAGCCTCGCACAGCCGCACTGCTTCGATGACGTGGGAGGAGGAGACGGGCTGGTCGTTGTCGCGTAGCTGTCGCGCCGCCTCGGTGAGCCACCGTTCCACGGGCCGGTCGGGGACGGTGAACAGGTGGTGGTACCAGCCGGGGGAGCGGACGCCGGCGCGGTATCCGGTGGCGGCGGCGAGCCGCCCGTGCGTCCAGGGGATCCACGTTGCGGCGACTTTGGTTTTCGCGAGTCCGCGCAGGAGCCGGGTGTCGGCGGTGGCGGGAGGCAGGTCGAGGAGGGCGGGCACGTGCCAGGCGCCGCAGACCACGGCGATCCGCTCGTATCCGGCGCACAGCGTGGCGCGGAGCACTTTCCTCATGTGGGCTTCGCGTCGGGCTTCGCGTTCGGTTTCGGGGTCCGGGGCGAGTTCGGCGCGGACCGCGACCATGGCTTCAGCGATGGCGGGGAACGGGGAGGGTCCGCCGTCGCGGCGCTGTTCGATGACGTCGTCCCACCAGCGTTCCGCGTCGTCGTAGCCGGCGGCTTCGGCGAGCACGCTGAGCGGGTCGACGCGGACGCGGGACTCTTCGTGGTCGGTGTCGGGTTCGTCCAGGGCGAGGGTGTGGGCGGCAGGCAGGTCGCAGAAGCGGACGGGGATGCCGTGGGCGGCGGCGTAGCGGAGTGCCTGCCATTCCGGGGAGAAGACCGCGAACGGCCAGATCGCGGCGCGAGACGGGGCGGCCTGGTCGTAGGCGAGGAGGGCGACCGGGGGTTCCAGGCCGGGGACGTGCTCGAGAAGCGCATCCGCTTCCGGGGGTCCTTCGATGAGGATCACGTCGGGGCGGAGTCGGCGCAGCTCCGCGCGGACGGCGCGCGCCGACCCGGGCCCGTGGTGGCGGATGCCGAGGAGGTGGACGCGTTCGGTGTCGATCGGGGCCATCAGTGGGTTGCCTCCCGGCAGGCGGTGTAGAAGTCGTGCCAGTCGTCGCGGTCCCGGATCACGGTTTCCAGGTATTCGTGCCAGACCACGCCGTCGGTGGCGGGGTCTTGGATGACGGCGCCGAGGATGCCGGGCACGACGTCAGCGGGGCGCAGCACACCGTCGCCGAAGTGGGCGGCCAGGGCCATGCCGTTGGTGATGATGGAGATGGCTTCGGCGGTGCTTAGTGTGCCGCTGGGGGTTTTGACTTTGGTGTGGCCGTCTTCGGTGACGCCGTTGCGGAGTTCCCGGAAGACGGTGACGACGCGGCGGATTTCGGTGAGGGAGGCGGGGACTTCCGGCAGGTCGAGGTTGCGGCCTAGTTGGGCGACGCGGCGGGTGACGATGTCGACTTCGTCGTCGGCGGTTTGGGGGACGGGGAGGACGAGGGTGTTGAAGCGGCGGCGGAGCGCGCTGGACAGTTCGTTGACGCCGCGGTCGCGGTCGTTGGCGGTGGCGATGATGTTGAAGCCGCGTTTGGCTTGCACTTCGATGCCGAGTTCGGGGACGGGCAGGGTTTTCTCGGACAGGATGGTGATGAGGGCGTCTTGGACGTCGGAGGGGATGCGGGTGAGCTCTTCGACGCGGGCGAGGCGGCCTTCAGCCATGGCGGTCATGACCGGGCTGGGTACGAGGGCTTGCTCGGAGGGGCCTTCGGCGATGAGCCGCGCGTAGTTCCAGCCGTAGCGGATGGCTTCTTCGACGGTGCCCGCGGTGCCTTGGACGAGCAGGGTGGAGTCGCCGGAGATGGCGGCCGCCAAGTGTTCGGACAGCCAGGTTTTGGCGGTGCCGGGCACTCCGATCAGCAGGAGGGCGCGGTCGGTGGCGAGGGTGGCGACGGCGACTTCGACGAGACGGCGGGATCCCACGTATTTGGGGGTGATTTCGGTGCCGTCGTCGAGGGTGGTGCCGAGGATGTACTGGGTGACGGCCCAGGGGGACAGTTTCCAACCGGGCGGGCGGGGGCGGTCGTCGATTGCGGCGAGGGCAGCGAGTTCGTCGGCGTAGGCCTGCTCGGCGTGGGGACGCAGCACTGCGGTGGTGGTGAGAGTCACATCAGCTCCTTACGCATGGTGTAGCGGTATTCGAGAGTGGTGACGAGATGACGGAATTCGCGGCTTCCTTTGCGCTTCTCGGCAAGCGGGGCGAGGCGCTCGTAGAGGCCGGGGTCAAGCTTGTTTTCCGCGCCCGGCGCGATGACACCGAAGTGGTCAGGCGCGTCAGGGGACGTGAATAGCTGTTCGACGAGTATGTCGTTGAGCCGCCCCACCCAGGGGAATTCGAGCCGGTACAGAAGGTTCCAGGTCTGGGTTTCCGGAATGTCGGGGTCGTCGAGCCAGTGGGCGACCCGGTCGCAGCGTTCTTCAGCGGGAAGCTGGTGCAGGAGCGCGTCGAGCTGCTCGAACCAGTTGTTGGAGGCGAAAGTGTGGCGGCCGACGTCGTCGAGGAATGCCCGCACCCAGTCAAGGTCTCGGTAGCGGACGGCAGCGGCGATGAGGGCGTCGCGGACGGTGTCGTCCATCTTCTTGGACACCACGTCTGCGGGACTGCTGCCGAGGCGGCCGATCCACAGGCGCAGCGGAAGGTGGGAGAGCAGGGTGTGGGCGCGTTCCTCCGGTGTTTTCGTGGTGCGCCGGTTCGGGGAGAGCAGGGAGGCGAATTCGGCGTCGACGTCCCCGGGCGGGGTGAGGGTGATGGTTTCCTGCTCTTGGGCACCAGTGGTGCGGAGGAGGTGGGTAGCGTGGTGGGTGAGCCGTTGGCCGTCGTCACTGTCCGGGAGTTGGATCAGGAGGGCTGCGGCGAGGACGCGCACCGGGTGGCTGCGGTCACGGAGGGCAGTGAGGAGCAGGGGTTCGTCGTCGCGGGACAGGCCGTGCTCCCACGCTTTGAGAAGTTCGTAGCGTGTTTCGGCGCGCTCGTTCGCCCAGGTGCGGGCGACCAGGTCTCGGGCGTGCTCCGGGTCGGTGCGGCGCAGCCGCTCTAGTTGGATGCGGCGTTGGGTGGCGGTGCCGGTGGCCCACAGCTCAGGGTCGAAAAAATCGGGGTGGGCTTCTTCGAAGTCCAGGAGGTAGGACCACACGGAGCAGTGGCGGGCCAGCCAGCGGGCGCGGGCGCCGCCGACACGGGTGAGGGCGCGGGCCGCGATGGTGTTTCCTTTCGCGTGGCTGAGCACGTCAGGCAGGTATTCCGGGGGGAGGAGTTTGCCGGTGGCGGCGGCGTAGTGGAGCCATTCGGCGAGGAACACACGCCGTGTGTCGAGGATGGTGTTCAGCCGTTTCAGGGCTGGCCCGTCCAGGTAGGGGGCGGTTTCCTCGGGGGCGGGAGCGGGGGGCGGGGCGGGTGGCGGGGAGGGGCGCTGGCCGGCGCGGCGCTGGATGGCGGCGAGGGCGGCACGCTCCAGCAGGCGGGCGGCGGGGTCGCCGCTGGGTGTTTCCGCGTGGTCCGCGGCGGGTGGGAGCGGGCGCCGGGAGGTGCCGACCAGTGCGGTGGATACGAGGTCGGACCAGGAATCCGCGTATGTCACGTGACGGTTCCTCTTCTGTGCTTTCGAGGGTGGCGGGTGCGGGTCGGGTAGCCGAGGCGGGTTATGCGGGGAGAATCGGGTGCTTCCGGTGGTCCCACACGGCAAGCGGGCGGAGGCCGTCGGGGGTCCATTCCGCTACCACGGTGACGGGGTGGCCGCCGCTGACGCTGAAGATCTGCCATCCGAATTTCGTGTCTTGCCGCAGCAGAGGGAGGGCGTCTCCGGAGGAGTCGGTGAGCCAGAAGACGTCACCGCGGACACAGGTGACGTCGGTGAGGACCACCGGCCAGGTGTCTCGCCACGGGTCGGCGGCGAGGGCGCGGGCCGCGTCGGCGAGAGCGTCGGCGATGCTGCCGCCGCGCGGGGTGTCCGCGCGTTGTTCGGAGTAGCGGGTGGCGATGACGGCGCGGTTCTCTGCCGGGTAGAAGGCGAGTTCCGCGTCGAGGAGGGTGCCGACGCGGGCGGGGGTGTCGAGGGCGCGTCCTTTCGGGGCGAAGGACAGCAGCAGTGCGGTGCGTCCGGTGGCTTGTCCGCGCAGCCAGATGCGTCGGCCGCGCACCTGGTCAGCGGTGAAGTCGCAGCGTCCGAGCACGTCCCAGTGGTCGCGGACGGTTTCTTCCGGTTCGGGCAGCGGGAAGCCGATGCGGGCGCGGACGGTGGCGCGCAAGGGTGCGGGGAGGGTGTCGCTGCGCTGGTAGCTCACGCAGAGCAGGTGCAGCAGGGCGTATTCGGTGAGGAGACGGTCGGGCCAGTCGTCTTCGGAGGCGACGTGGTTGAGGGAGCGGAGTTGGTGGGCGAGACGGCCCGCTTGCGCGTCGACGAGGCGTGCGGCCATGCCGTCGCGCTGGGTGGAGTCGCGGCGGTTGGTGGCGAGCCCGGCACTGACCTGGTCGATGAGCCAGGTGTCGAGTTCAACGACCCCGTCGGCGACGCGTTGTTCGCGTTGCCGGGCGCGGCGGGCCACAGCGTCCGGGTCGGTGCTGGTCTTCGTGGTTTTCTGGGGTGCGGGTTTAGCCGCTGCTGCCCTGGCGGCACGCTGGTTCAGCCACTCGTCCAGCCAGTCGGGGCCGGTGTCTTCA
>Ga0079224_100012366_pt1 | contig 11808 bp, 11 predicted proteins | sample Stecom2015_FD_80414 | JGI IMG/M metagenome (GOLD analysis project Ga0079224, IMG submission 80414) | Agricultural soil microbial communities from Utah to study Nitrogen management - Steer compost 2015 | ecosystem: Environmental > Terrestrial > Soil > Agricultural land | place: USA: Utah...
TCTGTGAGGAAAACAGTATTTCTCAGGCGGCCGAACGCGAAGCCATTGCCACATCTGCAATTAGCAAAAGACTCGCAGAACTGGAAGAAAACCTTGGCGTACCACTATTGGTCCGCGGCAATAGAGGCGTTCGCCCCACGTCTGCCGGGCTTTCATTTTTAAATCATGCCAGAGAGATTTTGCTGCATACCGAAAAACTGCAAAATGAAATGAGTGATTACAGCAAGGGAAAAAAGGGGCAAGTTCAGTTATATGCCAATGCTTCATCGATCATTCAGTTTCTTTCCAGAGACGTCAGCAGCTTTCTCAAGCTACATCCACTTATCACCATTGATCTGCAAGAACGCACCAGCAGCGAAGTGGTCGAAGCAGTACTTGAAGGCAAGGTAGACATTGGGATCTGTCTTGGCAATGTTGAAGCAGAAGGGCTGCAGTTGCGTCCCTATTCAACCGACAGCCTGGTCGTTGTTGCCCACCCCTCCCACCCAGTTGCATCGTCAACATGCATCAGTTTTGCAGACCTTCTCGAGTTCGATTTCATCAGTCTGCAGGCCCAATCCCGCACCACATCATTTTTGAAAAATCAGGCCAGTGCCTATGGAAAAACACTGAACTTCAGGGCTCACGTTGATTCTCTTGATGTGGTCCTGGAACTGGTGGCGCAAAATATCGGCATCGCCATCCTGGCAAACGGCATCATGCAATCGTTGAAAATCCGGCACGAATTGCGGACCATTGCCCTAAGTGACAACTGGTCCCTGCGCGAAATCAAGATATACATGCGCAGCTATACCGCGTTACCGCAGCCTTCAAAAATTTTTATTGATCACCTTGCGCGCAACGCCCCCTTGCGCTAATTCTTCATAAACACTGGTGACCAACCAGCCAAGTGCGCTGGTAGCAGCGTTACACACTTAATGCGGGAGATTCGGATACATGTTCAATAAAAAAGGCAGAGCCCTTAATCCGGCTCTGCCCCAAGTTCGCGGACGGCGGTATATATCCCGCCGCCAATCTCAACCGGGATTATCCAGAAACCGCTGTACCGCATCAGCAAACGCTTCGGGCTGTTCGACAACGGCAATGTGCGACGCGTCCTCCAGCACCACCAATTGCGCTCCCGCAATCTCGCTGCGCATGATTTCCGACATCTGCAGCGGCGCCCCCTGGTCCAGGCGTCCGGCGATGATCAGCACAGGCAACGTCAGATTCTTGAGTCTACCGGTGGTATCGACCGTGCCGACGGCATTGCAGCATCCAATATATCCTTCGGTATCGGTCGTCAGCAAACGACGGCGATACGCCGCCACTTCTCCGGCGTGCTCGCGCCGGAATGTATCGTGAAAATAGCGCTGCATCACCGCATCGGCAATGGCTTCGATCCCCTGATTCTGTACCGTTGCAATGCGCTGGCGCCAGTTGTCCCGTGCCGCTTGCGGGTACCCGGACGTGGAATTGGCAATCACAAGTGAAACCAATAACTCCGGGTGACGCAAGGCAAGCTCCTGCCCGACCATTGCCCCCATCGACAGGCCGATCCATACAACCGGACCGCAGTCCAGTTCGCGCAGCAATCGCGCGGCGTCCTCTGCCAACTCAGCCATGTCGTACAGCCCCGCAGGCGCATCCGAACCGCCATGGCCGCGATGATCGTAAGCAATCACATCATGGTCGGCGGCCAACTCGCCGGCCAGCCTGTCCCACATGGTCAGATCGCAACCCAATGCATGACTTAACACAACTGTATTTTTTGCTTTGCCATTGCGAGCTTTGCGTAGCGTGTAATGCAATGCCGGTTTACTGTCTGTACGACATTCCTGCCCGGTACCAGAATGGAATACCGCCAGCGGCGAGCAGGCTTGCGGCTCGTAGCCGATTTGCGGTCCGACCTCGCGCAAGATCGTCATCGCGTGGCTGAAAGCCGTATTGGCTGCGGGCACACCGGCATAGATTGCTGCCTGCATCAGTACTTCCTTAAGTTCATCCGGGGTCAGTCCTGTTGGCGCCTCGCTCGTAAGCGCCGCACGCACATGCAGGTCAAACTCTTCCCAGCGCCCCATGGCAATCGTAATAGACAAAACAATAATACGACGTGTTTTGTGATCCAGCCCCGGCCGGCTCCAGATTTCATGCCAGGCAAACCTGGAAATCAGGTGCTGAAACTCGGCATTAAACTCATTGGCGCCGGTCAGCGAGCGCTCTACCCAGGCATCCCCCAGGACGCGACGGCGGTTATTCAGGCCTCGTTCAAGACCATGGTCAAGTGGATCAAAACTCATGCTGCGTAATTCCGAACAAAATGGATAATAGGAAAGGAAATATTGCTTGCGACGTCCTGTGCGCGCGGCTCCACGAAGCATCCACAGGACGGCCTTCTTGCGGCGCGCCGATCATCGTACCGCAGAATCGGCGGCTGCATTATTTATTGGGCGCACGCGCAGGCAATCGCCTGCGCCTTGCCCGGTTCTCCGGCTATGCGAAGATCAGCGAATAGCTTCGTAGCCATCCTGATCTTCCGGCCAGGGGGTAAGCACTTCAAACCCGTCGGCCGTAACCACAACCATATGTTCCCACTGGGCTGACAGCGAGTGGTCCTTGGTAACCACCGTCCAGCCGTCGGCAAGCTGGCGCGAGTGCCGTTTACCGGCATTGATCATGGGTTCGATGGTAAACATCATGCCTTCCTGAAGCCTGAGTCCCTCGCCCGGCCGCCCGTAATGCAATACTTGCGGATCATCGTGGTAAATTTGGCCGATACCGTGGCCGCAATATTCACGTACGATGCTGAACCCTTCGCGGTGGGCCACGCTTTGTATGGCGTAGCCTACATCGCCCAATGTAGCGCCAGGTCGCACCTGACGGATGCCGGCCACCATGGCTTCATAGGTCGTATGCACCAGCCGTCTGGCCAGCGGCCCAGGCTCTCCCACAAAATACATGCGACTGGTGTCTCCGTACCAGCCATCTTTGATAATGGCTACGTCGATATTGATGATATCGCCATTGCGCAGCACCTTATCGGAAGGAATGCCATGACAGATGACATGGTTAACCGACGTACATACGGTTTTGGGAAACCCGTGATATCCGATATTGGCAGGAATCGTGTTCTGGACATTGACAATATAATCGTTGCACAGACGGTCCAGTTCGTCGGTAGTGACGCCGGCTTTCACGTGCGGTGCAATCATATGCAGCACATCGGCCGCCAGCTTGCCGGCGATCCGCGCCTTGGCGATATCCTCGGCACTTTTGATGGAAACACGCTGGCTCATTGACGCGCTCCTGCAGGCGCACCGGCGCGGATCGCCGCGTCTCCCATGGCAGAGATGGCGTTCAGATCCAGAGCGCCGCCCTGCCCGGCCTGTACCAGCAGGCGGCACAAGTCGCTATGATCAAGATCGGGATACATTTCAGCCAGCATTCCAATGCGCATCCAGTGTTCGGCCTGAGCGTTGATGGAACGGCTTAACGCCGTACTGGCAAGACGCAGGTTTTCATGCATCTGATCGGAAATTTTTACAATACCCATATTTTGTCCGGAATTGGTAATAAAAATGGCGCGACCGCGAAGCCACGCCAACATACAACGTCATTCGACGAAAGACATTATACGAAACGTATATGTTTAGTATATCATGATATGCCACATACAACCGGATTTATGAATCCAGACCAGAGCCAATCCGCTCATGCATATAGGTCGACAGTTCGCCCGGAGCAGTCTGTTCCAGCCGCAATATCAAACCGATGAGCGTTTCAGCCTCGCCCTCGCTGATGACGGATGCAATCTGTTTCCGGAAACCGTGAATGGCCTGGTCCCTGGTGCATGGCCGCTTCGGCAGGACCGCGGCCCAGGCCTCAGACAATGCCAGTTCCGGATTCACGCCACCCATGGCAAGCGCCAGTTGATCAAGCAAGGCTGATGAACAGTGGCCGCCCAGCGCCGCCATACGAGCCGAGAGCATCCCGTCCATGGCTGCCCGGCCAGGACCTGGAAGATCGAGCGGGCCCTGGCCAACGCCGCCGGTCGCATCGCGAGCGCCAGTCTGGATCATCGTTGCCGCGTTTTCTGCCAATTGCGCAGCCTGCGCTGCAGCAAATGCCATGGCTTGCAGGGTCGCGCCTGCAGGCAACCCGCTGGCCCTGGCCGCCGCCGCGGCGGCGCCCACTGTTCCGCTCATGGCGCCGGCCCGCCAGGCCGACTTGCGCTCAATATCAGGCAGGTCGGCCAATATCCCTGTTGCAAGGTATCCGGCAGCCAGCGCGCTCATGAACGTATGGCCGCTGCTCTCACAGGCCTGCACATGCGCCCACGCAGCGGAAATGATGGCGGCGTCCCATGTCATGAAACGGGTTTGCGCATCAGTACCAGGCGGCCGGATATCAAGCATTGCCCCAGTCGCCAGGGCGGACAATACCGGTTGATTCCGGATGTGTCCGCTTGCGGGCAGCGTGGGCTGCGAACCTCTGCTGGCGCTTGTACGGGTAATGGCGGTATTGCCTGGGTTGATCTCGGCGCTTAGCGTTGTTGCCAGTGCCCCGAGCACACGCCAGCGAATTTGTTCTGTGGCCGCAACCGGCATATTTTCAACGGCCATATTGCTGATGAGTTGCGCAAATCGCGCCGTTACCGGATCGGTCATATCTTAATCTCTTCTCTTAATTGCAACTGCTATTCTGCAGCATCCGGCACTTTGCCGCTAGTTGCGTCCAGGTGATTTCTTGATGTGGATCATACTTTTTAAATTTATAGACCATGACAACCACAGGGATATTGCACATGCAATCGATTACCGTCAGTCCAAGAGAGCGGATATCGCCGCGCGCACGCCGTTTGCACTAGCTGCTCATACGCTGCCGCCCGGGCGCAGCGGCAGCGATCCAATCACAGATATAATACCTGAGGCTTAGTTGAGGTATACAGGAGCGCTCATGCCGGAGATAAAACCTGAAGAACACGGAAAACTGCTGTCTGTGGGCGAAGTCGCCCGACGCAGCGGAGTAGCGGTATCGGCGCTGCACTTCTACGAACGCAAGGGATTGATTGCCAGCGTACGCAACAACGGCAACCAGCGTCGCTACAAGCGTGAAGTGTTGCGCAGGGTGGCTATCATTAAAGTCGCCCAGCGGGTGGGCATTCCGTTGACAGAAATCGCCGACGCATTTGCCACCCTGCCCAGCGGCAGAACACCAGGCGCAGCAGATTGGGAGCGCATGTCCCAGGTCTGGCACGACGATCTGAGCGACCGTATTCAGACCCTGACCAGCCTGCGCGATCAGCTCACCGAATGTATAGGATGCGGCTGCCTTTCCATTGCATCATGCCCCTTGCGCAATTACCTGGACAGGCTCTCGGACAAGGGACCGGGTGCCCACTTCCCACCCCCGGGCTAACAATTGCCATTTCTTTTCGAACGCCGTCGTATCCGGCACGCAAATTCCAAAAACATCGTGCAACGCGGCTTGCGCAGCTTGCGCGCTTTCCAGTATGGTCTGTTCAGTCTGCCCATCCTCATAACGCGTGGTCAACAGATTGTTGCGCAATGTATGGCGCCCGTTCTGGAAAATCCTGGCCGCCACGACGGAATGACGAAAATGGGAATCTTCATGCGTGGACGTGTAATAGTTCGGCGCAATGTAGTCCACCGGGTGTTGCCGGGTCAAATCAAACCGGTACATATTGCGCCAGCCTGTGTTGGTATGCAGCTGCAGCCAGCAGTCGCCGTCAATCAGCAGACAGCGATAAGCGCCGTGGCTGGTCTGCTGCACATGCTCCCGATTCATCACCATGGGCGCGGGAATGGAGTTGCCGCCAAACCCCACGTCCACAATGTAAGGACGATGATCCAGCCGGACATGCAGCAACATATGGGAGCGAGGCGTGACGGCATTATCATCGGTACCCCACAGTACGCGCGCCAGCAGGTTCGAGACGTTAAAGCCCAGACGGTGCAGCACATGGGCAAACAGCAGGTTCTGTTCGTAGCAGTACCCTCCACGCTCGCTGAATATTAGTTTGTGTTCAAGACTGGGTAAATCGAGCGGAACAGGCCGGTTCAGAAATGGGTCCAGATTTTCAAATGAAATAGCCTTCTGATGCTGCAATTGCAGCGCGGCGAGCGTCTCTAACGAGGGCTCGTGAGATCCTGTGTAACCGAGTTTGGCAAAATACGCATTCAGATCGATTTTGTAATCTGTGAGCGGGGTCTTCATCAAAACACTCCGGATAAAAGAATAAATGACGATCGCAGTGTAAAACCTCAACCTATATTAAGGTCAAATCATCTGCTCCGCAGGCATGCCCTGGTTCCGCAGGATCGCTGCAGAACCGGCATTGGCCGGCAGAAATATTTCCAGCACCAGCTCCGACAGCGCGACCTCCAAAGGCGTTCCAAAGGTCATGGTCGCGCTCAGCAAAGACAGCACGCCCTCATTCGTGTCAAGTTGCAATGGCACGGCAATGGTATGGTTGACATGCGGCAGATGAGCGATGCCATCCGGCGTCGGATAAGCAACCAGCTCATCATACAGGGCCAACAGCCATGAGTCAGCCGTCTGCTCGTACTGGCGTTGCAGGCGCTGCAGCAAATGCGCTCGCCATTCAGAAAAATTAAGAATGCGCGCGGCCAGCCCTTGCGGATGCAGGCCCAGCCGCAGTACGTTAACGGGCGGTTTCAACAGCTCGGGCGACACATCGGCAAGCAACAAGGACAGGCTGCGGTTGGCGTGCACCAGATTCCAGTGGCCGTCCACCGCCATCGCGGGAAATGGTTCATGGGCGGTCAGCAACGCAGTAATCGCGCTATTTGCTTCATGTAGCGGCGCATCGTTCAGCGCATGTTCGGCATAATGAGGGGCATATCCGGCGCACAACAGCATTTCATTACGCTGCCGCAGGGGTATTGCCAGCTGTTCGGCCAGTAAAAGCAACATCTGGCGGCTGGGTTGCGCCCTGCCGGTCTCCATGAAACTCAAATGCCGGGCGGAAACATTTGCCAGACAGGCCAGATCAAGCTGACTGTAGCGTCGTCGCTGTCGCCAGTCGCGTATGAGCCCTCCAACGGTGGTTTGTGTCATGATTTTCGCAAGTTTGAATGGTCAGCGCAGGCGTGCCGACGGTCGCACGGGCTGCCTGGCGTGTTGCCATAAATACAAACGCAGCCTGTTGGCTCAAGCATAATCGGGTCCTGAGCAATAAACCATTACCTTGCTGGTAATGGACATGCGCCGCGTTTTCCATCACAGTAGATGCAACCGAACCAGTCACGCCACCCCTGCGGCCTGATGGCAATTGCCATCGCTCCGTAAAAATAAAAGGAATATCGCATGAGCCAGCTGTCCGTATCAAGTCCTCGCTTACACAAAAATACAAATCAACGTACACTTGTGTCTTCTGTGAGTGGACCTACTGAAGAGACTTACGTGATTATCGCTAATCTGAAAGCGGGCGCGCAAGCACGGTTTTTTGCACTGCTTGAACCTGTGCTGGACGCCATGCGAGACGAAACCACATTCGTCAATGCAGTGCTGCACCGAGACCCGTCGTCAGACACCGTCTATATGCTCTATGAGACCTGGCTGGATGGTGAAGATGTGCTGAATGTCCAGATGCACAGGCCTTATCGCCAGGCTTTCTGGGATGCCCTGCCGGAACTGCTGGAGCAACCCAGACAAATCCAGGTATGGAAACCGATCAGGAGCGATCTGACCGTCTGAGGTTACAATGCGCGAACAAAGATCATGGCGGGCCCGTTGTCCTGTCCAGGGTTTTATCATTATTCCGGCAGGAGCAGACCATGGCAGTCACGCACAACTATGACGTTATTATCGAATGGACCGGCAATCGCGGTGTTGGAACGCGCGACTATAAAAGCTACGATCGCGACCACGTCATCCGCGCCAATGGCAAACCCGACATTGCCGGCTCTTCGGATGCTGCATTTGCCGGCGATGCGCAACGCTGGAACCCCGAAGACCTTCTGGTAGCCTCGGTGGCTGCCTGTCATAAGCTGTGGTATCTGCATTTATGTTCGGATTCCCGGATACAGGTCATGAGCTATATTGATCAGGCCCATGGCGTCATGGTAAGCCACGCCAAAGGCGGCGCATTCAGCAAGGTTGTGCTGCGACCAGTCATCACGGTTAGCCGGGAGCAGGATATCGACAAGGCGCGCCAATTGCATCACGACGCCCACGAAAAATGCTTTATCGCCAGCTCGGTCAATTTCCCGATAGAGGTCCAGGCCGATATCCGGGTCGCCACCGCGCCATAATGCCGGTCTGCGCAAGCAGCCGGTAAAGGCATCAGTGTTCATTACCTGCCACGCTTACCGGCCTTCAAACCGCAAAGGCCACATGACAAACGCCACGTGGCCTTTGCAGCCGCCCTGTCAACAGGGCACCTGTTGTTCCGGCGATCAGTGCGTCACTTCGCTATCGGCACGCTTGCCCAACAAAATGGCAGCAACCAGCCCGAGACCGACGCCGAACATCACATAATAAGTTGGCGCCATGGGCGAACCGGTCTGCTGAATCAACCAGGTAACGATGAACTGGGCAAAGCCGCCGATCAGCATGACCGCCAGGTTATAGGAAATAGACAAACCCAGCGAGCGCACGCGCGTTGGAAACAGGACGGCCATCACCGTACTGAAAACGGCAAAGAAAGCAGCCGCACACAGGCCGGTTGCCAATTGCACCACAATCAGCTTGGATATGGTTGGCGCTGCAGTCAGCCACGAATAGATCGGGAACAGAATCACAAAATACAGCCCCAGCGAGCCGATCAACAAGCGGCTGCGGCCAACACGGTCTGCCAGCAGCCCCATCAGGGGCGTAAGAATAACCACCCACAATGCGCCCAGCATCTGCACCTCAAAGGTTTCCTGCAGCGGCAGATTCAGTATCTTCGTGGCAAACGTTACCAGGTAAGTAAACGTGATGTACACGGTGACGGTGGCTGCCGCCACAAGCCCGATGCCAAGAACAGTTTCGCGCCAGGCATTGACCAGCAGTTCGCCTATCGTAATACGGCGCCCTTCTGCCGCCTCCTGCTTCTTGGCATCGCGGAACACCTCGGTTTCTTCCAGTTGCTGCCGAATATACACCGCAACAGGAATGATGATCAGCCCGACAAAGAACGGGATGCGCCAGGCCCAGGCTTCGATTTCTTCCTGCGTAAAGTACACGGTCATCAAGGTGCCGGCTGCAGCGCCGATCAACAAACCGATCATCTGCCCGGTCATTTGCCATGACCCATAGAACCCGCGTTTGCCTGGCGGCGCCATTTCAATCAATAATGCCGTCGCCGTGCCAAATTCTCCACCTGCAGAAAACCCCTGGATTAGCCTTGCTATCAGAATCAGAATGGGAGCCAGAATCCCTGCGGTCAGGTAGGTCGGCGAAAACGTGATAATCGCCATGGACACGGCCATTAACGAGGTAACCAGCACCAGCGCCGCTTTACGCCCTTTTTTGTCGCCGTACATGCCAAGGATGATTCCACCCACAGGCCGCATGAAAAAACCCACGCCAAATATTGCAGTCGTCATAAGAATAGCGTTCAGATCACCACTTTTTGCAGAGGGATCCACAGGAAAGAAGAGCCTGGCGATAATCGGCGTCATGAAGGCAAAGACCAGAAAGTCGTACCATTCCAGCGCATTGCCAATCACTGCGGCAGCCAGGTTGCGCACCGAAACCTTGGTGGATTGCATGAAGATGTCCTTTACCGGTTAGAATAGAAATTAAAATACTTTGTAATGACATACAGCACAAGCACACCCGGTCGGTTAACGTGTAAAAACACTGATTTTGTGGTTTTTACATACATCTTATCCTGCATCAAGGACATTTCTCATGACTACCAATATTACCAAGGAAGAATGGCTTGCCACCCTGGTCGGCATGGACACAACCAGTCGCAACTCCAACATGGGGTTGATCGAAACGATTCGCGACGCGCTGTCCGCCCAGGGCGTAGACAGCTGGCTCACAACCGATGACAAGGGGGCCAAGGCCAATCTGTTTGCCACCCTGCCTGCTTCCGACGGACAAACCCAGGGCGGTGTCGCATTATCGGGCCACACCGACGTCGTGCCGGTGGACGGGCAGGACTGGAACAGCGATCCGTTCGCTCTGTTGCCGTCACAGGATCGCTTCTACGGTCGCGGCACCTGCGACATGAAAGGATTTATTGCAACTGCAATGGCCCTGGTTCCCGAATTCCTGCAACAAAAACGCACGAAACCCATCCACCTGGCCTTTTCCTACGATGAAGAGGTCGGTTGTGCGGGTGCGCCGTTCATGCTCAAAGAACTGCAAAAACGCAATCAGAAAATAGATGGCTGCTTGGTCGGCGAGCCCACGGGCATGCGGGTGGTGGTTGCACACAAGGGGATCAATCTGTTTACCTGCCGTGTACATGGCAAGGCGGCGCACTCGTCGCTCACCCCTTTCGGCTGCAATGCCATTGAACACGCGGCCAGGCTGATTTGCCACATCCGCGACCTTGCCGATCACTACCGTGATACCGGTCCTTATGACAAGCACTATGATGTGGCCTACTCGACCATCACCACCAATAAAATCCAAGGTGGCATCGCAGTCAATACGATTCCGGGCGAGTGCCAGTTCAACTACGAGTTTCGCAATCTGCCCGGTGTGCCCGGAGAACAAATCCAGGCAAAGATCCAGGAATATGTCAGTAAAGAGTTGCTGCCGCGCATGCAAAAAGAGTATCCTGATGCCCGCATCGATATCAGTGCCGATGCCAGCGCCCCACCGCTTGAAGCCTCTGAACAGGCGGCGATTACCGAGCTGGTTCGGGCTTTGACCCAGGACCGCGAAACGCGCAAGGTTGCCTATGGCACTGAAGCGGGTCTGTTCCAGCAACTGGGCATCCCCACCATCGTGTGTGGTCCCGGACTGATCGAGCAGGCGCACAAGCCCGACGAATTCGTGGCGTTCTCGCAATTGAACGACTGCGAAAATTTCCTGAGAAAACTGTCTGCAAGTCTTTGAATGCCATAGGGCCTTTTCTTACGGGACGGTATTGCCGAGAATCAAACGCTGTTATTGATCGGCAATACTGCGCGCATCGCGCAACTGCAAATAACCTTCATCCAAGCAATCTTTCTTTGAGTTCTAAGACCGTTATACGCTATCAGGGTCGCTAAGGACATGATGGGAGCGGCGGGATTTTTTTCGCAAATTGCCATATAGTCGCCCGGTCAAAATGATGGCATCCTGCGACAGCGAGCACTAACGAGAAAGGAGAAAGGAGAAAGCGTCCCAAAGAGAAAGCGCCCCAAAGGGGCGCCCTTACTGAACAGCCATTAAATATCATTGGCCGAAGTCCTGTTCGTCATGTTTCATATGACCTGCTGCATAGCATAATGATAAGCCGTTATACGATGCGACTATTATAGAGCAAACCAGCGCTGGAGATCGCGCATAAATGTCCTGATTACGGCCAGGAACCGCTATGCGAATTGCCGCATTGACCTGCACGTAAATCCCTATGATCGCTTGTACGGCTGATCATCCTCTACAAAAAAAGGATGTACCCCTGGTGATCTGCCCCCCAAAGGTTGAATTGATGTCCAACTTTTGGGGGGCCGTTCATGGGGGAACATCCCTTTTTTAACAACATTGGCTAACGAAAAAAAGCTGTTTGCCTCTGGTTTATCGAACCAGCGTGCCAGCAGAACACCGTCACGCAACTGCGTTCGCAAACCTTATTTCTTGGCTTGCTTGGCCTTGATATCGTCCAGCGCAAATACAAAGACCGAGTGACCGGAGTCA
>Ga0079224_100012367_pt1 | contig 11808 bp, 7 predicted proteins | sample Stecom2015_FD_80414 | JGI IMG/M metagenome (GOLD analysis project Ga0079224, IMG submission 80414) | Agricultural soil microbial communities from Utah to study Nitrogen management - Steer compost 2015 | ecosystem: Environmental > Terrestrial > Soil > Agricultural land | place: USA: Utah...
CACCACGCCGTTAGCGCCCCTCGATCCGTAAATCGCAGTTGCCGAAGCGTCTTTCAATACATCAATAGACTCAATGTCAGAGGTGTTAATGGTAGATAAAGGGTTTATTTTGGAACCCGTAGTGACGCCGGCGTCGTTTAGTGAATAGTCGTTATTAAGCGGAAAGCCGTCTATAACATATAAGGGATCACTGCCGGCCGTAATGGAGTTATTCCCCCTAATCTGCACACTCACTCCGCCGCCTGGCTGACCAGAGGTTTGCGTAACAACCACGCCCGGTACAGATCCTTGTAATAGGCGCTCCGGAGAAGCGACAGGTTGGCTCTTTAGCTCTGCCGGAACAGAAGCAACCGATCCCGTCAGGTCACCACGTTTTTGTGTACCATAACCTACCACTACCACGTCTTCCAATTGGTTGAAATCGGGCTCTAATCCAATGGCTATTGGACTTCCCGTTGCAACCACTTTCTTAACTTTATAACCAATATAGTTAATGATAAGTGTATAGGGGAACTTTTGTCCGGTGATAAAATTGAATTTCCCATCGCCATCCGTACTAGCTTTATGGGTGGTTCCTTCAATCGAGACAGTGGCGCCCGGGAGTGGCTCTTTTGAGTTACTATCAAACACTTTTCCATCGAGTGTGGAATTGATCAAAGGCTTTGTAACCTGTGCACATAGATTTCCGCTTAAAAATAAAAGAAGAGTTGACAAAAATAGTTGCCATAAATTTTTGTGGAACGGAAAAACAAGCCTATATAGTTTAGCAAAATGATTAATCATTGTATATTATTGTTAGTTGCATACAGCTTCGTAATCGACACGAAGTGATTAGGAAAAGCAAAAGATGAAATCGTTAGAAAATGGAATAATTTGCGGAGATGGGTTGTTAGCAACAACAGGAATAGCACATGGCTGATTGCATAGAATGGATCGTAAAGGCGGGACTATTTAGGCGTTTTTTAATGACCTCTTCCTTCTTTAAGGTCGTTCTTTGTTCAATTGTATTCATTTGTATGTTTTTGCTGATTTTAATAAATAGACTACTTATTTAGTAGACATTAAACTCAACACAAATATACAGGCATGGAACATGCATCGTTAGGAATAAAAACTTCCTATTTAGGCTATAAATTTTACCTATTTGGCCTAAGATCGCTTATGTAATGCTAAAAATCTACTTCAATTCCGAAACGCTTTTTTAATGCTTGTTTTGCGGCATGGTATCCACACATCCCATGCACACCTCCACCGGGAGGCGTTGAAGAAGAACAAATATAAATGTCTTTCGCGGGCGTGCCGTAGGGCGACCACCTCAAAGCGGGTCTGGTATATAATTGTTTAAGATCCATTACGCCTCCATTGATGTCGCCACCTATATAGTTTGGATTGTAGATTTCATAGGCATGTGTATTCATGCATTGCTTGGCAATTATTCGATCTTTAAATCCCGGAGCATATCGTTCTACTTGTTGTTCAATAGCCATGGTCATATCAACAGTTGAACCGTTTGGGACATGGCAATAGGCCCAGGCAATTTGATGATTCCCCATTACGCGGGTGGTATCGAACAAACTCTGTTGGGCAAGCAGTACAAAAGGTCTCTCCGGATGTTTCCCTTCCCAGACTTGTCGTTCTGCATGGGCAATTTCCTGTAGACTATTACCGAGATGTACAGTGCCGGCTTTTCTGCATTGCTCTGACTGAAAGGGTATAGGGCCGTCAAGCAACCAGTCAATTTTAAAAACACCCATCCCATAGCGATATCTGCCAAGTTGTCTCCGATAAGAGGCATGAAATCGATCTCCCGCAATTTGTATCAATTGCTTTGGCCCTAGATCAAAAAGAAATGCTCGGGCCGTAGGAAGCTTTTTAAGCGAGTCTACATAAAAACTTGTTTCAATGTCCCCACCAATCGACTTAAAATATGAAGCCAAGGCATTTGCAATTTGCTGCGATCCGCCTCGGGGAATAGGCCAACCTCCGGTATGACCGGCGATAGATAGCACCAATGCCACCGCCGATGTAGTCATATAATCTAAGGGCAACATGGAGTGAGCCGCCATACCTGCCCATAGAGCTTTCAGTTCTTCGGTTTGAAAGCGTTTTGCGAGTTGCGTTGCCGATAGAAGTGCGTTCTTACCAAAACGTATGAGCGGGAAAGGATTCGAAGGTATATGAAAAGGGGCTAATAAGTCGCTGATCAGTGTGGGCCATAACTTTGTTAAGGGTTTAAATAAATGAATGTAGGCGTTTTTATCTGTATTGAACTGACCGGATGTTTGCTCTAGTGAAGAAAAAAGCCCTACAGCCTTCCCCCCGTCTAGGGGATGAGCCGCCATAATCGGCGGATTTATGTAAGTTAACCCATGCTGTTCAAGGGGTAACCTCTTGAAAAAGGGAGATTGAAGTGCCATCGGGTGTATAGCAGAACATATATCATATATATTTCCTGAATCCATAAATTGTGCGGATCGTAGACCGCCTCCTATTGTTTCCTTCGCTTCTATCAGTAAAACTTCCAATCCGGCTTTCTGCATGGTGATGGCTGCTGCCAACCCATTGGGGCCGGAACCCACCACAATCGCATCGTAAGAATCCTTTGTCATCTGTAAATAATTAGTTCGTTCGTGTTTGTTTTATTTATGAACCCTTTGTGGTTTAAACACAACCGGATATTGTAAATTACGTGAATAAATTTACATTCCACTGTGTGATGAACATGAAATTTTAAACATGGGGGTTCATTTTATAAAGATAGATGCATGGAATATAAATTTCGAAATGGCAGCGGTAAGCAATGGGCGTTAGACTTGCACAGGCCGCCTCATTATCACCGTGGCGAATTTTATTTAGTATTTAAAAATCGGATCTGTTACTTTTGTAATATTAATTTAGAAAGTGTTATGGGATTACGAATAAAATTTAGGTATATGTTGACCTGTTGTTTGTACGCTTTGTATCTACAAGGGTGTGCAATGGCCACGCAGGAAGAAGGACCTTTGACGGCCAAACAGTATCAACAAAAACTAAAAGATAACTCCTCTGAGACTGTTCAGTTGATCGACGTGCGGACTGCTGATGAGTTTGCGGATGGACATCTTGAGCATGCGCTTAACATTGATATTAAGGATAATGATTTCGACAAAGAGGTTAGTCGTTTGGATCGGACAAAGCCTGTATTTGTATACTGCCTGGGAGGAAGTAGAAGTGCAAAGGCAACGGCAACATTAAAAGAGCTTGGATTTAAGGAAATATACGATTTAAAAGGTGGTATTATGGCCTGGAAAAATGAAAATTTGCCTGTAACACCCGGAGAGAAGCCAGTGAAGAAAGACTTATTCACCAAGACAGATTTTGACAAGATTTTGCATGAAAACAAAGTTGTTCTGATTGATTTTTATGCAGATTGGTGTATCCCTTGCAAGGAGATGGAACCGACTTTGAAAAAATTAGCTAAGGAGTATGAAGGAAAGGTGTTCATTTATCGGTTAAATATTGATCAAGCCAAGGCTTTGACCCGTGCGATGAAGGTGGAGGGAATACCGGTTTTTCATCTTTATAAGCAAGGAAAGTTAGTAAAGGAAGCGCAAGGCTTTCAGCAAGAAGAGCAATTGAGAAATTTATTGAAATCTATATAAATAATTCAATCGATACAAAGGGAAACGTTACATTTCCCTTTGTATCGATTGAATCGAGTATTAAAAATTGGTTCCTTCTTTATCCCACCAAAGACGGGTCCCGCCATTGTCGGGGCCTCCTAAAAGTTGGATGGCTTTTTGAACCTCAGCAGCATTTGTATTGTATTCGTTCTGAGGGAAAGGTAGCCTCCTAATCTGTACTTCAGTATCGATCAGGCCTCCACTGTTATTAACAACCACCGGGAAAATCCTCGGATAGCCGGTCCGTCTAAATTCACTCCAAGCTTCCTGACCTTCAGGAAAGATAGCTAACCATTTCTGTGTGATAATGCGCTCCAGTTTTTCTTCTGCTGTCGCGCCTTCGTTCCATTGTACGGTAATGGTTGTCGGTGCGGGGGCATTATTGCGGCTGTTCCGAGGGTCAACATAGGCAATAGGTGTATTGGTGTTATTTTGTATATAAGCGTTGGCTCCTTGTACACCCCATTGACTAAAGGAGCTTTGGATGCCCTGTTCATAAAGAGCCTGTACGGATCCACCGGCATTGGCCCATCCCCGAAGAGCGGCTTCTGCTCTTAGGAAATATACTTCAGCGGCGGTCATCAACATCGGTGCGGTACTTGCGCTAAAGGTAGGCGTACCGTCGTTTATGTTGAGCGAAGAATAACCGATATAGGCGTCTTTCGTTAGCCCCGCAGCACCTGCCCGAATCCCTTTGTACTGACCGGTTATGACCTTGTCGGTTGCCTTGTCCATGTATTTGGCTATGCGCGGATCTTTATAGCCCACCATATAAGATTCCAGGGAGGCATTGATTCGGGTATCCCCCCAGTTTTTAGCTATAAAGTAAAGTGGGTTGGAAAAATTGGCATCCGATGGAACCGTTATGCGGAAATTATCGGCGTTATTGTCGATGACACCACCATTGGCGGGATCCAGTGCCTTTTCAGCTTCGGTTTGCGCCAACTGAGGGTTTGCTTTTACGATACGCATCGCCAAACGTAAACGGAGCGAGTTGGCCAGACGAAGCCATTTTTGAAAGCGTGTTTTGTTATCAACTCCTTGGTAGACCAGGTCTGCCTCCCCGATATTCGCAGGCACCTGTGTTGTGTCGGTACCGTTATTGAAGGTTAATAATAAATTACGTGCCGTATCGAGTTCCAGAAACAGACGTTTATAAATATCTTCCTGACTATCATAGGGAATACTGCCGGTAATACCTACACCGCTGTATGGAATAGGGCCGTAGATATCAGTTACACGGCTGGTTGCTTCTGCCTTTACTACCAGGGCGGCTGCCCATACTGCCGGATATGTTTCTGCAAGGCCGTTGTTTTTAAGCTTATTCAGCGAATTCAGAACGTTTACATAAAGCACTTTGAAAGGTTCACCGTTCCAGCCGTTGACCATCGCATAATTGAGGTTGTTCTGTCCGCTGTTAAAAGGTGTGGGTGACATAAAATAGCCACTGTAAACATCGGCATTCAGATTCTGCTGCACCTGGTACGAATTCGGATCGCCGCCACCTGAAAAATTATAGATAGACATTTGCGCCTGACGGAAGAAAATTTCCAGATCCTGACCATTCGGCTTCAGATCTTCATCCGAAACGCCGGTATTATTGGTGTTGAGATCCTCAAAATCTTTTGTACAGCTGCTAAATCCGATCGCCAACGCTGTAAAAAGGACCATATATTTATTCAAAATTTTTGTCGTATTCATTAGAAAGTTGCATTTAGTGTTAAACCATAGCTGCGTGTAGCGGGCATCATGAAGATATCCAGACCGCTCAATGTATTGCCGGTTGACATCGTTACCTCGGGGTCAAAAGGAGCCTTTTTGTAGAAATAGATAAGGTTTCTTCCAACGGCTGACACTTTCAGGTTCTTGATAAATCCTTCTTTCAATGGGATGTCATATCCGAGTGTAAGTTCGCGTAGACGGACTACCGTTCCATCATAGATATAATTGCTGGTTACAGGCCCGATACCACCGGTTGAAGTATACCAAACCTGCGGATCGATCGTATTCACTGCGTTGCCTTGCGGATCTACACCGTTGATGGATACCCCGCCTGCTAAACGCGCATCGCCGGTCGCCTTTGATACGCCATAACCGTCCATAACGGATTGGGTTACGGACAGGACATCATAGTTGAACTTTCCGTCAATTAAAAATGAAAGCGAAAATTTCTTATAACTTAAATTGTTGTTCCACCCCATTTGCCAGAGCGGATTGGCGTTACCAAGCTTGGTATATTCCGAATTTTTCAAGGGGATGCCGTCCGCGCTGATCATAATTCTGCCCTGATCATCCCGTTGGAAATCCTGCCCGTAGATATCGCCAAAAGAGCCTCCAACTTCAAATTTTGAAGCAAAGTTATTTCTACTTTCACCCGTTAAAGCAAACTCCTGAATGTTATCGGAAAGTTCGATGATTTTGTTTTTGTTATAGGAATAATTCAGGCTCGTTGTCCAGTTGAAATTTTCTGATCGAATGGCATCGAAACTGATGAGTGCTTCAACACCCTGATTCTGGATGTTTCCTGCATTGATTGCGTAGGTGTCATAGAATGAAGCCTGACTGGCGGCAATTTTAAAGAATTGATTTTTTGTGTTCGTCTTGTAATAGGTTAAGTCTACCCCCAAGCGGCTATCAAAGAATTTCCATTCCGTACCGATTTCCAACGAGTTGGTAATCTCCGGTTTCAACTCTTTCAGGAAGGTAGTGGTGTTCATTCCGATTACACCGTATGGATTCAATGTGTTCAACAGATAGGTAGTATATGGAGGAAGATCATTACCGACCTGGGCGTACGAACCACGGATTTTCGCGAGATTGATAAAATCCGGAAAGTTGAGTTTTTCATTCAGGGCAAGTCCCAAACCTACAGACGGGTAGAAGAAGGAGCTGTTATTCGTGAAACTCAATGTACTCGACCAGTCGTTTCTCGCGGTAAGATCCAAAAATACCCAGTTGTCATAGGACAGGTTCGCACTGGCAAATATAGATTGCAATTGCCTTCTATTTCTGGCTAGGGTGCTGATATTTGGTGTTTCGGAGTTTTGCATGGTAAACACATTAGCGGTTGATAAACCGGCCGTGCCGCTGTTGTAATTTGACCCTTCTGTTTTCCAATCAGTAATGCTTGTACCTACTACACCGGTAATGCTTAGTTTATCAGCCACCTGGAAGTTCATGTTGGCGATCAAATCGGCATACTGTTGCGTAATTGTGGTATTTGTATAATTATAGGCGCCACCCGGGCGAGCTAAAATGTTATGTGTGCCGGCAAAGATCTTTGTTTCGTATACTTCACTGGTACGATCAAGACTTCCACGTGCCTGAACAGAAAGCCAGGGAGCCACTTTGTATTTGGCGCTGGCATTCAGTAATAACCGGTTTCTGTTCGAATAGTTCTGGTTGCGGTTAACAATCCACCAAGGGTTCTGTTGAGTGGTTTCGCTGTCCGAAAGAAATGGCCAGTTCTGATCATTCAGGTTTTTCTGTGCGTTGAATTGCTCAAAGGTCTTATAAGGGGCAATATCCATGCCCCGTGGAAATAGGTACAATCCTACCATCGGGTTGAAATAGAAGCCCGTTTGCGGTGCATTATCCAACTTCTGAGAGATGTAGTTCGCACCGGCCGAAACCTGTAGTTTGTCGTCCAAAAAATTAGCCGTTTCCTTAAAGTTGAGGTTATGTCTACTTAGGTCGTTGTTGGGCTGTATACCCTTTGCCTGTGTATTGGCATACGAAAAATAGGTCTGCATTTTATCATTGCCGCCAGACAGGCTCAGCGAGTTTGTTAGATTACTTCCTGTTCGCAGAAACGCAGACACATTATCGTACTTCCTGCTGTCAGTTGCGGCACCCCAGCTGTTTAAGGAAGAGGTATTGGAAACCCCATCCATTCCCTGGCCGAAGCTGTTCTGGAATTCGGGCGTGTAAGCTGCTCGATCTATTAAAGCGCTGGAAGAGAAGTTAATGACCGCTCTGCCGGATTTACCGGATTTGGTAGTGATCAGAATAACCCCATTTGCTGCCTGACTGCCATATAAAGCGGCCGCTGAGGCACCTTTCAGGACTGATATGTTCTCTATATCCTCTGGATTAATTGTAGAAATGGGATCACCGGGATCACGTTCACCTCCGAACACATTCCCCGGTTGTGCACCGGTTGTATTGTTATTAATAGGCACACCGTCTATCACATATAATACCTGATTGTTTCCAGAGGCCGATTTGTTCCCACGGAGTACAACTTTGGCCGAACCTCCCGGTCCGGACGAGCTAGGAGCAATATTAACACCCGCCACTTTACCATTCAGCGTATTAATGAGATTCGGGCTTTTTGCTTTATTTAATTCCTCAGCACCGACCTGTTGGGTGGAATAGGTCAGCGATTTTTGCGCCCGGTTAATACCAAGTGCAGTTACTACCACACCTTCAAGCTCTTGTGCCGAAGCGGTTAGCGTAATATTTAAGGTAGTGGTCTGCGCATTGATCGGCATCGTTCTGGCGTCATACCCAATAGAACTGATACTTAAAGAGCTGGCATTTTCGGGTACATTTAGCTGAAATTTGCCATTGACATCAGTTGATGTAGCGATATTGGTTCCGACCACTTTAATAGTTGCCGCGATAATAGGAGATTGATCCTGTGCATCGGTTACTGTACCCGTTAGTTGTCGTGTTTGTGCAAATGCACTCAAATGGGGCATAGTTAACATCAAAATCGCAAAAAACAGCGATTTCAATGAACACAACGTTTGGTTATTGATTTTCATTGGAATGAATTTGTTTTTTAATGGCAATGAAGCTTGCATAAATTATTCATTTGCATTTGTTTATTCATTTCGTGTCTAATCCAAAGGTGTTATTCATGAACATTTATGTTCAATGGTATCATGAGCTCATGTCACTCGGTTCGTGCTACCTTCGGCGGTTCAATGACATTCATGAACTCACTACGTTCAGTTATTTACTGTCTTCAGTATTGCAATTTATGCAGGTTTCATCTGTGTTACATTTATGATATAAAAGCTCTTTCGATAAAGCCTCACGCTTTACCGTTGCATTCCTGCCTGTGCTATATTTGGCAGGTTCAGTTTATCATAATCTTAGGTTTGAAGGGTTATCGCCTCAACGGGAGGGGGATTCGTATGAGGTGCAAACGTGTAAAAAGTTGAAACAGGTAAAAGGGTATATTGCCAGTTGGTTGCTGACAACAAATAGAGATTAAATTGGGTGAATCTCAGTTTTGAAAAATAGTTAGCCATGTGTGATAATAAAACGCCATACATAATCTTTTCGCATCAACGGTTCCGTGCACGCAGAAAGAAATCTCAGAAAAGTAAAATGTGTTTGTTTTAGTATGTTGTTAAAAGCTTTTAGCAAACATACGGTTCAAAGGTAGGATTTAATTTAATAAGTACGAATACGGGTCTCGTTTTTTGAGAAAATAACGAGAAATGTTACAAAGATAAATCCTTTACGACGCTCAGGTTGAGAATAAAAATGATTGGGTAAAGGATTTATCCTTTATTTACTCTTCTAAATGTGCGTCTACAGCAATATTTGTATTTAACAATTTAGAGATGGGACAGTTCTTTTCTGCATCGGTTACCAATTCATCTAACTTCGTTTTAGGAATACCGGGGATTTTTGCCCGAACCGTTAGAAAAGAGCTCGTAACGCTTCCGTCCTTTAATTCGATGTTACAGGTAGTTTCCAACTTTTCTACTTCAAAACCTGCCGCATCAATGTTAAAGGCAAGTTTCATGGTAAAACATCCGGCATGAGCTGCCGCGACGAGTTCTTCCGGATTGGTGCCTTTTGCATCTTCGAAACGGGTTTTATAGGAGTAAGGAGTTTCCTCAAGTACATTACTTTGTGTGGTTAGTGTGCCATTTCCTTCTTTTCCTGTTCCTTGCCAAACGGCCGTTGCGCTTCTTTTCATTTTAAAATTGTCTTAATTTTTCTATAAAGTTTGATTAACAACAAATATAATGCAGTTTTGTTTCTTTCAAAGAAGTACGTAGGTCCGATCTTGAGCAAGGTGGAAGCTTCGAACGAATTAATTATTTACAGATGAAATCGAGATGTAAACCGGACGCATATTAAAATAAATAATAGGATGAAATTGAATTTATTACGTTTTGTTTTTCTTTCTTGTTTAAGTATGTTGACTTTGACGGCCCAAGCCCAGAAAATCGATAAAGAATTTCGAAGTTTTTACAAGGGGCTTCAGCGAAATATAGAGACGGATAGACTGGATGCGATAACAAATATCGTACATTTTCCTTTACAAACGATTTATTGGGTAGACGAGCTGAATAACCTAAGTGAAGAAGAAAAGCGAGATGGTTTATTAGAGTCTGAGGATTTTGATCGTTATCGATCGGTTATCTTCAATGAAGATGTAAAGCGAATAATTCCCCGGCGACAAGTGGAGCAAGTGCAGCAAATTGATATTGAATCGAGTGGCGACTATTATAAAAGGCTTGCTGAATTAATTGACCCTGGTAGTACGTTGCTGGAACTGTACTGCCAATACGGAGAATATGATACAGTAGGAGATAATTATTTTGCTTTTGTATTTGGCAAAGTCAATGGCGAATACCGGATACTTGCCTATTATACGGACACAAGAGTTAAAGAGTAGGGGGTTAAAATACCCCCTGTATAATTCTTTTGGTCGGTTCCGGGTTACCCATTGTGTAAAAATGCAATACAGGTGCTCCCATTTTTATAAGGTCTTTACACTGCTGGATCATCCATTCAATGCCAACATCTTTTACCTCTTTTTCACTTTTGCAGGCTTGTACGGCCTTGCTTAACTCTAAAGGTATATCCAAATGGAAAACCTTCGGCAGGCTTGTAAGCTGTTTACTGGTGGTAAGGGGCTTTAATCCCGGAATAATGGGGATGTTAATATCGTTAGCACGGCATTTATCAACAAAGGCTTTATATTTATTGACATCAAAGAACATCTGGGTCACAATAAAATTGGCGCCTAGATCCACTTTTTGTTTCAGGTATTGGAAATCAGTTTCAAGGTTCGGCGCTTCGAAATGCTTCTCCGGATATCCCGCCACCCCAATGCAGAAATCGGTCTTCTCAGTATTGTCCATATAGTCATGCAAGTATTGACCATTATTCATGTTAACGACGTGTTGTAGCAGATCGGATGCATAGGCGTGACCTCCGGGAGTTGGTACAAAGGAGCTTTCGCTTTTTCGTGCATCGCCACGTAGTACAAGAACGTTATCAATACCTAAAAATTGTAAATCAATTAAAGCATTTTCCGTTTCTTCTTTTGTAAATCCACCACAGATGAGATGTGGTACGGCATCTACCTTGTATTTATTCATAATAGCTGCACAGGTTGCAACGGTACTTGGCCGTTTGCGATATGCCACCTTTTCCAGCAAACCGTTTGGATGTTGCTTGTAAATATAGTCTTCTCTTAAATAAGTAACATCGATAAAAGGGGGATTGAACTCCATTAAGGGATCAATGGTATTAAAGATGCCTTGAATACTTTGCCCTTTGATGGGAGGGAGCAGTTCGAAGGAGATGAGGGTTTTGTTTTTCGCGTTTGAGATATGTTCGGTGATTTTCATTAATTGGTTATTCGTTGTTAGTTATTTGTTGATCGTTTAAATTTCGATTTAGCTTCAGAAAGCCTCTATAATATCTTATGAACCCGTTAAGTAATTTCTTGCATTTTTCAACTAGATGTAAGCAAAAATTAAGATGTTCTTGGCATAAATATGTTAAATCAAAAGATAATATTAATTGTGTTTCTAATTCGTAAAGTGAGCCTCTAGCAATATAAAAGAATTGTAAGCTATCTTTTGGACTGTTTCTGCCACACCCTTCAGCGATATTGGATGGAATTGAAACAGCACTTCGTTGAATCTGGTTTGTTATTCCGTATTGTTCTTCTTTAGGAAAGTTTTTTGTTGCTAGATATATTTCTTTTACTAGCCTCTGGTCTCTTTCCATACGTCGAGTTCAGTATAAGGTTTGTTACCACTTTTCATTTTAATGTTCTTATTTTGGTTAATTTGTATTTATGTATCGCTCAAAATAATCATTATGCAACTTTTTTACACTAATAACTTTTAGTTAGGTTAACCAATAACCAATAACCAATAAC
>Ga0079224_100012368_pt1 | contig 11808 bp, 7 predicted proteins | sample Stecom2015_FD_80414 | JGI IMG/M metagenome (GOLD analysis project Ga0079224, IMG submission 80414) | Agricultural soil microbial communities from Utah to study Nitrogen management - Steer compost 2015 | ecosystem: Environmental > Terrestrial > Soil > Agricultural land | place: USA: Utah...
CGCCCAGGCTGCGCTCCACCAGCCCAGGGTCCATGTCCTGCGTGTGCAGCGCTTCGAGCACGCGCAGCAGGCCGTCACGCAGCTGCCCGGCAGGCATGGACGGCTGCTCCGTAGCCACCGGAAGCCCCGCTGCCGGGCCGGGTGGCCGCGTGGCGGTAACGGTGGCGCGTGCGTCTACTTGGGCCTGTCCGGCTTCCTCGGGCCCGGCAGCGGGTTGCTGCACCGATGAGGTTGCACAGCCGGCCAGCAGGACCATGGTAGCCAGCGCCGCGGCCATGCGCGGCATGCACGTTACTGCCATCCCCGGTTCCTCCCCTCCATGCGTCGGGCGTTGCCTGCCATCGTGGATCACGCAGGCGTCATGCCTGATGCTGCGCAGAATACAGGAGGCCTTCCGCGATGCCGGCTCCAGGCAGTCGGCGGCAGTGCGATGCCCCCACCGGGGGCCGGCGCGATGCGCCCGGAGCATGCCATGCATCGACCGTCGCAGCGGCGGCGCCCGCTAAGATGCGCGGGATGGCGCGCAGCCAGCCCGGCTGTCGCGCGGATGCCGTGGAGGTAGTGCATGCAAGTGTTCGGCGGGGCCCTGGCGGGCCTGTTGCTGTTGGGTGGAGTTGCGGGCCAGGCGGTGGCGGCGGGTGGGGATGGTGGTGCGTGCACGGACCTGGTCGGCCTGCGTGATGCACGCTTGCGCCTGGAAGTGACAGCGGCCGAGCGCGTACCCGCCGCCGCGCCGGGCACGGTGCGCGCGCAGCCCTACCTGCCACCGGTTGCAGTGGAGATTCCTGCGTACTGCAAGGTGTCGGGCCGCATCGACGAGCGCATCGGCGCCGGTGGCGTGCGCTATGGCATCGGCTTCGAGCTGGCGCTGCCGGAGGCGTGGAACGGCCGCTTCCTGTTCCAGGGCGGTGGCGGGCTCAATGGCTCGATCGCGCCGCCGCTGGGCACCACCGGCGCGGGTGACGTGCCGGCACTGGCGCGCGGCTTCGCCGTGGTCTCCACCGACAGCGGGCACGTCGGCGAGGGGTTTGATGCCTCCTTCATCCAGGACCAGCGCGCCGCGCTGGACTTCGCCCATGCCTCGGTGGGTACCACCACGCAGGCCGCGTTGCTGGTGATCGAACACCACTACGGCATGGCGCCGCGGCATTCGTACATGGCTGGCTGCTCCACCGGGGGCCGCGAGACCATGCAGGCCACCCAGCGCTGGCCGGAGCTGTTCGATGGCGCGCTGGTGTCCGCGCCGGCCATGCGCACCGGTTTCTCCAACCTGGCCCTGGCTCATGCGCGTGCCACCTTCGCCACGGCTGCGCCACGCGACGCCGCGGGCAAGCCGCAACTGGCACACACCTTCTCCACCGGTGACCGGGCGCTGATCCTCGACGGCCTGCTGGCGCAGTGCGATGCGCTCGACGGGCTGGCCGACGGGGTGATCGAAGACGTGCTCGGCTGCCGCTTTGATCCGGCGCGTTTGCAGTGCGCGGCCGACAAGCGCGAAGACTGCCTCGGCGCCGCCCAGGTCACCGCGCTCACCGAGGCGTTCAAGGCGCCGCGCGATGCGTCGGGCGCGCCGCTGTACGTCGATTACCCCTACGACACCGGCATCGTGTTCGAAGGCCAGGGCATCCCCGGCTTCCTGCCGTCGGCCGGCCCGGACATCCTGGCTGCGGTGATGCCGGCGGCAGAGGGGTTCGATGTGGACGCGCAGGCGCACAAGGTGCGCGCCGATGCGGTGCAGATGCTCACCGACACCAACGTGTGGACCAACCTGGGCACCTTCCTGGGCCGCGGCGGCAAGGTCATCTACTACCACGGCGTCAGCGACCCGTGGTTCTCGGCGTGGGACACGCTGGACTATTTCAAGCGCGCCGAGGCAGCCAACGGCAAGCAGGCCTGGGCCGACGCAAGCCGCTTCTACTTCGTGCCGGGCATGGGCCATTGCGGCGGCGGCACCACGCGCGACCACTTCGACCTGCTCACGCCGCTGGTGGAGTGGGTGGAGCAGGCGCGTGCGCCTGGCCGTGTGCTGGCGCAGGGTGCTGCGCTGGAAGGCGCGCGCCCGCTGTGCCCGTATCCGACCCACGCCCATTACCAGGGCGGCGACGTGGCCTCGCCGGACAGTTACGTGTGCAGGGCGCCTGAATAGACCTGGCGCCATGGCGCGGCAATCACGCCGCGCCATGCAGCGACCGGGGACACCGCGGTGCCCCCGGTCCAGGCATTACTGGCCGGCAGCCACCGGCGTATTGCGGTCATCCACCGATTCGGCGATCAGCGAGGCCACGCCGCGCGGATCTTCCTGCTGGGCCACGTGGCCGCCGGGGAAGGTGCGGATGGTCCAGCCGCGCGCCACGGCGTTCTGCCAGCTCTTGTCCTTGGACGCGCGCTCCTGCGCCGACTGGTCCTTGGGCACGAAGGCCACGTAGGTCACCGGCAGCGCCAGCGCGGCGGGGTTGCGGTAGGACACCGGCTGCTCGAAACACTTGATCGACTGCTTGACGCTGTGCGGCGGCGCGTCGCCCGGCTTGACCCACGGCACCTGCATGAAGCCGTCGCGGAAGCGGTCGGCGGGCATCGGCCCGCGGCTGCCGAACAGGTCCCAGATCGACTGGCCGTCCTGCGGCACCGCCGCATCCAGGAACACCACGTGCTTGAGGCGCTCGGGGATGCGGTCCATCACCCCGGTCACCACCATGCCGCCATAGCTGTGGCCGGTGAGCACCACATCGTGCAGGTCCTCGAACAGGATCAGGTTGACCACGTCGTTGATGTGGGTCTGCAGGTCGATGTCCGTGCTGTTGAGGTGCATGCGCTCGCCCAGGCCGGTGAGGGTGGCGCGGTACACGGTGTGGCCATCGTCGGTGAGGAACTGGCCGGTGCGCTTCCACTCCCAGCCACCGGCGGTGGCGCCGTGGACCAGGACGAAGGTGTGCTTGCCGTCGTCGCTTGCAACGGCGCGGACGGGAAGTGCGGTCAGCACAAGCAGGCTGGCCAGCAGGGCGATCAGGCGGATGGGTTGGAAAGTCATGGCATACCGGTGGTTGTGAAAACTCCCGGATAGTGCCACGCGCAAACCGCGTGGCGACGCGCCATGCAGGAACACTGGCCTGCGATATGCGTTTGTATATTGCCGCGTCATTTCACCTCCGCTTGGCGCGCGGTGCGGAACCCTGCCGTGGTCAACCACTGATCGACCACCGGCCAGGCAGCGCGCCTGGCCTCAAGCGGAGCATGCACATGAGCGATCCCCGGGAACTGGAAAGCAAATTCTGGAAGGCACTGAAGTCGGACATGACCGTGATGCTGGGCGTGGACGGGCTGGAGGACGGCCATACCCGGCCGATGACCGCCCAGCTCGAGCACGATGCACGCGGCCCGGTGTGGTTCTTCACCTCGATCGACAATGCGCTGGTGCAGCGCCTGGACACCCCGCGGCGCGCGGTGGCCGCATTCGCGGCGAAGGACCACGCACTGTTTGCCAGCATCGGCGGCCAGCTTGCCGTGGATACCGACCCGGCCGTGGTGGAGCGCCTGTGGAATCCGTTCGTGGCCGCCTGGTACACCGGCAAGGACGACCCCAAGCTGGCGCTGCTGCGCCTGGACCCGGACGAGGGCGAGGTGTGGCTCAACGAGCACAGCCTGCTGGCCGGCGTGAAGATGCTGCTGGGCGTGGACCCGAAGAAGGACTACAAGGACAAGGTGGCCAAGGTCGATCTTGGCTGAGCGCACGCGACGCCGGCCTAGAATGGATGCCTGTCCATCCGGAATGCAGGAGCTGACATGGCCACCTACCTGATCACCGGCGCCAACCGCGGCATCGGGCTGTCGCTGGCGCAGCAGCTGCAGGCGCGCGGGGACACCGTGATCGGCGTATGCCGCCGTTCCAGCGCCGAACTGGACGCCTGCGGCGCGCAGGTCATCGATGGCGTGGACATGGCCGATCCGGCCGCGGTGGCGCGCCTGCCGCAGCGCACCGGCGGCTGCCGCATCGACGGCCTGGTGCTGAACGCCGGCATCTTCACCAACGAAACCCTGGGCGCGCTGGACGCCGATGCGTTCGCGCGCATCCAGCGCCAGTTCGAGGTCAACACGCTGGGCCCGTTGCGGGTGGCGGCGGCATTGCAGGCGCAGCTCGCCGACGATGCCAAGGTCGGCATCATCACCAGCCGGATGGGTTCGGTGGAGGACAACAGCTCCGGTGCCTATTACGGCTACCGCGCATCCAAGGCGGCGGTGAACGCGATCGGCAAGTCGCTGGCGGTGGACCTGGGGCCGCGCGGCATCGCCGTGTTCCTGCTGCATCCGGGGCGGGTGGCCACCGACATGCTGGGCGGGCGCGGCGACATCGGCCCGGACGAGGCGGCCGCGCAACTGATCACGCGCCTGGACACGCTCACCGCGCAGGACAGCGGCAGCTTCTGGCACGCCAACGGCACGCCGCTGCCCTGGTAGCGACGTGCCGGTCCGGTGGTGCGTTGCCGGATGCAGCGGCTCAGGTAGCGCCGAAGCCGGGGCTGGATTGGGCCGGCGCACGCAGCGCAAGGCCGGCATCGGCCTGCATGCCGGCCAGGGCTACATCGCCATGCGGCGCAGTGCGGCTGCCGTCGTCGCGTCGTGCGCGCAGGCGTCCATCGGTGCGGTGGGTGTTGTGCCTGCGCTGCAGCGCGCACCAGGTCGCGGTGCCCAGGGCGGCAAGGCCAAGCAGTGGGACAAGGCGCATGGGAGATCCTCGGGTCGGGGGAGCGATGACGATGCGCCCGTGCCGGTGATCCGCGCGTGCATGGCGCAGCAGATGCCCGTCCCGCCCCGGCATGCACGCCGAACCGCTACCCAGTTCGCATTCGTGCGGCGGCGGCGATGCTAGTATCCGTTAGCGCTAACATCCGGACGGGATGCCGTATCGTGCGCCTCCAACAAACGTACTGGCTCGTCCTGGGAGGGACACATGTCGATTCCGAATCCTGCGCAGCCGTGCGGCCTGCGCATTGCGTCCAGCCTGTTGCGCCCGTGGCTGCTCGCAGCCGCAATGCTGGTGGCCGTTCCGGCCGTGGCCCAGCCGTCCGGTGGTCCCTACGGGCCGATCCCGCAGTCGTATCCGGTGCCGGACAGCGGCACGGTGTACTTCGTGGCGCCCGATGGTGACGCCGACGCCGCAGGCACCACGCTGTCCAGGCCCACCACCATCGAGGCGGCCATCGCCCGGGTGGTGACCGGCGACAGCATCGTGCTGCGCGGGGGCACCTATCGCACCGGCGGCCTGCAGCTCAACCAGGGCATCACCCTGCAGCCCTACCTGGGCGAACGCCCGGTGCTCAAGGGCACGCGCGTGGCCAGCGAATGGCAGGAGCTGCGCGACGGCGTATGGCGCACGAAGTGGGACCGCCTGTTCCCGGCCACGCCGCTGGCCTGGTGGCGGCTGGAGCGCGAGGGCATGCGCACCCCGCTGCACCGCTTCAACAACGACATGGTGTTCGTCGATGGCAAGCCGCTGCTGTCGCAGGGCTGGGCCGGCGAGCTGGGCGACGAGGGCTACTACATCGACTACGCCAACGGCTATGTCTATGTCGGCGTGGACCCGGCGCAGCACCAGATCGAGATCACCGCGCACGACATCGCCCTGCACCGGCCCTCGCGCGAGGTGCACGGCAAGGCGTCCGACGGCAAGGGCCCGACCATCCGCGGCCTGACCTTCACCCAGTACGCGTTCCGCGCCATCGACATCGAGGACCGCAAGCCGTCCACCGGCCCGAACGACGAGCCCACCGACGACCCGGTGGGCATCTCGCCGCGCAGCGAGCACGGCAAGCAGGTGGTGGGCACCACGCTCGAGCACGTGACCATCAGCTTCACCTCGCGCGTGGCCGGCTACTTCCGCGGCGACAACGTGACCATCCGCAACTCGCTGGTCAGCGACACCGGCACCGAGGGCATCTACCTGATCGGCTCGTCCGGCTCGCTGCTGGAGCGCAACATCGTCCGCCGCAACAACATCGAGCAGCTCACCGGCTACTTCCCGGCGGCGGTTAAGATCTTCAACCAGTCCTACGACGTGGTGGTGCGCGACAACCTGATCATCGACCACCCGCATTCCAACGGCGTGTGGTACGACGTGGGCAACGTGGAAGGCGTGTTTGCCGACAACTACGTGGAAAACACCCTGATCGGGTTCTTCTTCGAGATATCCAAGGGCGTGGTGGTAGCCGGCAACGTGTTCGCCAACAACGAGCAGGGCATCCGCATCCTCAACAGCGCCGGCGCGCGCATCTACCACAACACCTTCCTCGATTCGCAGGTGATGATCGACCGCGACGGCCGCAGTGCCACCGCCGACCACTTCGCCTGGCACCCGGCCACCGGCCCGGACGTGCACGAGCGGGTGGACCACGTGTTCGAGGGCAACCTGCTGGTGGGCGGCGAGGGCTACGACAAGCCGCTGCTGCGTTTCGACCAGCCGCAGGCGATGTGCGCCACGCAGACCCAGCGCCCGGCCAGCCGGGTGGACCACAACGTCTACGTGCGTGCCGGCGGCAGCGAGCCGCTGGTGACCTGGAGCCCCGTGCCGGGCAAGGACTGCCGCGCGCAATACGCCACCCTGGAGGCGTTCGGCCGGGCCACCGGGTTCGAGGCCAACGGCGTGTCGCTGCCGCAATACCACGGCACCGTGTTCCGCAGCGCGGAACTACGCCACTTTGAGCTGGCCCGCCAGCCGGAGGGCGTGAAGGCGGTGCCGGTCTCGGCCGAGGCTGCCAAGGTGCTCGGTTCGGCCGCACCGCGCCTGCCCGGCGCGTACCCGGCTGCGGCGCAGGATGCGCGCTGACGCCGGAGCCACGGCCACGATGTGAAGCGGAGGGGGCGGCAACGCCCCTTCCGCGTTCCTGGACTCCGCGCCGCCGGTCGCATGACCGCGCCGGCATGCATTGCGGCCGACGGCTTCATCGCTGGCACCGGAATGCTGCGATGCGCCATGGCGATGGCGCCGATTGTCCGGCACCGTCTTGACGGGTGTGCGGGCGTGGGCTGGTATTGTCGGTCGGGGTTGCCGGATGTCCGGCCATCCCCGGGCCGCGGTCAAGAATTCACCGCCACGGACCGATAGACATGATTCGACCGGCTGGAGCGGACGCGGTGCAAGCCCGTGTCCTTCCCGCCCCCTGCGCCGTGCCGACATGGACGGCCATGTCATGCAGGACGCTTTCATGCCAGTGCCACAGACACTGCCAGTTTCGCTGGACAAGGCCGGAAACCTGTCGCGTGTGCCGGCATTGGCATCGCCGGCATGGGCATTGCTGGTGTTGCTGGCCGGCCTGCTGATCACCGCCGAGCTGGCGCGGCGCGAATGGACCGACGTGCACGAGCGTGCCGGCACGATGCACCGCGCCCTGGCCGATGCGGCCGCCGGTCGCCTGCGCGAGCCGCTGTCCACCGCCGCGCTGGCCCTGCGGGCGATGCAGACGGTGCTGCTGTCCGACGACCTCATGGACCAGCGGCTGTTTGCCGAGTACCACGACAACCTGCGCGTGCGCGAGCAGTTGCCCGGCTACGTGGTCACCGCGTTCGCCCGCCGCCTCCAGGGCATCCCGGCCGGTGAGCCATCGTCCTATCCCTACGTGTTCGTGGCGCCGCTGCAGGGCAACGAGTCGATCATGGGGTTCGACATCGCCGGCCAGCCGGAGAACCTGGCCGCGCTGGAAGAAGCGCGCGATACCGATTGCACCTGCATCTCGGCGCCGTTCGCGCTGCTCCAGTTCCGCGATGCCGGTGGCGCCGCGGCGCAGGGGATCACGGTGCGGGTGCCGGTGTACACGCGCGGCCCGGTGCCGGCGACCGTGGCCGAGCGGCGCGAACGCGAGGTCGGCGCGCTGGCCTTGTCGCTGCGGCTGGAGCCGATGGTGCGGCATGCCCTGGAGGGACGCATCCTGGACTACATGCACGTGGACATCCGTGACGTGGATGCGCCCGAAGGCAGCAACCTGGTGTTCGCCACTGCTCCGGTGCCACAGGACAGCGACCGGGTCCAGCAGCGCGAGTTCGCCTTCGGCGGGCGCCGCTGGGAGCTGCACGTATGGCCGCAGGCCGCGCGCGCGGACCTGGGCCGCCTGTACCTGATCATCCTGGCCGGCACCACCATCAGCGTGCTGCTGGCACTGCTGTTGTGGCTGCAGGCCACCACCCAGCGCCGCGCGCTGGAACTGGGCCGGCGCATGAGTACGCGCTTCGGCGAGAGTGAAGCCCGCTTCCGCGTGCTCAACGACCTGCTGCCGGCGCTGGTGTTGCTGGCCGATGGCCGTGATGGCCGGGTCGCCTACGCCAACCAGGCCGCGCGGCGGCGCCTGGGTGAAGTGGCCGGCGTGCCGCTGCTGTCACTGTTTGCCGATGCCGCCATGGGGGCGCAGGCGCTGGAGGAAGCCGGTCGCGATGGCGACTGGGCCAACCGCGAGGCGGCGCTGGACGCCGCCGGCGAGCAGTTCTGGGCCAGCGTGGCCCTGGCCCGGGTCGAAGTCGACGGCGCGCCGTGGCTGCTGATGGTGGCCAGCGACACCAGCGAGCAGCGCGCACTGACCGAGCGCCTGCGCTACCAGGCCGCGCACGACGGCCTGACCGAACTGCCCAACCGCCGCGAGTTCGAGCGCCGCCTGCAGCAGGCGCTGGCTGCCGGCCGCGAAAGCGGGTCCACCTTCGCCCTGCTGTACATCGACCTGGACCAGTTCAAGCTGATCAACGACCTGGCCGGGCACATGGCCGGCGACCAGCTGCTGGTGCAACTGGTGCAGGCCATGCGCCGCCAGCTGCGCGCCGGCGACGTGCTTGCGCGGCTGGGCGGCGACGAGTTCGGGCTGCTGGCCTTCAACGTGGACCTGGCCCAGGCCACCACCCTGGCCGAGCAGATGCGCCGCTGCATCGAGCAGGTGGCATTCCTGTGGCAGGGCTGCGGCTATACGGTCAGCGCCAGCATCGGCGTGGTCCTGGCCGAACACCGCAGCAGCACCTTGAAGAACCTGCTGGCCTGGGCCGACAGCGCCTGCTACCAGGCCAAGGAGGAAGGCCGCAACCGGGTGTGGGTGTACCGCGAGGACGCCGACACCACCCGCCGCCACAGCGAGATGGAGTGGGTCAACCGCCTGCGCCTGGCGATGGAGCAGGACCGCCTGCTGCTGGATTACCAGGAAGTGCTGCCGCTGGACCCGGCCGTGCAGCGGCCCATGCACATCGAACTGCTGCTGCGCCTGCGCGAGGAGAACGGCGAGGTGGCGCTGCCCGGCGCATTCCTGCCGGCGGCAGAGCGCTACGGCCTGATGCCGGTGCTGGACCGCTGGGTAATCCGCACCGCACTGGCCAATTTCTCCAGCCTGCATCCCTGCGGCGGGGAACTGGGCACCCTGGCGATCAACCTGTCCGGCGCCAGCATCGACGACGAGGACCTGGCCGACTTCATCCTCGCCACCATCGAGGAGTTCCAGGTGCCGGCGCAGCGGGTGTGCCTGGAGATCACCGAGACGGTGGCCGTGCGCAACCTGTTCAAGGTGGTGCGGGTGATCGAGCGCCTGCGTGCGGCCGGCTGCCGCATCGCGCTGGACGATTTCGGCGCCGGCATGTCCTCCTTCGGCTACCTGAAGAACCTGCCGGTGGACATGATCAAGATCGACGGCAGCTTCGTGCGCGACCTCGGCAGCGATGCGATGAGCCAGGTGATCGTCAGCGCGGTGGTGCAGATCGGGCACCAGCGCGGGCTTGGGGTGGTGGCCGAGTGGGTCAGCGACGAACGCGTGCTGGCCGTGCTGCGCGAGCTGCAGGTGGATTACGGCCAGGGCTTCCTGCTGCACCGGCCCGAGCGGGTAGTGTTCCAGCGCAGGTCGGGCGAAGGCCTGGCCTGGTCATGACCATGGCCGTGTCCGTGTCCGTGTCCGTGTCCGTGGGCACAATGCCCGCCTGATCCCGGGTAGAACGACGCGCTCCCGGTTGCCACCATGCGCGCGGGGAACTGGAACAGTGGGGAAAGCAATGCGTGGACTGACGAGGATGGCCGTCACCCTGGCGGCAGGATGGATGCTGGCTGCGCCGGCCGGCGCGGACCCGGCGAAGGTGGACCTGGAACCCTACCTCAGGCGCGACCTGTACGAGCGGGTCAAGATCTCGCCCGACGGCGCGTACTTCGCGGTCACCGTGCCGATGGAGGACCGCACCGTGCTGGCGGTCGTGCGCCGCGACGGCATGGAGGCCACCGCCAAAATCGCCGGCGGTGCCGGCTCGGAGGTCGATGACTTCTGGTGGGCCAACGGGGAGCGGGTGGTGGTGTCGATGGCGCACCGCTACGGCTCGCGCGACCAGCCCGGGGTGATTGGCGAACTGCACGCGGTCAATGCCGATGGCAGCTACGCCAAGCTGCTGGCCAGCCCGTACGGGCTGAAGGAGAGCAACCCGCTGGTCACCCACGTGCGCACCGTGCTGGAAGGCTCGGTGTTCATGCTCGACCCGCTGCCCGGCGAACACAAGGACATCCTGGTCCAGTCGGTGGCCCAGCAGGGCGACCCCACCTCGCAGGTCGAACGGCTCGACCTCTACACCCGGCGGCGCACCCATGTCGCCTCCGGTCCGCTGCCGCACGCCAGCTTCACCACCGACGCCGCCGGCCAGGTGCGCTTTGCCCTTGGCGCCGGCAGCGACAACGTCAGCAAGCTCTACTACCGCGACGGCGACGGTGCGCAATGGCGGCTGGTCAACGAACAGGGCAGCAGCGGCCATCGCGAATTCGCGCTGGGGTTCGCCGCCGGAGGCAAGCTGGCCTACCTGCAGGTGGAGCATCCGCAGGGGCCGGACTCGCTGGTGGCCTGGGACCCGGCCAGCGGCACCTACACCCCCCTGCTGCGCGACGAGGCGGTCGACCCGTACCGCATCCTCTACGACCTGGACGGGCGCACGCCGATCGGCGCCTCGTACATGACCGACCGGGTGCGTTACCGCTTCTTCGACGAGAAGGCCCCGACCGCGCAGCTGTACCGGATGCTGGAGAAGGCCTTCGAGGGCGATGCGGTGCAGATCACCTCGGTCACCGGCGATGGCCGCGAGGCCCTGGTCTACGTGTCCAGCGACCGCAACAACGGCGACTACTTCCTGTTCGACACTGCCCGGCGCAGCGCCGAGCGGGTGTTCAGCAGGCGCAAGTGGATCGCGCCCGCCACCGTGCCGCCCTCGCGCGCGGTCAGCTTCAAGGCGCGCGACGGCCTGCAGCTGCACGGCTACCTCACCGGCCCGCTCGACGCCGGCGACGGCCCGCAGCCGATGGTGCTGCTGCCGCACGGCGGGCCGTACGGGATCCGCGACGGCTGGCAGTTCGACGACGACAGCCAGGTCCTGGCCGCGGCCGGCTATACGGTGCTGCGGGTGAACTACCGTGGCTCCGGCGGCTATGGCTGGGCGCACACGCAGGCCGGCGTGCAGGAATGGGGCGGGCGCATGCAGGACGACCTGACCGATGCGACCCGCTGGGCGATCGAGGCCGGCATCGCCGACCCGCAGCGCATCTGCATCTACGGCGCCAGCTACGGCGGCTATGCGGCGCTGATGGGCGTGGCCCGCGAGCCGGACCTGTACCGCTGCGCCGCCGGCTACGTCGGCGTCTACGACCTGCCGATGATGCACCGCGACGCCTCCAGGCGCAGCCGCTCTTCGCGCACCTGGGCGCTGGAGTGGATCGGCGCGCGCGACGACCTGGAGCAGCGCTCGCCGGTCAACCTTGCCGACCGGATCAAGGTGCCGGTGTTCCTGGCCGCCGGCGGCAACGACGAGCGTGCGCCGATCGCGCACAGCAAG
>Ga0079224_100012369_pt1 | contig 11807 bp, 11 predicted proteins | sample Stecom2015_FD_80414 | JGI IMG/M metagenome (GOLD analysis project Ga0079224, IMG submission 80414) | Agricultural soil microbial communities from Utah to study Nitrogen management - Steer compost 2015 | ecosystem: Environmental > Terrestrial > Soil > Agricultural land | place: USA: Utah...
AGGAGCGCCTCGGTCGAATAGAGCGTGAGCTCCGCGATGTTCGTCGCGTGATCGCCGATGCGCTCGAGGCAGCGGGCGGCATTCGCGAGGCGAAACACCGGCTCGAGCGGCACGTGCTCCATGTCCGCATGCTCCATGAGGCGCCGGGCGAGCGCCTGCTCGAGCTCGTCGAGGGCGTCGTCGTCCGCGATCACCTTGCGCGCGAGGGCCGCGTCGTTGCGGGCGAGCGCGTCCAGGCTCTCGGCCACCATCGTGCGCGCGGCGTTCGCCATGGCCGGCAGCCCGCATCCGACGAGCGCCGCCCCGAGCGGGCCGGCCTGCGCGGCCCGCGCGATGTTCGCCGCCTGGTCGCCGATGCGCTCGAGCTCCGTCACGACCTTCATCGCCACGGCGATGAAGCGCAGGTCCACGGCCGCCGGCTGGTAGAGCGCGAGCAGCTCGACGCACGCCTCGTCGATGGTGTTCTCGAGCGCGTCCACGTCGCGGTCAGCCGCGATCGCCTGCTCGGCGAACCCGGGCGTGCCCTCGGTCAGCGCGAGCGTCGCCATGCGAAGCTGGCTCTCCACGGTCCCGCCCATGCCGAGCAGCAGATCCTTGAGCGACTGCAGGCGATGGTGAAAGAGCGAGGACATGGCCGGACCACCATAGCATCCGCGCGCGGCGCGATCGTTGCCGCGGCGGAAAAGGCGCTGTTCCCCGGCGTGCCTTCTCCCGGCGCGCGCCCGGTCCCATATTGGTCCGGGTAGCCATGCACTCGGAAGGAGACGCTATGCACCGCAACGACGACTGGCTGCGCTACGGCGCAAAGGTTCCCCTCGAGCGGATTCTTTCCCACCGGCGCCTGCATGCGCTGTCGAAGCTCGGCCTGGAACTGCGTCGCGCGGCGGCGCGCTCGCTGAACGACGCGCTCGCGCAGGCGCACCGCACCCGCATCGGCCTCTCCCGTGAGACGGGCATCGATCACTTCGCGCTCACGCAGATCTGCACGGCGCGCCGCGCCATGGATCCGGAGCTCCTCAAGCGCGCGCTGCAAGCGCTCGGCAAGGACTGGCGCGCTCTCGAGGTCGAGTTCAGCGAGGCGATCGACTACCGCGGGCGCATGTACCCGGCCAACAGCGAGCAGTCCGCCCGCGCGCCGCTTTCGCCTCCGCTCAAGCCGTCGCTCGCGACGGGCTCGCCCTAGCGACCGCGCGCGCACGGGGCGCCTGCCGGCGATCGCCGAAGCGGGCGACCAGGAAGTCGATGAGCACGCGCACCCGGGCCGGCACGTGCGGCCCGGGAAGCCGCAGCGCGAAAAGCCGCTCCTCCGGGGGCCGCCAGGTGGGGAGCACCGCGACCAGGTGCCCGTTCGTCAGGTCCTCCTCGGCAAGGAAGAGCGGCAGCTGCGCGATGCCGATTCCCGCCCGCGCCGCGTGCCAGATGGCCACTTCGCTGTCGGCGCGGAGCGGGCCGCGCACGCTGACCACCGTCTCGCCCGCGCCGCTTTGAAGGCGCCAGAGCGCCGGGCCGGCGAAGTCGCCGTGCAGGCAGCTGTAGCGCGCGAGGTCGGCGGGCGCCTGCGGCACGCCCCTCGACGCGAGGTAGGAGGGCGCGGCGAAGAGCCCGCGCGGCACCGAGGCGATGGGGCGCGCCACCGATCGCTCCGGCGGCTGCGCCGCGCAGACGATGAGGACGTCGTGGCCTCCGGCCACCAGGTCCGGCACCGTGTCGTCGAGGGTCAGGTGCACGCGCAGCGCCGGATGCTCGGCGAGCAGGTCCGGAAGCACCCTGGAGAGGTGCAGCATGCCGAACGCCGTGGGCGCCGAGACGCGAAGGACGCCCTGCGGCGCGCCGTGGTCCTCGCGCACCGCTTCCATCGCCTTCTCCGCCTCTTCGAGCATGGCGCGGCAGTGCCGGTAGAAGCTCTCGCCCGTCTCGGTCAGCCGCAGCCCGCGCGTGTTGCGGTTGAGGAGCCGCGCGCCGAGCGCCTGCTCGAGGCGCTTCACCGCCTTGCTGAGGCGCGAGGGAGACGCGTTCGAGCGCCGCGCGGCGGCCGAGAAGCCGCGCGCCTCCACGACCTGCGCGAAGAGCGCCATGTCGTTCAGATCGGCCATGCCGGCTCCTGCTCGCGGGTGGCAAAGGCATCGGGCAGGCGCGGCGCGTCCGCCATGTACGGCACCATCTCGGCCGCCTTGGTGGCGTGACGCCCGATGCGCGCGAAAGCGCGCGCGACGTGGCCGAGGCGCTGCACGTCCGCGAGCAGGTTCGGGTCCGCCGCCGCTTCGCCGACCAGGCGACGCGCCGTCTCCTGCTGCAGGAGCTCGAGCGACGCCCGCGTCGCGACGACCTTGCTGGCGAGCGCGGCGTCGCCGCGGGCGACCGCCTGCACCGCATCGGCCACCATCTCCTGGGCGACGCTCGCCATCGCGCGCAGGCCGGCGTCGAGGAGCTGCGGCGCGATCCCGCCGCGCAGCCCCGCGCGCGCGACGCTTTCGGCCTGGTCGCCGATGCGCTCGAATTCCGTCACGGCCTTCATCGTCGCGGCGACGAAGCGCAGGCGCGCCGTGCCCGCCTCGCGCTCGCCGAGCAGGCGCGCGCAGGCCTCGTTGACCTGCAGCTCCATGGCGTCGACGTCCTCGTCCAGGGCGATCGCATGCTGGGCGGCGCCCGCGTTCGCCGTAAGCAGCCCGAGCGACGCGCGGCGCAGCTGGTCGGCGACGGTGTCGCCCATGCGGCGGAGTAGCTCGCTCAAGGCATGGCGAACGACGGACATGGAACCCTCCTGTTGAACCCCCTCGATGGGCCGACCGATCGACTGCGCGGCGACTTCCGGCCATGCACTGCGTCGGCCATGCGCGGCGACGCGCGGGCGGCCCTGCTGCGATGGCGCCCCGGTGAGCCTCGAGTCCCGCGCGAGGCGGGCGCCCGGCTACCGGGCGGCGGGATGAAAGGCGAGCGTTCCCGGCGTGGTGAGGCGGTCCGGAAAGCAGCGGCTGCAAGACGCCTGCACGGGTCGTTTTCCCAAGAAACTCAACGGACTGCGACCCACCATAGCATAGAAAAAACTTAAATCAAGCCATGGCGACGCCGGAAGCGGGCTACTCGAGCACGCCGGAGATGACGCCGACGAGGACGTTCTTCGAGTAAGGCTTGGTCACGTAGCCGTCGGCGCCGAGCTCGAGGCCGTGCGCGATCTCGTCGGGCTCCTGCTTGGCGGTGAGCAGGACGATCGGCAGGCTCGCGAAGTCGGCGTGGCGGCGAAGCTTCGCGAGGACGTCGAAGCCGTCGCCGTCGGGCAGCATCACATCGAGGAGAAGCAGGTCGGGGGCGCCGTGCTCGAGGAGCGACGCCGTCAGCGTGCGCACCGACTGTGCCGTGCGCACCTGATAGCCCGCCATGCTGACGCGCAGGTCGGCCAGCGCGAGCTGGTCGGGGTCGTCCTCGACCACGAGGATGACCGTGTCCCCGCGCGGCTTGGCGCCGTTCGCCGGCCGCCTGCGATTCTGCGAGAGGTAGGCGCCGGAAGCGGTGAGCGCCTGCGCCGCGCTCTCGCCCGCGGCCTTGGCGAGCGCCGAGAGATTGAGCGGGATGGTGCGGTCGATCGCCGAGCGCGCATCCGAGCGCAGGAAGCCGAGCTGCTCGAGCTCGCGCAGCCAGTCGCGCAGCAGCCGCTCGGGATGGCGCCGCAGGAGCGTCTCGATGCCCTGCGCATCCCCCTGCACGTCGATGATCCAGAGAAGCTGGCGGTAGTCGCTCGGAATCGAGGCGTCCTGCGTTTCCCAGGCCGTACGCCCGGCCTGCGTGATGGACCACACGATGCTTCCCCCCTCCTGACTGGCGTCGTTGCCAGCGCACTCTAGCGGAGCCGCGCGGGTCGGCCACAGGGAAGTTCGCACACGCTCCGGCGAAGCGCTTTTGTTTCACTCCTGCGCTTGCGCGCTCGGGTTCTTTTCTTGATCAGCGGTAAAAAACATGCCGGCCGATGCGGCCGATGCGCTCGCGCGAGGCAGCCCAGGCGGGCCGCACGTACGTGGCGTGATAGAAGAGCGCGCCTTTCGCGACGGGCGCGTTGCGGCCGTAATAGACAGACTCCGCCACCTGCTGCGCGAGCTGCCATTCCTTGCCCATCGGCTCGGGCAGGCGGCCGAGCAGGGTCCACGAGAAGGCGGCCTTCTCGTACACGACCTCGCAGACCGTGCGCGGGTAGAGGGCGGCGGCCTTGCGGTTCATCGTCACCTCGGCGACCGCGTACTGGCCGGCGAGCGGCTCGCCGCGCGCCTCGAAGTAGATGTTCCGCGCGAGGCACTGGAGATTCTCCCGGTGCGCGGCGACGAGGCGCTCGCGGCGCGCCTCCCGCTCGGCGACGAGGAAAGCGAGCGCGACGCCGAACGCGGCGAGGATCGTGCCGACGATGGACGCGAAGATCCACGCGTCGGTGTCGGCGCGATACCAGAAGAGCGCGGCGCGGTGGCGCCAGTGCTGCAGCACTCGCATGCGCGGGAATCTTTCTCACCCCCGCGCCGCCGGTCAAGGTCAAAGTGCCGCGGGGAGCCTCACGCGGTGGCGGGGGCGAAGCGACGGCGCAGCTCGCCGAGGCGCCGGCGCACCTCCCCGGGCGGGACGCCGGCCGACTCCAGCATGCGCTTCACCGCCGTCCGGGCGCCCGCCTCGAGCGAACGCACCTGCCGCACGCCGGCCGAGCGATGCAGCGTCAGCACATGGACCTCGTCGTGCGCGTTGGCGAAGCGCTCCTTCCATGGATCGCCTCCCGGCGTGAGGTCGAGCGCGCCGACGCCTTCCTGGAGGAGGCGCTCGCCGAGCTTCAGCAGGTGAAGCTTCCCGGGCGAGTGCTCCGCGAGGGCCTCGTCGTGGCAGACGATGGCGAGGGTCACCTCGTCGCGGCCGGCAAGGCCGACGTGCGCGGCGATCACCTTTCCGGCGAGCGTCGTCACGGTGACGTGCAGGAGGCCCGGCGCGGCGCGCATGAGCCCGAGGTGGAAGGCTTTCTTGAGCGGGTCGGCGGCGAAGGGCGCGATGGCGTGCGCGCCGCGCTGGCGCTCGTCGTAGGACGCGATGATCTCGTCGAAAGCCGCCTCGAACGCGCCGGGATCGGTGATCCTCGAGAACTCGAGCTTGCCCAGCCGCTGCAGCCGCGACCAGCGGCTCTTGTTGCTTTTCTTCCGCAGCGAGCGCTTCAGCTCGTCCGCATCGAGGCGCATGAGCGGGCGGCGGTGCGCGACGAGGCGCGCGCGCGAGCGAAAGAGCGGCGAGCCGAGCAGCGGCTCGACCGGCAGGCCGTGCGGCAGGTACTTGAACGTGAGCTCGTATCCGGGAAGGAGCTCGTCCAGCGCGGCGAGCGCGCGCACGATGAACTCGCGCTGGCACTCGGGCGTTGCGAGCCAGGCCTGGTACTCCGCCTGGTGCGCACCCGCCACCGCGACGCGCTGCGTGCGCAGGCACACCGCCAGAGCGAGCAGCCCGACCAGCATGCCGTCGTCCGTGCGAAGCGTAACGACGATCGGCCAGTATCGGGAGCGGTAGTGCTCGAACCAGGTGCGGACGAAATGACTTGACTGGCAGGGCGTGCTCCAGGGACACGCGGTCCCGAGGCGCTCCCACTCGACGAGGAAGGCGGGATCGGAGAGCTTCGCCCAGGCGTCCTCGCCGCGGTGGATGGCGAGCGCGTGGATGCGCGAGCGCGAGGGAACCCGGACGATGGGTTCGACGAGGGGCGGGGAGACGTGCGCGGCGCGGCCGGCGATGGGCTCGCTCGCACCTTCAAGGGTAACAGCCGAACTCATGCTGGATACCTCCCTTTCTCTTGCAAGGGGTTACGCGGAGGAGCTGCCCGCCGCGCGCGCCTGGCCGAGCGGCGTGCGCTCGAGCTCGAGGCGATAAGGACCGCCGAGGACGTAGGCCGCGGCGGGACTGGCGAGAAGGCGGCGCGCGAGGCCGCCGGGCGCTTGGAGCGGCACCCAGCGAAGCGACGCGTTGCCGAAGCCGACTTCCTCGAAGAGCGTCGCCCAGGTGTGCGGCGCGACCCCGCCCCGCACGCGGTCGGCGACCAGGACTTTCGCGCCCGAGCGCGTGAGCATGGCGAGGTGGGCGAATACTGCCCGATACGTCGCGCGCGCCACGGGATCGACCAGCACGCGCCGGGCGGCCGGCGGGTCCACGCGGGCGATGGTGCCCATCAGGAGCACCACGTCGAAAGGCTCCTCGTCGCGGAACTGCCGGATCGTGCGCGGGTCGAGCCGCACCGGGACGGTCGGCTCGGCCGCCTTCAGCCATGCAAAGCCGCGCGAAGCGGCGGAGGCGGCGTCGGCGGCGTCCGGCTCGAGGCATACCACCTCGCGCGCACCCATGAGCGCGGCGTAGAAGCCGTGCATGCCGTCGCGGCCGCCAATGTCGAGGACGCGCCGCCCGGCGAGCTCGATGCCCCGGAAGAGATGCCGCAGCCGATCGCGCAGGCGGGCGCCCGAGCCTCGGCGGCCGAGCCCAGCCGAGCGCTCGCAGAACGCATCGATGCGCTCGGGGTCCGCTTCGACGAGGACCGTGGTTCCCGAGACGAGTCCGGGTGGCGTGGGGTTGGAAGTGTTACGTGAATCGAAGCGAATCCGGGCCATGGCGCAGTCCGACCCCGCACAGTAGCGTTGCACGGAAAGACAATGGAATAGTGCAAGGGGACCGTCGTGCATCGCGCACTGATCCGGGCGGCACCTTGACGCGCCGGACGACGGACTCGGGCGCGGCGGCTGCGGCCGGGCTAGCGATCGACCGCCGCGAGCGCCGCGCGCACCCGCTCCGCCGGCACCGCGGCATCCCGCGCTGGCACGGCGTCGAAATCGCGGCGCAGCACCTTGACCGCATGGCGCTCGCGCTCGATTTCCTGGCGCGTGCGCACCCCGCGGCGGCGGAAGAGCGGCACCGGCGGGCACCAGCCCTGGAGTGCGTGCTGGCCGAAGAAGGCGAACACCGCCAGTGGCAGCGCGAGGAAGCGCCGGTCGACGAACGCGCCGAGCGCGGTTCCGAGGAGCGCAAGCGTGCCGGCGTTCGCCTGCAGCGTGCGCTCGATGTCCCACTCGCGCTCGAGCTCGCGCAGGTGCGCCGCCCGCGCGGCCGGGGTGGCGTCCGCGAGCCGCGCGATGCGCTCCTCGGCCCGCCTCCGGATGCGCGCGTTCACCTCGGCCGCAGTGCTGGCCGGCACCCGGGCGCTGGTCGGCGGAGACAGGTTGGCCATCACGCCGTTCCCCCGAAGTCGCCGCGCAACGCCTTGAGCGCGAAGCGCTCGCGCTCGATCTCGGCGGCGCTGCGCAGGCCGAGCCCGCGAAAGATCGGCTCGAGCGGGTAGCGGCCCGTGAGCGCGCGCAGCAGAAGCGCCGCGCCCACGATGCCGGGAATCAGGAGGAAGCGCCGCCGCACGAGCACCCCGAGCGCGAGCCCGACAAGGCCGGTGGCGGCGGCCTCGAGCTCGATCGCCCGGTCGAGATCCCATTCGCGATCGAGCGCGTGCAGGCGCAGATCGATGGCCTCCGGCGACGCGGCGAGCGTCTCGAGCTGCGAGCGGAGCCTGACATCGTCCATCGAGCACCCGATTGCTTGGAAGATTTCTCCTGCATTCTTCCCGCAGGAGCCGCGGGTGTCCGGAGTCCGTTTGGGCTAGTGCCGCTTGAGGGGAAGGCAACCGTCGGCGGGTAAAAGGGTGCCGTCTCTTCGAAAAGGCCCCGTCCCAACCATCACGAGTGGCACAGTTCGTGCTCCCGCGTTCGGCCATGCCGCCGGCTGTTCCCGTCGCGCTCGTCGCAGCGCTTCTCGTCCCCCTTCTCTTTTTCCTGCCCGCCGCGCTGAGTCCCGCTCACGCGTTCGGCTTCGAGCAGGTCGCCCAGCGGGCCCAGGAGCTCGCCGCTGCGCCATACCGCCGGCCGCCCGGCCTGCCGAAGGAGCTGCAGGGGCTCTCGTACGACGAGTACCGCGACATCCGCTTCAAGCGCGACCGGTTCCTCTGGGGCGGGGACAGCGGCCTGCCGTTCGAGGTCGCGTTCTTCCACCAGGGCCTGTACTTCGAGCACCCCGTGCGTATCCACGAGGTGACGCCGGAAGGCGTGCGGCCGATCGAGTTCGACCCGGCCAACTTCGACTACGGAAAGAACAAGCTCGACCTGGTGAAGCTGCGCTACCTGAACCTCGGCTTCGCCGGGTTCCGGGTGCACTATCCGATCAACACGTCGGGCTACAAGGACGAGGTGCTGGTCTTCCTCGGCGCGAGCTACTTCCGCGCCCTCGGGCGCGGGCAGCAGTACGGCGCCTCGGCCCGCGGCCTCGCGATCGACACGGCGCTCCCTTCGGGCGAGGAGTTCCCGCGCTTCACCGAGTTCTGGCTCGAGCGGCCGGCGCCCGGCGCCGACAGCCTCGTCGTCCATGCGCTCCTCGATTCGCCGCGGGTGGCCGGCGCGTACCGGTTCGTGCTGCGTCCGGGCGTCGACACGGTGCTCGAGGTCAAGGCGCGCCTTTTCCTGCGCGAAGGGGTCGGCAAGCTCGGGCTCGCGCCGCTCACGAGCATGTATCTCTTCGGCGAGAACCATCCCGCGCCTTACGAGGACTACCGGCCCGAAGTGCACGACTCCGACGGCCTTGCCATCCACTCGTCCACCGGCGAGTGGCTCTGGCGCCCGCTCGTGAACCCCCGGCGCCTGCTCGTCACTTCGTTCGCGCTCACCAACCCGCGTGGCTTCGGCCTGCTGCAGCGCGACCGCGAGTTCATGCGCTACGAGGACACCGAAGTGCGCCACGAGCTGAGGCCCGGCGTGTGGATCGAGCCGCGCGGCGACTGGGGCGCCGGGCGCGTCGAGCTGGTGCAGATCCCGGCGCCGGACGAGACGAACGACAACATCGTGGCGTACTGGGTGCCGGACCAGGCGCCCGCGCCCAAGCAGGCCTACGACTTCGAGTACCGGCTTTACTGGCAGAAGGACGCCGAAGTGCGGCCGCCGAGCGCCTGGGTGACGCAGAGCCGTCGCGGGCGCGGCTTCATGAAGAAGCCCGACGACAGCATCCAGTTCGTCATGGACTGGGAGGGGCCGGCGCTCGCGCGGCTGAAGCCCGACGCGGTCGTCGAGGTGCTCGTCGAGGCCGACGCCAACGCGAAGCTGCTCGAGCAGAACGTCTGGCGCAATGACCCGGGCGGCGGCTGGCGCACGGCCGTGAGGCTCAAGCGCCTGGACGCCTCGAAGCCGGTGGAGCTTCGCGCGTATCTGCGAAGCGACGGCCAGGCGATCTCCGAGACCTGGGCGTACGTGCTCCCGCCGCAATGACGCAGCCCGAGGAGGCTCTTGCATGAACGATCCCCGCCCGAGCGCCGCGCTTCTCGCCGGGCCGCCCGTCGTGCGCGGCTCCATGGCGCCGACGGCGCCCGTCTTCGAAAGCGCCCGGCGCCGCGGACGGCAGGTCCCCGCCGACTCGCCGGATCCGCGCGGCCACTGGCATCGCGCCGGGGTCCTGCGCCGGGGCCTGCTCTTCGGGCTCGTGGTCGCGCAGACCATCCTCGCCACCTACTTCATGTCGGGCGTGCTGCCCTACCAGGGCGGCGAGCCGCTCGAGGTGGCGATCCTCGCGCTCTTCGCGCTCCTCTTCGCCTGGCTCTCCGCCGGCTTCTGGACCGCGCTCGCCGGCTTCGCCGTGCTCCTCTTCGGCGACGTGCATGCCATCTCCGCCACCGCCCGCACGGCCGGCCGGGCGAAGGCGCCGGTCGATCCGGCGGCGCGAACGGCGCTCGTCATGCCGATCTGCAACGAGAGCGTGCCGCGCGTCTTCGCCGGCGTGCAGGCCACGCTCGCCTCCCTGGAGGCGACCGGCGAGCTCGAGCACTTCGACTTCTTCGTGCTCAGCGACTCGAGCGATCCCGACGCGCGCGCCGCCGAGGCGCGGGCCTGGCGCGCGCTCTGCGAGGAGCGCGGCCTGCACGGGCGGCTCTTCTACCGCTGGCGCCGCTACCGGTCGAAGAAGAAGGCCGGCAACGTCGCCGACTTCTGCCGGCGCTGGGGGCGCGCCTATCGCTACATGGTGGTGCTCGACGCCGACAGCGTGATGAGCGGCGAGTGCCTGACGGCGCTCGTTCGCCTCATGGAGGCGAATCCGAACGCCGGCATCATCCAGACGGCGCCGCGCTCGGCGGGGCGCGAGACCCTGTATGCGCGCATGCAGCAGTTCGCCGGACGCGTGTACGGGCCGCTCTTTACCGCGGGCCTGCACTACTGGCAGCTCGGCGAGGCGCACTACTGGGGCCACAACGCCATCATCCGCGTCGAGCCCTTCATGCGGCACTGCGCGCTCGGCCGGCTGCCGGGGCGCGGGCCGCTCGCGGGCGAGATCCTCTCGCACGACTTCGTCGAGGCGGCGCTCATGCGCCGCGCCGGCTGGGCCGTGTGGATCGCCTACGACCTGCCGGGCAGCCACGAGGAGATGCCTCCGAACCTGCTCGAGGAGCTCACGCGCGACCGGCGCTGGTGCCACGGCAACCTCATCAACGCGCGGCTCACGTTCGCGCGCGGCTTCCATCCGGCTCATCGGGCGGTGTTCGTCACGGGCGTGATGGCCTATCTCTCGGCGCCGCTCTGGTTCCTGTTCCTCGTCCTTTCCACGGCGCTCCTCGCGAAGCACGTCCTCGTGCCGCCGACCTATTTCGTCGAGCCGCGCCAGCTCTTCCCGCTCTGGCCGCAGTGGAACCTGGCCTGGGCGGTCGGCCTTCTCTCGGCGACGGCGGTGCTCCTTTTCGTGCCGAAGATCCTCGCGGTGGGGCTCCTCTGGGCGCGCGGCGGCGAAGGCTTCGGCGGGCGCGCGCGCCTGGCGGCGAGCGCGGCTCTCGAAGTCGTGCTCTCGGCGCTCCTCGCGCCCGTGCGCATGCTCTTCCACACCGAGTTCGTCGTCGTCGCGCTCACCGGCCTCAAGGCCGTGTGGCGATCGCCCTCGCGCGAGGACTCGGAGACGGGCTGGGGCGAGGCGCTCGCGCGGCACGGGTCGCACGCCGCATTCGGCCTTATGTGGGGCGGGGTCGCCTGGTGGCTCGAGCCGTCGTTCCTGCTGTGGCTCTCGCCGGTGGTGGGGGCGCTAATCCTGGCACCGGCAATCTCCGCCCTGACGAGCCGCGCCTCGCTCGGGCGCCGGCTGCGGCGCGCGGGGCTCTTCGTCATTCCGGAAGAGGCGGCGCCGCCGCCCGAACTCGCGCTCGTCGGGCGCCTGGCGCGCGAAGGCGAGAGGTCGGAGCGCCAGCCGGGTTTCATCGAGGCCGTGGTCGACCGCGAGCTCAACAGGACGCTTTGCGCGATTGCGCGCACACGTCCCGGGCAGCCGCAGCGGCTGCGCCGCGAGCGCGAGGCGCTCGCGCGAAGCGCCTGCCGCCGCGGGCCGCCCAGCCTTTCGGCGCGCGAGCGGGGGATGATCCTCGCCGACGGCTACGCGCTCGCGTGCCTCCACCACGAGATCTGGAACGCGCCCGTCGTGCACGGCGGCTGGCGCCACGGCACCGCGGCCCTCGTGCGCATCCGTCCGGCAACCGGACGGAAATCCGTACCTGTCCCGGATTTCCGGATCACGACCGCTTGAGGAAGTCGGCCAGGAGGTCGAGGTCGCGCCCGCGGGCGCTCGAAGGCCGCGCGGCGAGGGCGAGCGTGCGCGCCGGCACGCGCGAGGAGAACGGGCGCGCGACGAGCCCGGTGCCCTGCAGGAGATCGGCTTTCAGCGCCGTTTCGGGAAGGAGCGTGACGCCGAGGCCGCCTTCCACCATCTGCAGGAGCGTGGGCAGGCTGGTGGCCTCGATGCGGGGCCCGTGGCGG
>Ga0079224_100012370_pt1 | contig 11807 bp, 6 predicted proteins | sample Stecom2015_FD_80414 | JGI IMG/M metagenome (GOLD analysis project Ga0079224, IMG submission 80414) | Agricultural soil microbial communities from Utah to study Nitrogen management - Steer compost 2015 | ecosystem: Environmental > Terrestrial > Soil > Agricultural land | place: USA: Utah...
GCGGAGCGCTACTCGCTGGCGTTGCCCTTGGCCGAGCCGCGGGCCTTTCCACAGAACGAAGACGTGACGACCACCTTCGAGGGGCCGATCATGGAGCCCCGGAAGGCCGGCTTCCTGTCGGTGCAGGGTGCCGTGGCGCGGTTCGAGGATCCGGACGGGGCGTTTTGTGATCGTGGCGTGCAAGACCTCGCGCTCGCCAGCGAAATGGGGGCGCCGCTCATCGACCCCGACCGCGTCGAAGCGCTGGGGTTGACCTCCGAAGCGGCGCTGTCGACGTTCGCCGAGCGCCACGTCGACTACGTCCAGATCACGAGCCCTGTCCCCGGCGCCGACGATCCCCACTGGGGGCAGCAGGCGTGTGGGGCGACGTTCACCGAGCAAGCGTGTCGAGCGCTCTTCGGCTCGCCCGAAGTGCCGCAGCCGGCGCGGGATCTGGCGATCGTCGCGGCTTACCAAACCCACCTGGAGATCGAGCCGCGCGACCCGCCCGAACGGGCAGCGCCGCTGTCCGAACAAGAGCGGGAGCAGCTCCTCTCGGCGATCCAGTGCTGTTTCCCGGGCGGCCTTAGCTACACGATCCGAGGCGGTCGACAGTGGATCGTGCGCGGTTCGGAGAGCGGGTTCCGGCACGATGTGTTCGCCGCGCCAGGAGACCTGCGCTGCACCCGCGCGGCCGAGTGCAACCCGCGTGAGCGGCTGCTGCGCTCGCGCGTGATCGAGGTGTCGAGCACCGCCTGCGAGCCCGGCACCCCCGAGGAGCCCAGCAGCTGCCCCGTGGGGGCCGCCGTGGAGTTTTCCAGCAGGCTCGAAGCGACGGGCGAGGACGAAGACGGCGACGGCGAGCCCGATCTGCGGCCCGTCTGGGTGACGGAGCCGTCCCTCGCGTGCACGGTCGATTTCGGGGGCAGCCCCGGTGATGACGCCTACGTTCGACCCGGGGGACCCGGGGCTGCGTGCATTTTCCAGAGCTTGACCGAACGGTTCGTGATCTACCGGGGCAACCGGCCGTCGCTGCGCGATCAGATGTTTCGCTGGCAGGTCGGCGGCGGGTTCGTGCCGCTCTTCACCTCATTGGTCACCACGCAGAGCTCCGCGACGTTGCCGCAGTCGATCGAGGTCGTGCCGGGCCTCGGGCGCCTGGTGGTCGCCGACGGGGCGAGCCAAGGGCTCGCGATCGTCGGGCTCGATCGGTTCGAGCTCGTCAGGTTGTACCAGTAACGGGACGTTTGCGATGGCAGGCCGTCACACGCCCGTCATGGAACAGCACGCGCGGGCAAAGCGCGCGTACCCGGACGCGATCGTCTTTTTTCGCCTGGGTGATTTCTACGAGATGTTCGGCGACGACGCGGTCGTCGCCGCGCGGCTGCTCGATCTGACCCTCACCAGCCGCAACAAGGGCAAGCCGGACGAAATCCCGATGGCCGGGGTGCCGCACCATGCGGCGCACGGCTACATCCCGCGCCTGCTCGAGGCGGGCCACAAGGTCGCCATTTGCGAGCAAATGGCCGACCCCAGCAAGACACGTGGGATCGTGCCGCGGGAGGTCGTCCGGGTCATCACGCCCGGGCTCGTGATCGACGGCGAGCACCTGAAGGGACCGGCGAACAATTGGCTGGCGGCCATCGAGGCGACGGACGCGGGGGTGGGGATTGCGCTGCTCGATTTGTCGACCGGGGAGCTCAGCGCCGCCGGTCTCTCCGACGTGACCGCGCTGCTCGGCGAGCTGTGCCGCGCCCGGCCTCGCGAGGTGCTCGTCGGCGAGCAGGCGCCGCCGTCGGGCGGCGGCGCCCTGGCCGCGGTGCAGGCCGCGCTCGGCGGCGTGGTCGCCCGTCCCGACGCCCCGCTCGACGACGCGCAGATCGATCCGATCCTCGAAGATCTCGCGTCGGAGGCGCGGCGGCTCAGCACAGCGGCGCGCCGCGCCGTGGCGCGCTGCCTGCGCTTCGCCCGGGCCTGTCACCCCGGCGCCAAGCTGCCGGTTTGCCGCATTGCGTCCTGGGATCCAGCCTCGTCGCTGATCATCGACGCGATCGCACAAAGTCACCTGGAGCTGGTCGAGTCGGTGTCCGGCGCGCAGAACGCCACGCTGCTCGGGGTGATCGACGCGACCTGCACGCCCGGCGGGGCGCGCCTTTTGCGGCGGCGCTTGCTGGCGCCGCTCACCGAGGTCGATCGCATCCGCCGCCGCCTCGATCGGGTCGAGCTGTTCGTCGTCCATTCTCGGCTCCGGGCGGAGCTGCGTTCGGTGCTCGGCGCGGTCGGCGATTTGGAGCGGCTCGCGATGCGGGCGTCCCTGGGTCAGGCGACGCCGAGGGATCTGGGGGCGCTGCGAGACGGCCTTCGGGCGGCCGCCGCCGCCGTGGCCTTGCTCGAGACCCTCGACGGGTCCGATCGACAGGTGCTCGGCAGCGACGAGTCGATCGATACGGTGGCCGACCTCCAGAGCACGCTGGCCGCGGCGCTGGTCGAACGTCCCCCGGCCCAACCCAAGGACGGCGGCGTTTTTCTACCCGGCTATGACCCGGAGCTCGACGAGCTCGACACGCTGCGGCGCACCGGCACCGAGCAGATGGTCACGCTCGAGGCGCGGCTGCGCGAGGAGACCGGCATCGGTTCGCTGAAGGTGCGCTACACGCGCGTGTTCGGCTGGTACATCGAGGTCAGCCGGGGGCAGAGCGCTCGCGCGCCGGAGCGCTGGCGGCGCAAGCAGACGGTCGCTAGCGGTGAGCGCTACACCAGCGACGAGCTCGACGAGCTGGCCGATCGCATCACCACTGCCGAGGAGCGGCACCGGGAGCGGGAGCTCGAGCTCTTGCGCGCGCTGGTCGGCGCCGCCGCCGAGCAGAGCGAGCGCGTGAGGGCGCTTGCGGCACGCCTGTCCCGCTGGGATGTCGCGGCGGGCTTGGCCGAGGTCGCCCACCGCTTCGACTACGTCCGTCCGGAGGTGAACGATTCGCTCTGCCTCGAGATCGAAGACGGGCGGCACCCGGTGGTGGAGCGGCTGGCGGCGGCCGGCCGCTTCGTGCCGAACGATGTCCGCCTCGACGCCGAACGCGAGCGGCTCTGGATCGTCACCGGGCCCAACATGGCCGGCAAGAGCACGCTCCTGCGGCAGGCGGCGTTGATCGCGATCCTCGCTCAGATGGGCAGCTACGTACCGGCGCGCGCCGCTCGCATCGGCCTGATCGATCGCGTGCTCTCGCGCGTCGGGGCCAGCGACAACCTGGCTCAGGGCGAGAGCACCTTCATGGTCGAGATGCGTGAGACCGCCGAGATCCTGCGCCGCGCGGGCTCGCGCTCGCTGGTCATCCTCGACGAAATCGGGCGCGGAACGAGCACCTACGACGGGCTCAGCATCGCGTGGGCGGTGGCCGAGCACCTGGATCGGGCCATCGGTTGCCGCGCCCTGTTCGCGACGCACTATCACGAGCTGACCGCGCTGTCGGACGACAGCGCGCACGTCGCCAACTACAGCGTGAGCGCCCGAGAGCTCGATGGGGACGTCATTTTCCTGCACCGCCTGGTCCCGGGCGCCGCCAGTCGCAGCTATGGCGTGGCGGTGGCCAAGCTGGCCGGGCTGCCGGAGTCGGTTTTGTCCCGGGCCCGGGCCTTGCTCGAGCTCCTGGAGGCCGGCAACAACCCCGTCGCCGGCAACGACTCCGGGAGCGGGCGGCAGAAGGCCGGGCGCGGCAAGGCCGCGGCACAGCTCGACCTGTTTCGACAGGTCCCCGACTCACCGGTCCATCAGGAAGTCATCGCGACGCTGCAGCGCACGGACGTCGATCGGCTGACGCCCATCGACGCGCTGACGCTGCTCGCCAAGCTCAAGGCCCGCCTGGACGGGTGAGGGGGGCGTGGCCTGGACTAGCTCTAGCGGGCGCGCGGCGCGGGGGGCGTCGCCGTGCGGCCGTCTTCGGGCCAGGCGTGTTTGGGGTAGCGGCGCTTGAGCTCGCGGCGGATGCCAGGGTAGTGACGCTCCCAAAACCCGGAGAGGTCGCGAGTCACCTGGACCGCGCGCTGATTGGGCGCCAGGAGGTGCAGCGTGAGCGGCACCCGACCGCGACAGATGCTCGGGCCGTCCGCGAGCCCGAAGAAGTCCTGCAGGCGAGACTCGATGTACGGCGGTTTGTCGAGCTCGTAGCGGACGGCGACCCGCCGTCCTCCCGGCAAGACCACGTGCGCCGGGGTGTCGCGTTCGAGCGCCCGGCGCTGCTCGGGGGTGAGGGAAGCCAATAGAAGCTCGGAGGCGTCGAGCGCTTCGAGCTCCGCGAGCGAGGTGAGCCCCTCACAAATGGCGTCGAGGCTCGCCTCGGTCCGAGCCGCGACGTCGGGCAGCTCGAGCTCCGGCATCTGCTCGCCGAGCAGCGACAGCCGCGCGCGCAGGGTCGCGGCTGCCGGCTCCGACCAGGGATTGAAGCCGCGTCGCCGCGCCACCTCTGCCAGAAAGGCAGCGGTCTCTCGATCCGCGGGCGCTGGGCTTCGGCTCTCATCGAGCACGACCGAGCCGCACACGAGCCGGCTCAGTCGCTCGACGCGACCGCTCGATTCAGCGAGCACGAGCTGCTCGCGCGCCTCGACCAGCTCCGGGCTCAGGTCGAGCAACCACTCGGGCTCGATGGCGCTGGCGAGCCGCACGCGCGCGCCACCCCGCCCCGGGCGGTCCTCGACGTCGACCGCCACCATGAACTGGGGGTGGTGCACGACGCTGGCCTCGTCGAGGTGCGCGGTGGCGCCGCTCGAGAGCACGAGCCCGCTGTCGCCCGGACGGCGGCGCCGAGCGACCCGGTCGGCGAAGCCGGTCAGGATGCACTTGAGCAGCGCGTGCTCCAGCTCCGCCTCATCTTCGACAGGGGGGATCCGGTTTCTGGCGAGCGGAGCGAGCTTTTGGCGGGCGCGTTCGACGGCCGACACCGCGGAGGGGTTCAGGCCCAAGGAGCGCAGCCGCGCCGGGGTGCGGCGCCGATCGGCGCCTTCGGTGAACCGGTCGAGCAGGTCGAGCACGTCCGAGGGACCGGACATCGTCGACGGACGGGGCGCACGGCGCTGGCCGAAGCCATCGGGCGCGCGCGCGCGAATGTCGCGCTCGCCGATCAGCGCCGCCACGAGCGCCGCCTGCTTGGCCACGCCCCGGCGCTCGCCCTCGACCAGGATGCGGCCGAGCCTCGGATGCAGCGGCAGCTCGAGCAGCCGAGCGCCGATCGCGCTGAGGCGCCCCTCCGCGCTCACCGCGCCGAGCCGATCGAGCAACGTCTCGGCGGCGGACAGCGCCGCCGCTGGCGGCGGGGTGAGCCAAGGGAGCTCTCCGGGCTTCTGGACGCCGGCCGCGTGCAGGACCAGCAGCGCTTCGCTCAGGTCGAGCCGCTCCACCTCGGGGGGATCGTGCTCCGGGCGCGTTTCGAAGTCGCCGCGGGTGTACAGCCGCAAGACGCGGCCGGGGGCGGTGCGGCCGGCGCGGCCCGCGCGCTGGGTGGCCGATGCGCGGCTGATCTTGGCGAGCGCCAGCGTCGGCAGGCCGCTCCAGGGCGAGTGGGTGGCCACGCGCGCGAGCCCCGCGTCGATGATGGTCGTGACCCCCTCCACCGTGACGCTGGACTCGGCCACGTTCGTCGACAGCACGACCTTGCGGCGCTCGGCGGGCGCCACGGCCCGCGCCTGCTCTTCGATGGGCAGATCGCCGTGGAGCGGCAACACTCGAACGTCGGCGCTCTGGCAAATGGGCTCGAGCGCGGCCAGCGCGCGCCGGATCTCCGCGGCGCCGGGCAGAAACACCAGAACGTCGCCGTCGGGGCCTTCGAGCAGCGCGCGTCGCACGGCGCTGACCACCTGTTTCTCGAGCGGTCGATCGTCGGGGCGATCGAGAAACTCGATGGTCACCGGGTACACGCGACCCTCGCTCCGAAGCCGAGGACAGTCCCCCAGGAAGCGCGCCACCGGCTCGGCCTGCAAGGTCGCGCTCATCACGACCAGCTTCAGGTCGGGACGGGTGGTCTGCTGAAGCCGGCGGAGCAGGGCGAGCGCCAGGTCGGCGTCCAGGTGCCGCTCGTGAAATTCGTCGAGCACGACGGCACCCACACCGGAGAGGGTTTCATCGCCGATGAGCCGCCGGATCAGCACGCCTTCGGTGACGTAGCGGACGCGGGTGGCGCGACTGGACACGTCCTCGAAGCGGACGCTGTAGCCGACGGTGCCGCCGACCCTTTCCCCGAGCTGTGCCGCGACGTAGCCGGCCGCGAGCCGCGCCGGCAGGCGTCGCGGTTCGGAGACGAGGATTTCCCCCTGGGTCGCCTCCAGCAGGGCGGCGGGGACGCGGGTGGTCTTGCCCGCTCCCGGCGCCGCCTCGAGCACCAGGCTCGGAGTTTGTCCGGGCCGCTCCACGAGCTTGGGGAGGAGCGCATCGGCGGGCAGGGGCGGCATCGTGACCCCGGGGGCCTGCCACCGGGCGTATCCGCACGCAAGCACGCAAAGGGGGGGCGTTTGCCCCCGGCAGCGCTCACGGGCGGTGCTAGACTTTACTCATGGTCCGCCGAGCGGCTTTGTTCGACATGGACAAGACGTTGATACGGCGCGACTCGGCCACGCTGTACACCCGCTATCGCCGGGATTGCGGCGACGCGAGCTTCTGGGACACGCTGCAGGTGGCGTATTGGGCGCTGCAGTACACGCTCGGCATCATCGATGCGCCGAAGGTGGCGGCGCAGGCCCTGGAGAGCTTCAAGGGCAAGCGCGAGGCCTGGCTGCTGGAGAGCTGCGAGAGCTGGTTCACCCGCTACGTGCTGCCGCACGTCTGCGCGGAAGGCCGGCGCGCGGTCGCGCGCCACCGTGAGGATGGAGACGTGGTCGCCATCGTGACCGGCGCCACGCCCTACGCCGCCATGCCCCTGGCGCGTGAGCTTGGCATCGAGCACGTCGTGTGCACGGAGCTCGAGGTGGGCGAGGACGGCTGCTTCACGGGGAGCGTGCGCGAGCCGTTGTGCTACGGGTCGGGCAAGCTCGAGCGAGCTCAGTGCTTGAGCGAGCGCTTTGGGTTCCGGCTCGAGGACGCGACGTTCTACAGCGACAGCATCACCGACCTGCCGCTGCTCGAGCGGGTGAGGACCCCCGTGGCCGTCAACCCGGACGGCCGCCTCCGCCGGATCGCCGAACGGCGCAAGTGGCGGATCGAGCAGTGGTGACGCCCGCGGCGCGCGTCAGCGCGTCGCGAGCTCGCCGATCAGGGCTCGGAGCCGTTCGACGAAATCCAGGATCCGCGGTCCGTTGGCCAGCGCGCCCTCGGCGTCGATCACGCCGATCCGCCCGTGCTCGACGGCCGCCAGGCTCGGCAGGCCCCGCCAGGCCTCCAAGACTTGCCGGGTCGCGCTGGCGTCCAGGGGCTTGGAGCTGAGCACGATGATCTGGTCCGGATCGATTTCGAGCACGCGCTCCAGGCTCATGCGCGGCAGCCCAGCGACCGCCTCGGGCACCGCGTTGCGGGCGCGCGCCGCCCTCAAGGCGGCGCCGTGCAAGGAGTTGTCGCGGACGAACCAGACCTCCGAGAGGCGTGTCCCGGCGTAGCCGAGCACGAGCAGCACGCGCGGCGCAGCTGGGGGGGGCGGCTTGGACAACGACGTGAGCAGGCGATCGGCCAGAGCGGCAGCTTGAGCCTGGCGTCCCGTGAGCTCGCCGAGGCGGAGGGTGCTCTTGGCGATCTCGTCGAGCTCGAGCCAGGGCAGCCGCTCCGTCGGGCCGAGGCCGTCGAGCTCCGGCGCAGCCGAACGCTGGGTCGTCTGCGTCACGATCAGGTCGGGGTTCAAGCGGGCGATCCGTTCATACTGCGGTGTGATCGCGGTGCCCGCGCGCGGCAGCTCGCGAACCGGCGGCGGGTAGGCGCAATAATCGCTGACCGCGACCACGCGGTCCCCGGCCCCGATGGCGAACAGGGTTTCGGTGATGCCCGGCGACAACGACACGATGCGGACGGGCGGGCTCGAGAGCGGGGCCTGGGTCGCTGTCGGCACCAGGCGGTGCAGGCCCCAGGCGAGCGCCGAGCACAAGACGGCGAGCAGCACGGCCGCGAAGAGCCCGTGGCGGAAGTGCCCTCGATCGACGTCGGCGGCGACTGCGTCGTGCACGCTCGTCAACCCTTGACCCGCACGGCCCAGGTCAGCCGTGCGAGGTTCTTCATGACGTTCGGGACGCGTTTGAACAGGTTGATCGAGGGCGGTCGCTTCTCGATCACCCGGATCGGAATCTCGGTCACCCGAAGCTGGTCGCGGTAGGCGCGGATCACCAGCTCGCTCGCGAACACGTCCTTGTCCACGAGGCATTGCCGCACCGTCGGCTCCACGCGCGAACGACGAAAGGCCTTGAGCCCGTGCGTGTCGGTCCCCGGAAAGCCGAGGAGCACCCGCAAGAGGCCGCTGTAGACGATGCTGGCGGCGTGGCGGACGAAGGGGCGTTCATCCTCCGCTCCCCCGATGAGCTTCGAGCCGATCACCAAGTCGGCCTGGTCGGCCTCGAGGATCTCGACCGCCCGCTGGTGGAAATCGGTGTTGCAGAGATCGATTTCGTCGCAGATCACAAGCTCCCCCCGAGCCGCCAGGATGCCGGCCCGGAGCGCCTTGCCGTAGTTGGGGGCCCCGGTGCTGAGCAGCCGCACTTCGGGGTACTTGCTCGCGAGCATCTCGGCGATGGGCACGGTGTCGTCGCGGGATCCGTTCTCTGCCAAGAGGATCTCGTACGACCAGGCGAGCGGCTTCAGGCGCTCGCGCAGGTCCACCACGGCGGCGTGCAGGATCGCCTGCTCGTTGTAGACGGGGATGACGATGGAGATGTGCGGGGACACGACGTCGTTCATCTCAACAGCTCGCTGGCGCGGGCGGCGGCCTGCTGTCCGAAGAGCAGCGCGTCCTCCATCGAAGAATAGTTCCAGCCGCCGTAGCGACCGGCGGTCACGATCCGCGCGGCTTGCAGGAACGGGGTGATGGTCGCGAGCGCCGGGTAGTAGTGGTGGTCGAAGATGACGTAGGCGTGGTCGATCCGCCGAACGCGCGCGAACTCGACCTCGCTCGGGCTCGCGATGAACCCGAGGTCGACGAGCCCGGCGGCCACCCGGGGCAAGAGCGCCTCGAGCTTCGGCGCCGCCCTGTCGGCGAGCTCGACGTACAGGTTCGAGCGCCCGGCGGGCGCCATGGCCGGCGAGAAATTCGAGTAGCAACCCACCCGGTAAAAGGGGTACTTCGCCTCGGGGACGTAGACCCAGTGCAGGTCCTTGCCGGCGGGACGGTTCAGCGCGACGTCCAGGTAGTAGAGGTGGGTGCAGCGGAGCTTCGAAGCGGCCTCCGCGATCTCGGCCGGCGGCCGCTGGAGCAGGCGGAGCAGCACGGGCAGCGGCGCCGTGTTGACGAGCACGTCGTACTCTACCGTTTCGTCTTCGAACACGATCTGGCGGCGCTCGTGATCGATGCTGAGCGGGGCGCGGGACAGCTCCAGGTGCGGCAGCTGCCGCTGCATGGCCCGTGGCAGCTCGCCGATGCCGAGCCGAGGGTAGACGAAATGGGTGTTGTAGCCGAGCGCGCGCCCCGCGTGCCCGACCGCTCCGGCGAGCACGTCCTCGAGCTTCGGCAGCGGCACGAAGCGCTGGCACCAGTCGCTCGTGATCTCGCTCGGGGGCACCCCCCAGAGCCGGCTGTTGTACGGGATCATGAAGTGTTTGCTGATCCCGGGCCCGAAGTGGGCGAGGCAAAACTCTTCGAAGTTTCTGGGGACGGGCTTGGGATCGCGAAAATGCGCCTGCACGAAGCCGAGCACACACTCGTACGCCACCTCGGGGGGGAGCCCGAAGGTGTTGGCCTGGAACGGGTAGCGGGTGTAGACCCCGTGAGAAAAGATCGCGCTCTTGCGCTCGATCTCGAGGTAATCCGGGCCGATCCAAGCGAGCACCCGCCGTCGCACGTCGGGGTCGCGCAGGTGCAGCAAATGGCCGGTACGATCGAAGCGGTAGCCGGAGTCCTCGAGCGTGATCGCGTGCCCCCCAGGCCGCTCCAGCCGCTCGAAGATGCGGTGGGGAACCTGCGCCTCGCCGAGCGCGAGGGCCGCGCTCATGCCCGTCAGGCCTGCGCCCAGCACCGCGACCGGTGTCTTCTTTTGCCGAGCGGCGTTCATGGATCTCCGGGCGATCAGTGCGCCTCGTTCCAGTTTCTACCAGCGCCGACCTCGACCACCAACGGCACGTCCAGCTGGGCGACGTTCTGCATCACCTCGCGGATCTCGAGCTTGGCGCGCTCGACTTCCCCGTCGGGGACCTCGAACACCAGCTCGTCGTGGACCGTCAGCACCATGCGCGCGCCGGGCGTCTTTGGTTTGGCGAGCGCCAGCATCGACAGCTTGAGCAGGTCGGCCGCGGTGCCTTGAATCGGCATGTTCATGGCGATCCGCTCGGCGGCCAGCCGGCGCGCTCGGTTGCCGTGTTTGATGTCGGGGACCGGCCGGCGGCGGCCGAGCAGGCTCTTGACGCTCTCGCTGGTTCGGGCGGTGTCCAGCGTGCCGTTCATGAACTCGCGCACGCCGTGGTAGCGGCGGAAGTAGGTGGCGATGAAATTGGCGGCCTCCGCGCGCGGGATGCCGAGGACCTTGGCCAGACCACTGTCGCCTTGGCCGTAGATCACGCCGAAATTGACGGCCTTGGCGCGCGTGCGCATCTCGCGGGTCACCCCGCTCTCGGGCACGTCGAAGATCTCCATGGCCGTGCGCGTGTGGATGTCCTGCCCGCTGCGAAAGGCCTCGAGCAGCACCGGATCCCGAGAGAGGTGTGCCAGCACTCTGAGCTCGATCTGCGAGTAGTCGGCGCTGACCAAATGATGGCCGGGTGGGGCGACGAAGGCGGTTCGAATCGAGCGACCGAGCTCGGTGCGGATCGGGATGTTCTGCAGGTTCGGTTCGGTGGATGACAGCCGGCCGGTAGCGGCCACGGCCTGCTCCCAGCGCGTGTGGATGCGCCCGGTCGTCGAGTTGACGAGCAGCGGCAGCGCGTCCAGATAGGTGCCCTTGAGCTTGGCGAGCTGCCGGATCTCCAAGATCACCCGCGGGAGCTCGTGCTGATCGGCCAGCGCCTCGAGCGTCTCGGCGTCGGTCGAGCGCGATGTCTTGGTGCGCTTCAGCGGCTTGAGCCCGCAGTCGTCGAACAGGAGCGTCTCGAGCTGCCGGGGCGAGTGCACGTTGAAGGGCTTGCCGGCGATGCGGTGCGCCTCTTGCTCGAGCCGGTGCAGGTCCTTCTCACAGCGGCGCCCGATCTCGGCGAGGCGTGCGGTGTCGACCAGCACCCCGTCCCGCTCCATCTGGGCGAGCACCGGCGTGAGCGGCAGCTCGAGCGTCTCGTAGAGCCTGGCGAGGCCGGCGTCGTCGCCGAGCTTGCCGAGCAGGCGGTCCCAGAGCCGCGCGCTGGCGTCGGCCAAGCTCGCCGCGTAGCGCGTCGCCTCCTCGACCGTGACCTGTTCGAACGAAAGCTGAGACCCCCGCGCCTTGCGCGTCACCTCGTCGAAGGTCGGAGGGACGAGGCCGAGCTCACGCTTCGCCAGCGTGCCGAGGTCGTGGGCGGCATCCGGATCGATGAGGTAGCTGATCAGCTTTGCATCGAAGCTCCCACCCGCGAAGGCCATGCCCTGGCCAGCGAGCGCGACCTCGACCCGCTTCAGATCGTCCGCGCCCTTCTCGATCTCGGGATCGGCCAGCAGCGGGCCGAGGATTTCGCGAACCAGCGCGCCGGGTTGAGCGGGCGCCCCGACGTAGCGGTGTGCCAGGGGGACGTAGGCGGCGGTGCCGGCCTGGGCAGA
>Ga0079224_100012371_pt1 | contig 11807 bp, 9 predicted proteins | sample Stecom2015_FD_80414 | JGI IMG/M metagenome (GOLD analysis project Ga0079224, IMG submission 80414) | Agricultural soil microbial communities from Utah to study Nitrogen management - Steer compost 2015 | ecosystem: Environmental > Terrestrial > Soil > Agricultural land | place: USA: Utah...
GCCCCAGGCCCCGAGCCCCAGGCCCAAATCGCCCCACGCCCCCTAAAGGGCGACCTACGTCACGCCGCCGGCCGACTGAGGCTGGCTTGTTGGGGCCTTTGCCGTCTATCCTTCGCCGGCCCGTTACCGATAACACACCACAAGAGAGCGCTATGGACGCAATCGCCGTAAAGCCCGGGGTCAACGAAAAACTCAGCGTCGTCGAAAAGGTCGGCTACAGCTTGGGGGATCTAGCGGCCAACCTGATCTTCCAGACGTTCATCACGTTCCTCGCCTTCTTCTACACGGACGTATTCAAGATTCCGGCGGGGACGGCCTCTTCCATCATCTTCTGGGGCGGTCTCGTCGGCGGCGTGTTGTTCAACCCGATCATGGGCGTCATCGCCGATCGCACGAATACGCGCTGGGGCAAGTTCCGGCCTTGGGTGCTGTGGACTGCGGTACCGTTCGGCGTGTTCTCGCTTCTCGCCTTCACCACTCCGGATCTGGGCGAGCAGGGCAAGGTGTACTACGCGGCGATCACGTACACGCTCCTCGTCATCATCTACGCCGCGAACAATTTGCCGTATGCAGCGATGAGCGGCGTGCTCACGGGCAACATGGCGGAGCGCAATAGCCTGTCCGCGTATCGGTTCGTTGCGGTGATGATCGCGCAGTTCATCATTCAAGTGCTGCTCTTGCCGCTCGTGCTCATGCTGGGCGACGGCGATCAAGCCGTCGGTTTCCAGAAGGCCATGATGTTCTTTGCGATCATCGGCACGATCTTCTTCATCATCACGTTCCTCACGACGAAGGAACGGATCGTTCCCAGCCCCGAACAGAAATCCACGGTGAAAGAGGATCTATCCGATCTCCTCAGCAACAAGCCGTGGATCCTGACGCTGCTCGTCACGGTACTCGTCTTCATCACGCTGGCGCTGAAGGGCGGCTCTTACATCTACTATTTCCAGAACTACGTCGACGAGGGAGCGCTTGCGCGCTTCTTGGATGAGATCGGATTCAACACGTTCATCGGCGGGCTGAACTCCGTCTTGACCGGAATCGGTCTGGGCGAATTCCACTGGCCCGACGATCCCGTTGCCTCGGGCTTCGGCATCTTCAACGGCGGCGGCATCATCTTCATGATCGTCGGTATCGGCTTCTCGAAGCCGCTCGCCGATCGATTCGGCAAGCGCAACGTGTACGGTTCCGCGCTGTTCGTTTCCGCGTTGTTCCTGCTGGTCTTCGTCTTCTTTCCGCCGGATGCGATCGGGCTCATCTTTACCTCGCAGATCCTGCACGGCTTCTCCTACGGCATCACGATTCCGTTGCTGTGGGCCATGATCGCGGACGTCGCGGACTATTCGGAATGGAAGAACAATCGTCGCGCGACGGCGATCATCTTCTCCGCGATGATCCTCGGGTTGAAATTCGGCCTCGCGGTCGGCGGCGCGTTGGTCGCGAAGATTCTCGACGTGTACGGCTACGTGCGCGGGGCGGCCGAGCAGAGCGCCGAGGTCGTCACCGGCATCAAGCTCGCGATCAGCCTCTATTCCGCGATCCCCTTCTTCATTTGTTGCGCCTTGCTGTTCTTCTACGAGATCAACAAGGCGATGGAGACGCGCATCGAGACGGAGCTTGGCGCGAGGCGTACCGCATAGCGTAGGGGTAGGGCACAGGGGGTAGGGGATAGTCAGAAGGGCGATCCGGGCGCCGGGCGTCTGGCTATCCCCTATCCCCTGGTCGTTAGCCCCTTCAGGAGTGAATGAAGATGTCGGATGAATCAAACGTCGATTTCAAGGCCCTTGCCGAGAAGGCGATCTCTCAGCCCGTCGTAACGCATATCTACACCGCGGACCCTTCGGCGCATGTGTTCGAAGGCAAGCTGTATATCTATCCGTCGCACGACATCGACGCGGGCATCCCCTTCAACGATCTCGGCGATCATTTCGCGATGGAGGACTACCACGTCCTGCGTCTCGACTCCCCGACGGGCCCGGCGGTCGACTGCGGCGTCGCGCTGCACGTGAACGACGTGCCGTGGGCCGAGCGGCAGATGTGGGCGCCCGACGCCGCGACGAAGGACGGCAAATACTATTTCTACTTCCCCGCGAAGCGCCCGGACGGAATCTTCCAAATCGGCGTGGCGGTCGGCGACCGACCGGAAGGCCCTTTCAAGCCCGAGCCGAAACCCATCGAGGGCAGCTATTCCATCGATCCCGCCGTGTTCGGCGATGACGACGGCTCCTTTTATATGTACTTCGGCGGCATTTGGGGCGGGCAGCTCCAGAAGTACCGCAACAATGTCTACGACGCGAACAACGAAGAGCCCCTCGACGACGAGCCGGCGCTCGGACCGCGCATCGCACGGCTCACGCCCGACATGAAACAGTTCGCGGAAGCGCCGCGCGAGGTCGCGATCCTGGACGAGGGCGGCAAGCCGCTTCGTGCCGGCGACCACGAGCGCCGCTTCTTCGAGGCGCCTTGGCTGCACAAGTATCGCGGCAAGTACTATCTCTCGTACTCGACGGGCAACACACACCTGCTGTGCTACGCGATCGGCGACAACCCGTACGGCCCGTTTACTTATCAGGGCCGGATCCTCTCGCCGGTCGTCGGCTGGACGACGCATCACTCGATCTGCGAGTACCAAGGCAAGTGGTATCTCTTCTATCACGACTCGATTCTGTCGCAGGGCGTGACGCACCTACGATCGGTGAAAGTGACGGAGCTTCACTACGACGCGGACGGCCGCATCATTCCGATCGATCCGTATAGGGACTGAAGCCTCGATCGGATTGAGAACGGAGTAACCGCAAAGAGCACAAGGATCACAAAAGGAAGAGAGCGCCAGTCCGCTCATTCTTAGTCGCCTCATCCTTCTGTCTTGTGCGCTTTGTGTGCTCTTTGTGGTTCTCTCGAGCTCCGCGACAAGATTCCCCTACCGGCCAATCGCGGCTACACACCGGTGGAAGAGACAGCGCGCGCCCTGCGCGCTGCTATGATTGCTGAAAAGAAAACCACTTCCACGAAAGGAGGTTCGAATGCCTTGGTGGGGATGGCTGATTGCGGGTGCCGCACTGCTCGCGTCGGAGCTGCTGCTGATCGATGCGCAGTTCTATCTCGTTTTTCTCGGCAGGCCTGGCGGCATGGAAGCGATGCAGTTGCGAGTGGCGGAAGAATACGTGAAGCAGTTCGGCAAGCTCGCCGATGAAGCCTCGAGCAAGCTGATCGTGCCTGCCACCTTGAGCGACGTCTCATCGATGATCGCGCTCGCGACGAGCGTGGTGAAGAATCAGAGCCGAGTGTCCGGGGCGTAGATAGCGACATGGGACAAAGACACGCCTGAGATGCACAGAGTTCCGAGTTCCACCGGCGTCTACAGCGAGATGCCAGATTCGGCGAGCGACAGGCCCTCCGTGCCCACCGCGCCTAGAGGTGGAAGAAGAGAAGCAGAAGGGAAGTAGGATCGAGGAGCGAGAACAAACAGGAGAAGCCGCCGCAGGCTAGGCGCCCGATCTGCCGACAGGCGCGCGGGGAATCAGACACCGCCCTCCAGATTGTGTCGCGAAGGGTGGGTCTGACGGGTGTCACTTCGTCCGCTTTCGCTTCACGTACACGCGAACGTAATCCACCTGAAGTCGAGCGGGGAATTTCTCATCGGCAATGCCATGTCGACCCGCCCAGCTGCCGCCGATCGCAAGATTGAGCAGGATGTGTGCGGGGGCGGCCGGCTGGCCGTCGTTGTACGCCCATCGATAGCGCTCGCACATCACCTTCAAGCCGTCGATGAAGTAGCACACATCGCGGTGAGTCCATTCGGCCGCGACTTCGATCCATCTGTCGCGCAGTGAATAGGGAGATTTATAGGTATTCCACCGCAGGTTGAAGCTCGGGACGGAGAATGTCACTTCTTTCTTGCCGCTTTCGGTCTGGCCCTTCGAGCGGATCTGCGAACCCACGCGCAGCATGAATTCGGTGTCCTCCTGCTCGTTGAGAGCGCCCTCGAAAATGTCGATCTCCGGCGGCCATCCGGTCGTGCCGTCGGGTTTACGATCCGAGTTGAGCCACAGCGACGGCCACGTGCCGCGAACGTTCGGTAGCTTTACGCGTGCTGTGACGTAGTAGCTCGCACCTTGCTCCGGAACGAAGAGTTGCTTGCTTCGAATCATCGCAGCTTCGTAAGGTGCTTCCTCGCTCGCGCCCGTCTTCGTCGCGCGCAGCTCGAGAATGCCTGATGACACGACGTGCATGCGCTCGCCGCGCGTGTTGAAGTCGACGTAGCGTTGCACCTCATCGTTGAGATGGTCCGCGGTTCCTTCGCCGGGGTACTGGCATTCGGCATCGATGATCTGAGGCTTGGCGCCGCCCCCATAGAGATAGCGCGTGCACCAGCGCGCCCGGTCGAGCTCGCTTCCGGCGAATTCGTCCGCGAAGACGAACGTGTAGCCGGGCGGGTGAAAATCTCCCGGGTCGTCTGCGTGGCAAGCGTCGCCGCCGCACAGAACGGGCGGGTGAGGTCGGGCGGGATCTGGACTTGCGTATGCGGCGTACGCGGCGAGCACGCCGGCCCCGATACACGGCAAAAGCGCATGGAGTCGCTTCGGGAAAGCCAATATCGATCGCATCGCTTGCACCTCCTTGCGCGCAACTGTCAGGGTTTGCGAACGGCAAAATCGGCGAGCGACGTCGTCGCGCTCGCGGGCGGCGGGACGGTCGCGCGTTCCGGTAGCTCGCTTACCTTGAGCAGACGTTCGAACCGCGGGCGTAGCCACGCGCCGACCGTGCGATAGTGTCGTTCGAACGCGAGATAGAGCAGATAAGAGCAGACGTGTGCGAGCAGGACCGCGATTGCGGCGCGCACGCGAAGATCTTCGATCGGCAGCGACTCCAGCGTCGCAATCAACACCGTGTTGTGCAGCAGATAGAGGCTGTAGCTGTACGAAGCCGCCCGCTCGAGAAAGCGCTTCCACCGGTCCGAAAAGCGCGCGATCGTGAGCAAGTACGCGAGCACGCCGAACATGACGATCGCGAGCAGTGTCGCGGTCTGCAGATCGTACGGTGAGAAGCCGACCTTGCCGGCTCGACCGATGAGCGCAATCGTGCCGAACGCCACCATCACGATCGAGACCGCTGGCGCATTCGCATAGCCCGTCTTGCGCCAACGATGGAATACGAGACCGATCAGCGCGCCGACGATCCAGATCAGGCTCAACGATTTTCCGCCGCCAGCCGCGGCGTTCCAAACGACGACGGGAAAGCTGATCGAGGTGAGCGCGAACAGCCACCGCCGATCGAGCCGCTCGCGCCCGATCAAACAGAAGAAGAACAAGCCGGCGGCGACATAGATCCACATCTCGATCGCGACGGTCCAGAAGGGCTCCGCGCTGTTGTACGGCCGAATCCGCCAAGCGAGCTCGATGCCGAGGAGATCGAGGAACTGAAATGCACTGTGATCCTGCAGCAAGGCGAGATTGCCGAGGAATGCGAGCATGCCGGCGTTCGCGCCATCTTCACTGTAGCGCCCGTCGATGAAGGCCAGGTTCGCGAGCGCGATGACGACGAGCGCCGGCACGTACGGCGTCAGAATGCGCGCGGTGCGATCGGCCATGAAGGCGGGTACGTGCACTCCCGGACGCGCCGCACGGGAGAGCATCGACTGCATGATCAAGAAGCCGGACAACAAGAAGAAGATCGTGACGCCGAGACTGCCGAACGGGTAGCGTTTGATACCGAAGTAGAGCGCGAGCACGTGCGCGACGATGACGAGGTTCGCGCCGAGCGCACGCAAGCCATCGAGATATGCGGAGCCGGCATCGCTGATCGCCGGCGTGGGCAGTGCTCTATCGCTCGGTACGCTCATGATCGTGACGCCTCTTGGATGTCGCGAAGCGCCGGGCGCAGCAGCGTCTTCCAGCGCGCATGGCCCGCCGGCGACAGATGCAGCAGGTCCGATCTGAAATAGCGCGGGTTCGGAGCGCCGTCCGGTGTGGCAGTCGCCGCGAACAGATCGACGATCACGACGTGCGGATCGTCGTGCGCGATCGCTCTCAGACCTTGGTTCAAGACTTCGCGCTGCTTCTCGTCGATCGGCGCTTTCGGGTCCGCGCTCGGCGGCACGGTGCAGAGCAGGACGGGCAGGGAACGCTCTCGATCTCGCGCGAGGCGCAGCATCGATCGCACGTTCGCGAGCGTCTTGGAGGCATCCTGCCGTGCCGTGAGGTCGTTCGTTCCGATCAGAATGACGATCGCCTTCGGATCGAGTGCGAGCACGTCCTCCTCGAACCGAAACAGGAGACCGCGGCTCACGTCACCGCCGATACCGCGATTCGCAACCCGATGCTCGGGGAAATCCTGCGCGAGCGAACGCCAGGACGCCGTGAGGGAGTCGCCCGCGAAGACGATGCTGTTTCGCGCCCGTTCTCGCGCGCGCCAGAATGCCTGACGATTGTCGGTCATGAAATCGAACACGCGTATGACGCCCACGCCGGGCCAATCTTCAGCGCGCGTCGGATAAGGCGACGGCCCTTCTTCGGCGAGCGAAGGACACGCGAATGCGATGGCGATGCAAAGCATCAGCCGCCGGATCGCGAGCGAAAGTGCGGTGGGAGGAGCGCTCATGATCGTGAGGTCCGCTAGAACACGAAGCGCAACGCTACACTCGCGACTTGCGCGTCGTATTCGCGTGTCGGCCGATTGGAGCTGCGCTCGATGTAAGCCCAGGTCAAATCGAGCTCGAGAAAATCCCTGGGGGCGTACGATGCGGTGAATCGTGCAATGTCGACTTCGTCGATCCTGCCGGCATCCGCTTCGATCGAAGGTTCGCCTGACCCGGAGAGAATCGGCGTGCCGATATAGTCTTGTTCCTCGTAGACGTACTCGATCGCGAGCTCGAGCTTGTCGGAGGGCGTCCACTTCGGTCCGATGCTCGCGCCGTCCGCGACGAAGTAGTCGGATTCTGCATCGACATACGCTTTGAGATCGCGCCACGCGGACAGCTCGAAACCGAGCTTTGAGCGAGGTTGCCAATCGAGCGTCGCGCGCCAGATGCCGCTCGAATAGTCGTTCGAGATCGATCCCGGTGCGTAGGTACGCTCGAGATTGCCGACGTTGCCGCGGAAGTGCAGCTTCGACGTGATCTCGTACTCCGTTCGGAAGTTGATCAGCGTCTCCTCGTAGCTGCGGTCGCGCGCATCGGCGCTGCCCGGCGCAAAGCTGTCCGGGAAATCGCCTTCGAGATACTGATACTCGAGGATGAAGCGGTCGGTCGCCGATGACGCGTACTCGATGCCGCCCCAAGCGGCCTCGCTCTCGAAGTTCTCCGCGCGGCGTTCGTCGTCGCTGTGCTCGGTGCGCCTCGCGCGCGCACCCGCGAGCAGCGCGAAGCGCGGCCCCAGTTCGAAGCGAGCTTCGAGCTCGCCGCCGAGCGCCTCGACGATATCGCGCTCGACGAAGCGATAGTTCGTGTAGCTCGCGAGCGAGCGCTGATAATCGCCCGACAGCTCGCCGCTCCAACGCGAGCCGAACGTCCAGTCGAGAACGAGATTCGCGGCACCGCCCGTGTAGTCGAGCTGATCGTTGTTGCGGAACCGTACGTCGTCGACGCGCCCGGTAAATCTCAGATCCTGCCGCCCGAGGTTGAGTTGCGTGCGGAATCCTGCGGTTAGCTGATTGATGTAGTCCGCGCTCTCCTCGATCGGCTGCTCGCTCGGATCGCGCAACGCGGGCTCCGGCAGTCTGAACAGGTTGTCGTCGTACATGAGCCGATCCGCGACGAAGAACGCGAGGGGCTGCTCGCGCTCGGACGTCTGTGCAAGCGCACTGCCGCTCGCAGCAATGAGCCCCATCGTCAGGGCACCAAGAGATTTCGCTTTCGTCTCCACGCTTCCTCCGAATCAGGCGGTCTTGGGCGCGCGCACCCGAGCGAGCGTCTCGCGTACGTCGGCGTAGATAGCGGGATAGATGACGCCGAGCGCGGCAAGGTAGATGAACGTTCCGAGCACCGCGCCCACGCTGAGGTGCGCGAGTGTCGATGGCAGAAGGGTCGGCCAACGCCAGACGAAGATCGCGACGCCGAGCCCCATGGCAGCGGCCGCGAAGAACGGACGGATCCATTGCGCGAAATACCGCGCGGGTTCGATGCCGGCCGCCCGACGCAAGAGCCGGATCCGAATCGGCCAATAGAGGTATTGTCGTGCGACGACGGCAACCGCAACCGCGAGAACGCCGTGAGGGGCGGCGAGCAAGACGAGGATGACGCCGAGAAGACTTTGACCGAGCGTCAACATGAGCGCGTCCTTCGCCCTTCCCGTCGCAACGAGGAGATTGCGGTCGAAGTAAGCCACCGCATTGATCGCGCCGAGTGCCGTCAGAATCTGGAAGATCGGTACGCTGCCCTGCCACTGATCTCCGAGCACCCACGGCACCAAAAGAGGGGCGAGCGCCGCCGCGAGCGCAAAGCATGGCAGCGTGATCGCGCTGCTCGCACCCGTCAGTCGATAGAGCCATGCGGACAATCGCGAGCGATCGTGCTGCAGGCGCGAGAAGACGGGCAGCGAAACGGCGGCGAACACCGAAGAGAAGATCTCGATCATGATCATGACGATCTTCATCGCCATGTAGTACCAGCCGAGCGCTTGCGCGCCGAGATACGCGGCAACGAGCATCCGGTCGGCTTGCGAGCCGAAGAACGCCAACAGCTCGATGCCGAGCACGCCGAAACCGATCGGCCAAAGGTCGCGTAGCGCATCCACGCTCGGCCGGGTGCGCGGGCGCCAATCGGTTGCGGCCCATAGCGCAACGAGACCGACGATGCCGTTCGCGAGCGTCTGCGCGACCAAGCTCCATACGCCGTATCCCGCGAGCGCCATGGCGATGCCCACGGCACCGCCCGCGACGGTGCTTGCGAGCCGGCGAATCGCGAGCGTCTTGAACTTGAAATCGCGCTCGAGAAGCGCGTACGGCGTGCACGTGAGCGCGTTGATGATCAAGCCGATCGAGAGCCATCTGAGGACCGCGGCGAGCTCGGGTGCATCCGCCGCAGCGGCGACGATCGGCGCGACGAGTATCGTGCCGGCCGTCATCACGATGGCCATTGCCAACGAAGCCCAGAATGCACTGTCCGAATGTTTTGCGGTCAGCGTCTCTCTCTGGATCAGCGCCTTGCCGAATCCTTGTTCGACGAAGATGCCCGCGAACGTCATGAAGATCGCTGCGAGCGCAACGAGCCCGAAGTCGGCTGGCGTGAGCAGGCGACCGAGCACGAGAATCGTGAGGAGCGAAGCGATGCGCGTCCCCCAGCGGTCGACGACGACCCATCCGACGGAGCGCGCGGCGGTGCGCCCGAGCGACTCCGTCGCGGACGTCGCGCGTGTGCGGGATGCCGGGACGGGCGTCAACTCCATGTTTGGTCCGCTCGCGCTCATATTTCCGATGAGTCGAGAGTCATCTCTCGTTCGCCGGATGCTGTTGCTCGGCTGGAGGTCTCGCGGCCTTCGCTCGGCGCGCGGCTGTGCCGATAGAAGTGCAGCGTCGTGCGTGCGATGTCGTCCCAGTCGAAGTGCGATAGATCCGGCCGCTCGTGTTCGCCCGGTCGTTCCGGGTCGTTCATCGCGTCGCGCATTAGCTCGGGAGTGAGCGAACCGTCGTAGAGCTGCAGCCAGCGGCGGCCGACGTGAGCTTGTAGCTCCGGCAGCGCACCGAGACGCGGGGCGAGCACGCTGCGATTCATCGATAGCGCGTGCATGACGCTGCCCGAGTTCAACACGCTGTCGAACGGAATCACGATCTTGTCGGCCGCGCTGAGATAGAGTCCGAGCCGATCGTCGGGAATGAACTCGAGATGCAGGTGGATGCGGTCGTCGCCGGCTGCGAGCGCCTCGAGGTCCGTGGCGCGCATCCCGAGCACGGGACGGCCAGCGACGAGAAGCTGCGCATCGCGTGCTTCGAGCGCGCGAAAGGTGCGAATCAGCAGCGGTACGTTCTTGTAGCGCCGAATGTTTCCGAAGTAGACGAACGTGAAGCGCTCCGTTGCAAGGCCGAGCGCCTCGCGTGCCGAAGCGCGCGAGCGGGGCGGCGGGCAGACATTCCGATAGTGGCCGTGCGGCACGACGACCGCCGGCTTCGATCGCAGCGCCGGATACATCTCCAGCGCCGACTGCAAGCCTTTGTGCGTCAGTGCCATGACATTCGTGCACGCACGAGGAAACCAGAGCGGGAACAACGAGCGGGAGATCCAGTGATCCTTCTCGTGCGGCTTCAAGTTGTGGATCATCCACACGATGCGCGTGCCGCGCGCCCGCAGCAGCGCACAGGTCAGCCCGAGGCGAACGTGCTTGCCGATCGCGCGCCACCAGGAATGGGTGCGCAGATGCGTGTCGGGCCAATGCATGTGGACGATGTCGTAGCGCTCGCGGTTTGCGCGAACGAACGTGAAGTCATCGACGAGCGCGCCCCGCGCTTCCAGACTGTTCGAGAAGTTGGCGAGATAGGCATTCTCGTTCTGCTTCGGGAAGGCGCACACGCGCAGCGGTCGCGTATCGCTCGGGCCTGCATTCGGGTCGCGGTTGGCCGCGGGCCACTTCTCGACCTCCGCGGCGGACCTGAGTCGCTGCACGCGGGCCAGGAGCGTATCTATTCGCTCTTGCAGACGTGCCGCGTCCGAGAGTTGGAACACGCTTGGGTCGTCTCGGCGTCTATTCAGCGCGCGGACGAGGCGCCGCTCCGCGAGCGCTTGAAGCGGGCGCGTCGCCTCGCGCGCGGCCGACCAGGAGCGTTTGATCGGCAGCAGGCCGACTCGATTGATCGCTTCAGCCCGCAATCCGACGACGGAGAACGCATCGGACCACTTGAAGTCGGCGATTTCGCGCCCTTCATAGTAGATCGAGCACGCGCACACGCGTGCCCACGGGATGCGCAGCGCATCCGCGAAGATCGCGCCGTGAAGCGATTCGGTGTACACGCGCGCGCAACGTGCGAGCGCTTGCAGGAAACGTTCGATGTCGAGCGTCGGGCTGATGACCTCGAAGCCGACGTCGGCAGCCGCGCGTACGATGCTCGAGTAGCGCTCCGAGTACACGTGCGGTACGAAGTCGATTTTCTCGCCGCGGCTTGCGTCCTGTGGCCAAACGCTTGCGACGAGGAAGCCGGGGTCGCATACCGCCGCGCTCGGCTCGAGCCCGCACGCGGCGGCGCTCAGGTAGCCTCGCACGGCGGCAAAGCGCACGTCGCCGTTCGCAGCGACTCGCTTTGCACCGAGGCGAACTCCGGATCCCATCACGATCTTGGGTCCGTGCAGCGCATTCAGGCGCGAGTCGACGATCGTGCCGGCACCGATCAGCCAGGCGGCGGTCGTGAGCTCGTCGAGCTCCGGCAGCACTCGGTGCCAGAGCGTCGCGTTCATGTCGTCGCCGACATTGCCCCCGTTCATTTTGTGATAGAAGACCTTCATTCCCGGATTCCGAGCTTCCTCATGCGCGCGCGACGCGCAGCTTCGTCAACAGGTGTTTGAGCGTGCGCGGACGCGCGTGCGGCGCGAAGCGCCACAGCACGAGCCGGGTCGCGATCGACGCGGGCAGGAGGCAAACGGCCCATCCCCACAGAAGCAGCGAAAGCCGCGCCTTGAGCCCGACGCCTTGCGGAACGAAAAAGGCGAGCGAGAAGTCGGCTAGGCAGCGCCAGGCGGAGTCGTTCGCAATGGGATGCGTCTTGCGCGCAAGCTTCAGCGAGCTGATGCGGTAGGCGAGATAGGTGAGACTGCGGTCGACCGCATCGTCGCGGAGCTCGATCCCGACGTTGCGAGCGATGCGGCACGCATACTGTCGGCGCAA
>Ga0079224_100012372_pt1 | contig 11807 bp, 12 predicted proteins | sample Stecom2015_FD_80414 | JGI IMG/M metagenome (GOLD analysis project Ga0079224, IMG submission 80414) | Agricultural soil microbial communities from Utah to study Nitrogen management - Steer compost 2015 | ecosystem: Environmental > Terrestrial > Soil > Agricultural land | place: USA: Utah...
ACCTCGACCGCCTGGAGAAGTTGCGGGCGGCGCGGCCCGGGATCGCCGTCACCACCGACATCATCGTGGGCTTCCCCGGCGAGACGGACGAGGATTTCGAAAAGACCATGCGGCTGGTGGAGCGGGTGCGCTACGAGAACGCCTACTCCTTCATCTACAGCCCGAGGCCGCGGACGGCCGCCGCCCGCCACCTGCACGAGTGGGGGGAGGTGCCGCGCGAGGTGGCGGTGGAGCGGCTGGTTCGGCTGCAGGCGCTCGTGCGCGAGCACTCACTCGACGCCTACTCCGCCTGCGTCGGGCGCAGCGTGGAAGTGCTGGTCGAGGGGCCGAGCCGCTACGACCCGACGCGGCGCTTCGGCCGCACCCCCGAGAACCGGGTGGTGAATTTCGACGGCGACGCCCCGGTGGGAGCGATCGTGCGCGTGCGCATCGACGAGGCGACGCCCAACTCGCTCTCCGGGGTGCAGGAGGGCTACGCGGCGCCGCGCCCGCCCGCCGCGCGCCTCCCGCTCGCGGTGGTGCGATGAGGTCGTTGTGGCGCTGGATCTCGGCGCTCGGCCCGGTGGCGCTCTACGCCGCCCTCATCGTCCATCTCTCCGGACGATCGCGCCTCCCCTCGGTGGGGGTGAACGACAAGGTCGCGCACTTCGTCGAGTACGCGGTGCTGGCGTTCTTGGTGACGCGGGCGCTCGCGCTGGTCCGGCCCGGGACCTCGCTGCGGGTGCTCGGGCTGGTCGCCGTCGGCCTGGCGACCCTCTTCGGTCTCACCGACGAGCTGCACCAGCATTTCGTGCCCAACCGCGATGCCTCCCTGTACGATCTCCTCGCGGATTTCGCGGGGAGCGTGGCCGGCGCCATGGCGTACGCGGCCTGGGCGGATCTGCGCGACCGCTTGGCGCGGCGCCTCCCCTCGTCCTGAAGGAGCGGCGATGATCCGACCCTGTCCCTTTTCCGGCCGGATGCCGGAGATCCACGAGACCGCCTACGTGCACGAATCCGCCGTGGTGATCGGCAAGGTGCGCATCGGCGCGCGCTCCTCGATCTGGCCCGGCGTCGTCGTCCGCGGCGACGTGCACGAGATCGAGATCGGCGAGGACACCAACGTGCAGGACCTCTCCTGCCTGCACGTGCTCAAGGACCGCTTCTCTCTCACGCTGGGAAATCGGGTGAGCATCGGCCACGCCGTGATGCTCCACGGCTGCGTCATCGGAGACGGTACCCTGGTGGGGATGCGCGCGACGATCATGGACGGCGCCCGGATCGGCGAGAGCTGCCTCGTGGCGGCCGGCGCGTTGGTGACGCCCGGATTCGAGGCGCCGCCGCGCAGCCTCGTCATCGGCGCGCCCGCCAAGGTGGCGCGCGAACTGCGCGCCGACGAGATCGAGCTGCTGGAGCGCACCTGGCGCAACTACGTCGACTACCGGGAAGCGTACATCCGGCAGGAGCGCGGCGGCTGAGCGGGATCTTTTTCGGCGCGCCTCCCGCGGCGTTCGTCTAGGATCGCTCCGTTGTTCTACGAAAGCCCCATGGGCAAGCGCATCCTCTCCAAGCAACGCGCGATCGCCATGGATTCCGCGGCGGCGGGGCAGGCGTTGAGCATGCGGATCGTGCAGGAGATCCTGCGGGAGGCGGAGGCTGCGCCATCCGAATGACCGGTTGCGGACGGCGTTCGGCTCCCCTTGACCCCCCGGGGGGCGGACGATACAAACCGCCGGAATTTCTCAAGCCTTGGAGGTGGAGATGGAGGTCAAGAGCCTCGCGGTGGTCGGCGCCGGGCAGATGGGGGCGGGAATCGCCCAGGTCGCGGCCCAGGCGGGATTGCGCGTCGTCCTGATCGACGTGAGCGAGGAGGCCGCGAAGAAGGCCTACGCCAAGATCGGCGCGCTCCTCGATCGCCAGGTGCAGAAGGGGAAGATGACGGCGGAGGATCGCGAGGCGATCCTCTCCCGCATCGAGCCGGCCGGCTCGCTCGAGGCGGCGAAGGGCGTGGACATGGCCGTGGAGGCCGTGACCGAGAACGAGGCGATCAAGAAGGAAATCTTCCGTAAGCTCGACGAGCTCGTCGCGCCGGGCGGGATCCTCGCCTCGAACACCTCCTCCATCTCGATCACGCGGATGGCGGCGGCCACGAAGCGGCCGGAGCGCTTCATCGGCATGCACTTCATGAACCCCGTGCCGGTGATGAAGCTCGTGGAGATCATCCGCGGCGCCCAGACCTCGGACGAGACCTACGCCGAGACCAAGGCCCTGGCCGAGAAGATGGGGAAGGTGACTGTGCTCTCGCGCGACTTCCCCGGCTTCATCGTCAACCGGATCCTCATCCCGATGCTCAATGAGGCCTGCTACGCGCTGCAGGAGGGCATCGCCTCGGTGGAGGACATCGATACCGCGATGAAGCTCGGCACCAACCAGCCGATGGGCCCGCTCGAGCTGGCCGACTTCATCGGCCTGGACACCGTGCTCTACATCGCCCAGGTGCTCCACGAGGGGCTCGGCGATCCGAAGTACCGGCCGAACCCGCTGCTCAAGCAGTACGTGGACGCCGGCTGGCTGGGCCGCAAGAGCGGCAAGGGCTTTTACACCTACGATTCGTGAGGGTGCCGATGGCCTACGAGAACCTGCGCGTCGAACGCCGCGACGACGGCATCACCTGGATCGAGATCGATCGGCCCAAGGCGCTCAACGCGTTGAACACGCCGACCCTCCAGGAACTCGAACGGGTGCTCGACGAGGCGGCGAAGGATCCTGGGCTGCGCGTGCTGGTGATCACCGGCGGCGGCGAGAAGGCCTTCGTGGCCGGGGCCGACATCTCGGAGATGGCGTCCATGGGGGCCACGCAGGCGCGGCTCTTCTCCGCCACGGGGCATCGGGTCTTCGAGAAGCTCGAGAAGCTGCCGGTGCCCACCATCGCCGCGGTGAACGGCTTCGCCCTCGGCGGCGGCATGGAGCTCGCGCTGGCCTGCGACCTCGTCTACGCCTCGGAAAAGGCGCGCTTCGGCCAGCCCGAGGTGAACCTCGGCGTCATCCCCGGCTTCGGCGGCACCCAGCGCCTTCCGCGCAAGATCGGGCCGATGCGGGCGCTCGAACTCTGCTTCACCGGGGACATGATCCCCGCCGAGAAGGCGAAGGAGATCGGCCTGGTCCTCGACGTCTTCCCCGCGGAGGCGCTGCGCGAGAAGGTCGACGAGGTGGCGAAGAAGATCGCCTCGAAGGGGCCCCTGGCCATCGCTGCCCTCAAGCGCGTGGTGATCGAGGCCTCCGCCTGCGATCCGCGCACGGCCAACGCCCTCGAGCAGGAGGCCTTCGGCGTCCTCTTCGGCTCGGAGGACCAGAAGGAAGGGATGCGCGCCTTCCTCGAAAAGCGGCCCGCCACGTTCTCGGGCCGCTGAGTCGACGACGACCCGGAGGGGCCGCCCCCTCCCTCGGAGCTTTGCGATGCATTTCGACTTGACCGATACCCAGAAGATGCTCCGCGACGCCTGCCGCGACTTCGCCGCGCGGGAACTCGTCCCGAACGCGCGACGCTGGGACGAGGAGCACCGCTTCCCCGTGGAGGCCGTCAAGAAGCTCGGCGAGCTCGGGTTGATGGGCGTGGCGGTCCCGGAGGAGTGGGGCGGTGCGGGCGCCGACAACGTCTCCTACGCGCTCGCCATGGAGGAGATCAGTCGCGGCTGCGCCTCCACCGGCGTGATCATGAGCGTGAACAACTCGCTCTACTGCGATCCCGTGCTGCGCTACGGCACGGACGAGCAGAAGCGCGAGTGGCTGGTCCCCTTCGCCCGCGGCGAGAAGCTCGGCTGCTTCGGCCTCACCGAGCCCGAGGCGGGCTCGGACGCGGCGGCGCAGAAGACCACCGCGGTGCGCGACGGCGACTTCTGGGTGATCAACGGGGCGAAGAACTGGATCACCAACGGCACCCGCGCCGACGCCATCGTCCTTTTCGCCATGACCAACAAGGAGGCCGGCTACCGGGGCATCAGCGCGTTCATCGTGGACCTGAACAGCCCCGGTGTGACGCGGGCACCCGCGGATCGCAAGCTGGGCATCTCGGCCTCCGAGTCGTGCTCGCTGTACTTCGAGAACGTCCGCGTCCCGGCGAAGAACCTGCTCGGCAAGGAGGGCGAGGGCTTCAAGGTGGCGATGAGCACCCTCGACGGCGGCCGCATCGGCATCGCCGCCCAGGCGCTCGGCATCGCCCGCGCCGCCTACGAGGACGCGCTCGCCTACGCCAAGCAGCGCAAGAGCTTCGGCAAGCCGATCGCCGAGCACCAGGCGATCGCCTTCATGCTGGCGGACATGGCCACCGAGATCGACGCCGCCCGCCTGCTCGTCCTGCGCGCCGCCGCGCTCAAGGACAAGGGCGTGCGCCACAGCGCCGAATCGTCCATGGCCAAGCTCTTCGCCTCGGAGATGAGCCATAGGGTCACGCACAAGGCGCTGCAGATCCACGGCGGATACGGCTACTCCAAGGAGTTCGACGTCGAGCGCTACTATCGCGATTCGCGGATCACCGAGATCTACGAGGGCACGAGCGAGATCCAGCGCATCGTGATCTCCTCGAACCTGCTTCGCTCCTGACGGTCGCACCATGAACTTCGAAGCGAACGAGCTGCAGATCGCCATCCGGGACACGGCGCGGAAGTTCGCCGAGGAGCGGCTCGCACCCGGCGCGCGGGAGCGGGACCGCAACGGGACCTTCCCCCGCGAGGAGATCCTCGAGATGGCCCGGTTGGGGCTGATGGGCGTCAACGTCCCGGAGACCCATGGCGGCGCGGCGGCCGGTGCCGTGGCGTACTCGATGGCCCTCACCGAGATCGCCCGGGGCGACGCCTCCGCGGCGGTGACGATGGGCGTCACCAACATGTGCGCCGAACTCATCTGCGCCGCGGGCTCGGAGGAGCAGAAGCGCACGTACGTCCCGCGGCTCGTCTCGGGCGAGTACGTGGCCGGCGCCTTCGCCCTCTCGGAGCCGCAAGCCGGCTCGGACCCGGCCGCGATGACCACTACCGCGGAGCGGCGCGGCGACCGCTGGGTGCTCAACGGCAGCAAGCAGTGGATCACGAGCGGCAACGTGGCGGGGCTGATGGTGGTCTGGGCCAAGACCAACCCCGCCGCGGGTTCGAAGGGCATCTCGTGCTTCTTGGTGGAGGCGGGGACGCCCGGTCTGACCGTCGGCAAGCCCGAGGACAAGATGGGGCTGCGCGCCTCGCCCACGGTGCCTTTGCAGTTCGAAGACTGCGAGATCCCCGCCGAGAATCTCCTCGGACAGGAGGGCGAGGGCTTCAAGTGGGCGATGCGCGCGCTCGACGGCGGGCGCATCGGGATCGCGTCACAGTCGATCGGCATCGCCCAGGCCGCGTTCGAGGCATCGGTGGCCTACGCGAAGGAGCGCAAGGCCTTCGGCAAGCCCATCGCGGACTTCCAGGCGATCGCCTTCAAGCTCGCCGACATGCGGACCTCGATCGAGGCCGCCCGGCTGCTCACGCTGCGCGCGGCGTGGATGAAGGACCAGGGCCTGCGCTTCACTCGGGAGGCCTCCATGGCGAAGGTCTTCGCCTCGGAGGCCGCCAACCGGGTGGTGCAGGAGGCGGTGCAGATTCACGGGGGTTATGGATACGTGGACGAGTTCCCGTTGGAGCGGCACATGCGCGATGCCCGCGTCACCACCATCTACGAGGGAACGAGCGAGATCCAGCGCGTGGTGATCGCTCGGGAGATCCTTCGTTGAGGGGTAAACCATGAGCCATCCGTCTTCCAAGGTCGCCCACCCGGTGCCGGAGCGCCCGGACAACCCCACCTACGATCGCTCGACCCTCGAGCGGATCGCCGAGGCGAAGGAGCGGTGGGAGAAGGAGACCCTGGCCGGCTCGTTGCAGCGGATGCCGCTGCGCCGCGAGCAGTTCGTCACCGATTCGGGCATCCCGATCCCGCACGTGCTCACGCCGGCGGATCGCGCCCACGAGGATTACCTGCGCGACATCGGATTCCCCGGCGAGTACCCGTACACCCGGGGCCCGCAGGCCACGATGTACCGCGCGCGCACGTGGACGATGCGGCAGTTCGCCGGCTTCGGCACGCCGCGCGACACCAACCAGCGCTTCAAGTACCTGCTCTCGCAGGGGATGACGGGGCTCTCCACCGCCTTCGACATGCCGGCGCTCATGGGCTACGACGCCGACCATCCGATGAGCCGGGGCGAGGTGGGCAAGGAGGGCGTGGCCGTCTCGTCCTTGGCGGACTTCGAGATCCTCTTCGAAGGCATCCCCCTCGACAAGGTGACCACCTCCATGACGATCAACGCGAGCGCCATCTACGCGCTCGCCTGCTACGTGGTCACCGCCGAGAAGCAGGGCATCCCCCCGGAGAAGCTGGGCGGCACCATCCAGGCGGACATCCTCAAGGAATACATCGCCCAGAAGGAGTGGATCGTCCCGCCCCGGCCCGCGGTCCGCATCCTCATCGACATGATCGAGTGGTGCACCAAGAACATGCCGAAGTGGCACCCGGTCTCGATCTCCGGCTACCACATCCGCGAGGCGGGGGCGACGGCGGTGCAGGAGCTCGCCTTCACGCTGGCCGACGGCTTCGGCTACGTGGAGGAGTGCCTCCAGCGCGGCATGAAGGTGGACGAGTTCGCCCCGCGCTTCTCCTTCTTCTGGGACGTGCACAACGACTTCTTCGAGGAGGTCGCCAAGTTTCGCGCGGCGCGCCGGATCTGGGCGCGCACGATGAAGGAGAAGTACGGAGCCAAGGATCCGCGCTCGATGATGCTGCGCACCCACGCGCAGACGGCGGGCGTCTCGCTCACCGCGCAGCAGCCCTACAACAACGTGGTGCGCGTGGCGCTGCAGGCCTTCGCGGCCGTCTGCGGCGGCACGCAGTCTCTGCACACCAACTCGCTCGACGAGACCTACGCGCTACCCACCGAGGAGGCGGTGACGATCGCGCTGCGCACGCAGCAGATCATCGCCCACGAGTCGGGTGCCGACCGCGTGGTCGATCCCCTCGCGGGCTCGTACTACGTGGAGTACCTCACCGACGAGATGGAGAAGCGCGCCCAGGAGTACCTCGATCGCATCGAGGAGATGGGCGGCATCATCAAGGCGGTGGAGGAGGGCTATCCGCAAAAGGAGATCGCCGAGTCCGCCTTCCGCTTCCAAAAGGAGGTGGAGGCCAAGGATCGGCTCATCGTCGGCGTCAATGCCTTCCAGATGGAGGAGGAGGCGCCGATCGAGATCCTCAAGATCGACGACGCCCTCGCGGAGGAGCAGATCGCCCGCCTGCGCGAGATCCGCTCCACGCGCGACAACGCGCGGGTGCAGAAGGCGCTCGAGGCGATCGAGCGCGCCTGCGAGGATGGGTCCAACCTGATGCCGCCCGTGCTGGAAGCGGTCCGCGCCTACGCCACCCTCGGCGAGGTCTGTGACGTCTTCCGCAAGGTCTTCGGGACCTACCGGGAAGAGGGACGGTTCTAGGAGGCCCGATCGATGTCCGAACGAAAGACGCGCATCCTCATCGCCAAGCCCGGCCTCGACGGCCACGACCGCGGCGCCAAGATCATCGCGCGCGCCCTGCGCGACGCGGGTTTCGAGGTAATCTACACGGGGCTGCACCAGTCGCCGGAGATGATCGTCTCCGCGGCGATCCAGGAGGACGTGGACGGCATCGGCCTGTCCATCATGTCCGGAGCGCACATGACCTTGGCGCCGGCGGTGGTGGATCTGCTCGAGGCCCAGGGCGCGAACGACATCAAGGTCTTCCTCGGCGGGATCATCCCGCAGGACGACATCCCCGTCCTCAAGGAGAAGAAGGTGCAGGAGGTCTTCCTCCCCGGCACCCCGACCACCGAGATCATCGCCTGGGTGCGGGAGAACGTGCGGCCGCGATCGCGCGCCGCGTAGGAGGCGCGCATGTTCGAGCGGCTGCCCGAGAAGGTCTCCATCTACGAGGTGGGGCCGCGCGACGGCCTGCAGAACGAGTCGACCGTCGTCTCCACGGACGACAAGCTCCGGCTGATCGAGGGCCTTGCCGAGGCCGGGCTGCGCCGCATCGAGATCACCTCCTTCGTCTCGCCGAAGTGGATCCCGGCGCTCGCCGATTCGCGCGAAGTGGCCGCAAGGGTCCGTACCCGCGAGGGCGTGACCTACTCGGCGCTCGTCCCCAACGCCAAGGGGCTGGAAGGCGCGCTCGCAGCGAAGATGCAGGAGATCGCCGTCTTCCTCTCCGCGAGCGAGACCCACAACCAGAAGAACGTCAACAAGACGATCGACGAGACCTTCGCCGCCTTCGAGGAGGTGATCCCGCCGGCCCTCGAGGCGGGGATGCGGGTCAGGGGCTACGTCTCCACCGTCTGGGGCTGCCCCTACGAGGGCGAGGTCGACCCCGAGCGCTCGCTCGCCATCACCAAGCGCCTCCTGGACATGGGCTGCTACCAGGTCTCCCTGGGCGACACGATCGGCGTGGGGACGCCGGGGCAGACCGAGCGGATCCTCGATCGCTTCGCGGAGGAGATCCCGCTCGAGAAGCTCGCGCTCCACTTCCACGACACGCGCGGCACGGCCCTCGCCAACGCCCTGGTCGGCCTGGCCAAGGGAATCACTACCCTCGACGCGAGCGTGGGCGGGCTCGGCGGCTGCCCCTACGCCCCCGGCGCCTCCGGCAACCTGGCCACCGAGGACCTGGTCTACATGCTCGACGGGCTGGGCATCGACCACGGCGTGGACCTCGAAAAGCTCGTGGACGTGGCGGAGCTGGCGCAGTCGCTGGTGGGCCGCGAACTTCCGGGCCGCTATTTCCGTGCGCGCCTCGGCGAGCGCCGGCGTGCGGCGGAACGGGCGGCCCGGAGCCGGGAAGGTTGAACATGGCCGAGTTTCGGGTGGAGTCGCGCTCCGAGGGAGCGATCGAGGTCTGGACCATCGACGGCGAGGCGCGGCGCAACGCGATCTCCCGCGCCATGCGCGCCGAGCTCGAGGGCCTGATCGCGGAGGCCGGAAAGAAGCCCGCGCTCAGGGCGGTGGTGATCACCGGGGCGGGGGAGAAGGCCTTCTGCGCCGGCGCGGACCTCAAGGAGCGCGCGACGATGAGCGAGGAGGAGGTGCGGACCTTCCTCCTGGATCTCCGTCGCACCTTCCGCGCGCTGGAGCTCTCCGAAAAGATCTTCGTCGCGGCGATCAACGGCGCGGCCTTCGGCGGGGGGACCGAGCTCGCGCTCGCCTGCGACCTCCGCGTGATCCGGCCGGGCGCCAAGATGGCGCTCACCGAGACGCGGCTGGCGATCATCCCCGGCGGCGGTGGGACGCAGCGGCTCCCCCGGCTGGTGGGGATGGCCGCGGCCAAGGACCTCATCCTCACCGGGCGGCCGGTGGACGCCGAGGAGGCGCATCGGATCGGTCTGGTGCACCGGATCGCCGAGGACGGCGACGTCGTGGGCGCGGCGGTGGCCCTCGCCGAGCAGGTGGCGGAGGGCGGCCCCATCGCCCTCGCCGCGGCCAAGGCCGCCATCCAGCAGGGCATGGAGCTCGGCCTCGACGACGCCCTGGAGCTCGAATACCAGCAGTACCAGCGCACCCTGCACACCGCCGATCGCCTGGAGGGGCTCGCCGCCTTCGCCGAGAAGCGCAAGCCCGTCTACCGGGGCGCCTGATCCGGCGGCCCTGGTGCTTTCGTCCCATTTCCATCTCCCGGCGAACATGGCATGGGCAGGTCCGGGCGGCCCGGTGGCCGCGAAGGAGGACCTGCCGTGACTTGGTCTTGGGTGATCGTCTTGGGCCTCTCGCTCGCAGCGGGCGCCTGCGCGAGTGAGGAGTCGACCCACTCCCGCGGAGGTGGTGGAAGCGGGACCGGGGGAGATGCGGCGGCCGGTGGAAGCGGCGCCGCTGGCGGCACGGGTGGCGCCGGCGGTGAGGGGGGCGGCGCGGGGGGAAAAGGTGGAGACGGCGGGGCGCAGATCGGGGATGGCTTCGAGGTCCGGGGCCGTCTCGTCTCCAGCTTCGAGGGCTTTCCGCTGCCCGGGATCCCCGTGGCGCTGAACGGGGATTTCGAGGGAGCGGTGGTCTCCGACGAGGAGGGGCGCTTCTCCTTCCCCGAGGTTCGTGCGCCCTACCGACTCACGGTCCGTTTCGAGCACGTGGTGATGGACCTTTGGGGGCTCAGCGAGGAAGAGCTTCTCATCGGGGACGAGGGCGCCATCTACAAGAGCCAAATGCTCCATGTGCAGGTCGAGGGCGTGCCCCATCCCCTCGCCGACGGAGAGAAGATCGTCTTCGGCGCCCGCGGTGCACATGCGCGCGAAAGCGATCTGGGCGGAGGCCTCTATGCGGTCGAGGTGGGCTGGGATGGGGGGGAGGAAGCCCTCGACTCGGAACTCTTCGCCATGCGCATCGGCACGGACGGCCATTGCCCCCTCCACTACGTGGTGGGGAGCACCCCGTTGCGCCTCCAGGCGGGGGACGAAGTCCAGAACCTCTTGGTCGTGGTCGACGAGCCCCTCGCCACCAAGGACGTCGCCGTGCAGCCCGACTACGGCCCCTACACCTCTTCGCGCTGGTGGACCCTGGATGGCGTGCTCTACGGGCAGCAGAGCATCCCCGTCCCCCCCGGGTGCAGCGATCGGGCGAGCATCCACGTCCCGGAAGACGGTTTCGTGGTGGGGATCGCCGGATCGAGCGACGAGGAAACCCTGGCGAGGAGGCGCCTCGTGCTTCGGCATCCCTCCGATACGGAAACCATTCGCCTATCGGAGCGGCCCGTCCTCCGGGCCCTGTCCCCGGAGGATTCTTCTACCCTCTCGGCGGATGCGAAGCCCCGTTTCGAGTGGGAGGGGAGCGAGGAGGGGCTCGTGTTTCTCATGGTGATCGGAGAGAGGCTGGTGTGGTGGGCCGTGCTCCCGGGGGATTGGACGGCATTCGACTCCGCGGAGATGCACGAGGCCTGGTGGCGCTTCGAGCCGGAAGAGACCTACATGTGGTACGTCGAATCCTCTCCCACCGAGAGTCCGGATCGCTTCGCCACGGGGCATTTCGGAGGGCTCGCGGAGTCCTACCAGACGAAAACTCGAAGGTTCACGGTCGAGTGAGCGAGGCTCGCCGCGGCCATCGAGACCGAACACCGGGATTTCACGATCGACCGAGCGCTCGCCCGCCCGGGAAAGGATTGACTTGGGCGGTGCCTTTGACGAAATAGGGCGCCCACGGTCGAGATCCTCCCACGGTGGTAGGCGCCCTTCCGGGCGAGGGCGGATCTCGCTCGGAAGGAGGATCCGTAGAGGATGAGCGCCAAGGAAGCCCCGACCCGGCCGGGTGAGGAACTCGCCCGGCTCGAAGCGAGGATTCGGCAGGGCGGTGCGCCCAAGTACCACGAGAAGAACGCCGCCCAGGGCAAGCTCTTCGCCCGCGAGCGGATCCGGCTGCTGGTGGACGAAGGCTCCTTCGTGGAGGACGGCCTCTTCGCCAACTGCCTGGAGCCCGACCTGCCCGCCGACGGCGTGGTGACCGGGACGGCCCGCATCGGGGGGCGGACGGTCGCCATCATGGCGAACGACTCGACGGTGAAGGCGGGCTCCTGGGGCCGGCGCACCGTGGAGAAGATCATCCGGATCCAGGAGACGGCGCTCGACCTGCAGTGCCCGCTCTTCTACCTGGTCGACTCGGCCGGGGCGCGGATCACGGACCAGGTGGAGATGTTCCCCGGGCGGCGCGGGGCCGGAAAGATCTTCTACAACCAGGTGAAGCTCTCCGGCCTGGTCCCCCAGATCTGCCTCCTCTTCGGCCCCTCGGCCGCCGGCGGCGCCTACATCCCCGCCTTCTGCG
>Ga0079224_100012373_pt1 | contig 11806 bp, 8 predicted proteins | sample Stecom2015_FD_80414 | JGI IMG/M metagenome (GOLD analysis project Ga0079224, IMG submission 80414) | Agricultural soil microbial communities from Utah to study Nitrogen management - Steer compost 2015 | ecosystem: Environmental > Terrestrial > Soil > Agricultural land | place: USA: Utah...
CCATCCCACACTCAGGCCAGTGAGTCCGCCGATGCTGCCACCTGCTGCCGCCAGCAGCAGTTCCAGCCCGCCGCCAAGCGCCATCAGTTTAGCTGCGCTGAGAATACTCCCCTCGATGCGACGAATGGCGATATAGTGGACGCGGATGGTCAGCGGGAAAACGCCAAGCGCCAGAATACGCAGACACCATACCGCCTCATCCGCATAGGTTCGGCCAAACAGCTTGAGGATGACACCCGCGAAGATCAACAGGAACAGGCTGCCACCTACCCCGGCCAGCAGTGACAGCTTGAGCGTCTGGCGAATCTTGCGTGGCAGCGCGGCGGGGTCTGCCGAGCCAACCACATACAGCATAGTCGTCAGTGCATTCGGCGCGACAAACACAAACGCAGCGATCATCCACGCTGTATAAAAGCTGGCGTTGGCAGATGACGAGAGCAGCGCCGTAACCACGACTGGCAGCATTAATCCCGGTGCTTGCAGAGCAAGGTTAAGCGCGTGATGGCTGAGGGCCGCTTTCCGCAGGCCGCGCATCAGTGCCCAATTGGGACGGAACTGGTGCAAAGGAATTTGCTCCCGAAGCACCACAAATCCAATCAGGCCAAGCGAAAGCAGAATGCCCAGCACCCATGTGGCATAAATGGTCATGCTGGTCGCTAGCGTGAAGCCAGCCACAACCAGCAAAATCAGCTTTGCCAGCGCGAACAACGTGTTACGCATCAACTGTGTGCCGCCGCGCAGCACGCCCAGCAGCACCTGATCGAGTACCAGCGTCACCGAAGTGAGCATCACGCCAGCGACGAATAACGTCATGCTGAAGGGACTCGCAGACAGCGGAACAAATTCAGGCGAGAGGCGCGGCGCAAACACAGCAAACAGCACCCCAAGCGCCGACGACACTCCGGCGGCAGTCAGCAGCGCGGTCATCACCAAGCCGCCTGCATCACCCATGCGCCGGGGCAGTTCCCGCATGAGCAGCGTCCCTAACCCCACCATGCCCACAGTGCCGAGCAGGGTCATCGCGGAGATCGCCGCCGCTGAAAAGCCGATCATGTCCGGCGGGAACAGACGCGCCGCTGCCCACCAGTACACAAAACCCAGCCCGGATGTCACCAGCGTTGTGCCGATGAGCGACCCGGCGTTCATCACCATCGTGCGATTTTCTGCCAGCCACCGCCTGATTTTCACGATCATACCGCACGCTCCGGCTGCATCACCTGACGGTAGAAGCCCTCGAACTGCGGCACGATATTTTCGACATGGTAGCGCTTCGAGCGTTCTTTTCCAGCCCGTCCAAGCCGTTCCCGCAGGGCCGGGTCGTCAATCAACTCCTGCATATAGGCGCGCAGCCCTTCGGCATCATTCGGCGGAATCAGGAAGCCGGCTTCGCCGTGTACGATCAAATCCGCCGGGCCACCGACATTCGTTGAAATCACTGCCTTGCCCTTGCTCATAGCTTCCAGCACAACGCTGCAAAATGTCTCAGGCCATGTGGATGGAGCCACACCAAACAGGCAGTTTTCCCACGCCACCATCACATCATGATGGGGCGCGCTGCCCAGCACCACCACATTCGGCGGAAATTTTTTGGGGGTGTCGTGCCATGTCGTGCCGATCATGACCAGCGGCGGCGCGTTGCGCAGCTTTCCATAAGCATCCAGCAGATGCAGCACACCCTTGTGCGGCTGAATCGCGCCTACAAACAGGATATACGGTTCCTTAGGCAGCTTACTGAGAAACGACTTGTCCTGCGCGGGAGATGTCCCATTCATCAGAATGTTGGGGATCACCACCGCCAGCGGATCGTTCATGGATGAAACAGGCAACTCTGCGTCCTGCACATGCAGCAGATCGCGCCGCGTAACTTCCTGCACGAAGCTGCTCAGGCTATGTGTGCCGCGCAGCTTGCGCATGAGAAGGCTGCGCCCCATGAATACGCCGAGAGTCGCGGCGATGCCCTTTGGCTTGCCATAGAAATCCATCGCGCAGTCGAGGCACTTTGCCAGTTCCGGGCCATCACACAACCGCCCCTTGCGCATCATCGTCCGCACCGCACAGCTATAACCATACTCGCGGATGGAAACCACCAGTGGAATATCCTTCCCCAGCAGCCCCGCCGCACAGGAATAGCCAATCCATCCGGTCGCGTGGACAATATCCGGCTGATACTCGTTGACGATACGGCGCAGCCCGGCAACCGTCACCGGGTCAGGAAACGGGGGGTGATAGCGCCGGTCACTGTTCTTAAAGAAAATGGGCAGGCGTGTACTCAGCGATTTCAGACGCTGAATTTCGATGCCGGAGTCGTTCTCACGCTCGGCAAGGTGCTCATGCCAGACCGTCGCCACGCGGACAGTATGTCCCCGTTTCACCAGTTCCTTACTCAATAAATGCATCTGTCGCTCTGCCCCACCGACAAATGGCGGGTAGAGATCGCTCACGATCAGGATTCGCATGTTATTTACCTCCTCTGAGGCGTATCATCCGTCAGCGGTTGGCGCAGCCAAAGCCGGGTCTGGCGGTAAATCTCAGATGGTCGGTCAGAACGGTATAAAACCACGTTAATGGTTTCGGTATCATTGGACACCGGAATCGACATCTCCAGTTCCCACGTGTCGTCTGCCTCGACCAGCGGCTCCCAACTGCCGATGAGCGCTCGCTGGTCATCAAAGGCCAGAATGTTGTATTGCATAGGCTGTCCTTCGGCATTCAGCACCCCGATTTGCACCGCACCCGCTGACTTGTATGTCCATAGCTGCGTAAAATGAACCCGTTCGTCCTGAGCTACCGCGCTCGAATGCGCCATATTCACCGCGACTGCCGCGACGACAATACCCATGCCAAATGTGACAAGCTGCTGCCAGTTAATTTCCCATGAAGTATCCTCATCCGTATCGCTCTCGAATGGATGATTGAGTACCACACGCACAAAGGCAACCAGACTGGCAACCAGTGTGATTCCACCAAGCAGCATAATCCAGTGGTTGGCGTACAGACCCACCGTCCAGTGGAGAAGCAGGCCGCCGATCAGCGCAATGCACGGGCTTAACCCGACGCTGTAAACCGCCTGCGTGATTGCGTCGTATTCTCCCGGCAGCAGCGCCTTGAATACCGCATATCCCGGCAGCACCAGCACCAGCAGCACCGCAAACAACACCCGCAGATAAAGCGCAGCAGGCGCAACCGGCTCTGAAACCACCAGTACCAGCAGCACGGCAGTCACAAAATCGACCAGAAACAGAAGGATTAAGGCTCCCAGATTAGCGCGCATCGACTACCCCCTGCATATCGAAGATGATGACATCGCCACTGTCGAAAATGCGGCTGACATATTCCATCACATTGAATTTGGCGTAGCTGATCGGTGGGAGCGGGGCGATGTGCGCGCGCGCATTCGGTTCACCGTATTCAAAATACACACCATTAACCGGAAGCCCTGTGGTCAGGCGTTCATCCGCAACGATGTAATCCAGTTCAACCTGCCGCATACGGCGCAGTTCAGCCGGGCCGATTTCAGTGGCATAAAAGACACTCCACAAACTCACACCGTCCACCATGTAGCTGGGGATATACTGCCGGCCGAACGAACCCATCATCAGACGGTTGAAATAATCCGTGCCCACGCGGTTATCCGAACCGTGCTTCTCACGCATCCACTCGGCAGCGGCGATTGACTGCGGCTCAACTGAGCGCCCATGCGAAGAAGTCTGGTACTGGCCGGGCAAGCGCTCCGACGGACTCCACCCCAGAATGATGCCGCCCACGAAGATCAGCGCCATACCCAACGTCATCATCAACACCTGCCACCATCGCAGCCGCCGTGAGAGCCATGTTTCGATAGCCATTGCCAGCACCAGCGCGACCGCCAGAAACAGGAACTCCTGCAAACGCACGGCGATTCCCACACCGATAGATGTAAACCGCAGCACATGGGTCACCGGGTAGACCAGCGCCCCAAGCGCCAGTGTCACCATAAACAGGTTGGCGCGGTGATGGCGCATCACGCGAAAGATGCCCACAGGCAGGCCCAGCAAAATCAGCACCATCGCACCATTCCCGGCGACCCGCTCCCACATGGGCGGCAGCGTTCCACCAAACGAACGGTAGAGTTCACGGCCTACGGTTTCGCCCTTAATCAACTGGACGACCTGCGATAACGCGCTCATTACGGTTGGCCCCAGATAGTCGATGGTGATGTAGGCGACAAACAGCAGCCAGACCAGACTCACCGCTAACGAAAACAGGAAGATCAGCGTTAGCCGTCCAGTGGTGGCCCAACTGCGTCCCTTCACGACGAAGGAAGCAAGCAGCCACAACATCAGGAAGCCGAGGAACATAATCGTCGTGACATGATGTGTCACCACTACACTCACGATGATAGCTGCTGCCAGCAGGGTCAGCACCCAGAATTTGCCGCCTTTCGCTCGCTCGCGGCATACGATTAAAAACAGCGCAAATGTTGCAAAAGGCAGTGCCAGCGATTCATAGGCATATTGGGCATCAAAGAACAGGAACATCGGGTTGGCGATGTAGAGTATCGTCGCCATGCCCGCCAGCCGCGCCGTGCCGCCCACCATTTCGTACAGCAGGAACAGGGTTAGCACTAGCACCAGCCGCGCCACGCCGATCACCAGAATACCCGCCTCAAAAATATCCAGCCCGGTGAGCTTGACGAGTGCGGATGTGACGATTTCGAGGCCGGGATAAAACGAACTCACGGGCAAAATGGAATTGAACGAAAACAGGCGGTTCGTCAGCAGAATATCCTCAGCGGTTCGCCAGTGCTGAAGTTCATCACCAAAGGTAAAACGGACAGGGCTGTGCAAGATTTTGACCAGATACAACATACCCCACATCAGAACCAGCAGGCTGATTCGCTCCTGACGGGAGGGCTGGTCAGATAGCATTCGCACGGCAATCGGCACGAAGATCACCAGCAGGCCAATCCACAATGGGAGTGCCGCCCAATCTGCCGCCAATCGGGATTGAACGCCTGCGAACGAAACCAACAGTACCCCAAGCGAACTGATAAGGGTCAGTTCAGGCAGCCGGCCCCAACGTGCCGGGGCAGCAGCCCGACGGCTGGTTTCGTGACTTCGAGGTATAGACTCCGTGCGCTGTGGAAATGGGATCGAGTTCTTGTGAATTGTCTGCATAAACGGTCTCTCAGATAGGTGAGTAATGGGCAGTAGCTGACCGCTCTCCAATCACGGATTGGTAACAGTCCAGAATGGTCTCACTCACACTGCGCCATGTGGGCAGCGGCCATTTATCAACATGCTGCGCGCGACCCAGAGCAGCCGCCGTTTTGATGGCATCCGCCAAAGACTGATGATTAGACTCGGTTGGGAGGTAGTGGATGCGCCCCGGCGCGACATAGCGCGCGATTTCGCGGTGCGCCGGAATATCACTGGCGACGACTGCCGCGCCCGCTGCCGCCGCTTCCAGCACGGTCAGGCCAAATGCTTCATGCTGTGACATACTGACAAACACATCGGCAGTTCGATACCACGCCAGCAGTTCTTCATGCGCCACGTGACCGGGCATGTGAACCCGTTCCCGCAAGCCTAACGCTTCGACACGGCTGCACAGCGAGTCGTATTCCTGCCCCGCGCCAATCAATATGGCACGATATTCCGCAGGCAAATCAGGCATAGCTTCAATCAGACGATCCATTTGTTTGTAGGCTTCCATCCGCCCTACCGCCAGAATAGTGACCTGGGTTTCCGGTACGGGATGTGGTTTCGCACTGGTGAGCGCGGTCACATCAATGGCGTTGGGAATGACCACTGTGGGCAGCGTGCCGAAGTCCGCTTCCAGCAGCGTTTGCTCGGCTTCTGTCACACAGATAATGCGGCTGGCTTCGTGCAGCATCCAGCCACCGATGGGGCGATAGGGGCCGTGCAGCATCTGCCGTATCCACGTATGCCCGCCGCCGTGATAATGCGGTGTGACTACCAGCGGTAAGCCGAACCTGCGACCAGCCAGTGCCGCCTGAAATGCCAGCGGTGTATGATAGGAATGCGCGTGCAGCACATCGTAACGCTGGCTGTTCGCCAGCAGCCAGCGGGCCAGCGCAGGTGAAACAAAATAAACCGAATCGTTGGCGAACGTTCTGAAGCGCCGAACCAGCACACCATCTCGGATTTCTTCCGCTGGCAGATGTCCCGTAGGATCAGTCGTGATAACCTCCACACTGATCCCCATCGCGGCAAACGAGCGAGCAATTGCTTCAACATGGCGCTCCACGCCGCCAATCGCGGGGGCATAGCGCGGCGTGACGATGCCAACCGAGAGTGAAGTATCCATCAGAGAATGCTCTGTTTGACTGGTGCAGGATCAGCCGGTTGGTAGCGGCGTACATAATCCAGCACGATACCGTTCACGTAACCAACCGTGGTGATCGCCAGCCCAAGCACAATCGCGCCGCTGCGCATCGCACCGTAAACGTCACCGCGAACCGTATCCTTAATACCGCGCAGGACACCCCGCGCCAGCGTCAGCAGATAGCTTCGCTCGGTATCCAGTCCATCCTGCGGGCCAACGATTCGGGATACCCGCGCTTTGGATCGGCCCTCGAAATAGCAGCGTGAACAAAAGTAGCCAAGCTGGCTGCGCGAAACGGGCACAAAATGCTGCACCTTCGCCGCCGGTTGATATAGCAGCACAGCGTTCGGCTGCTGCTGATGAATGCGGATGCAGTATTCGGTTTCTTCACAACCAACAGGCAGGGTATCAACTCGCCCCAAATCCTTGCGGAAGTAACCCGTATGCAGCAGCGTCTCGCGCCGGAAGGACATATTCGCCCCGATCAGGTTGCGCACAGGGGCCAGTTCAGACGGCATTCCAAGATAGGTGCAGCCGACGACCCAATGAAATTCTTCCGGGAACCACTTTGGCGCTTTGCCTGACCAGTTGGGTTCGATTGCGCCACCAACCCCTACTGTCTCCGGTTCGTCATAACAGGCACGCAGCGATTCCAGCCAGTCCGGTGCAGGCACGGCATCATCATCCAGATAGGCGACAATCTCCGAGGTTACTGCTGCGAAGCTGCTGTTGCGTGCGCCGCCCGCGCCGCGCCAGTAGGTATTCTCGATGACATGCAGGTGCGGCCACTGCTGGCGGACGCGCTCATACAGCCTGGGATTATGATCGACAATGATAATAATCTCGGTTGGTGAAAGCGTCTGCGTTTGCAGCGCTTCGATCACCGTACACAGGCTTTCCCAACGGCGTTCCGAATAGGTACAGACGACCACACTGGTGCTGTAACGGTTATGTTCGGTCATGGGTTTAGGATTCCTGTTGCAATTTGGCAGCCGGAACTTTGGCAGGAACCTTGAAGCGCTCGCGCAGAATGGTCTTCAGCACGCGCCAGCCATCCGGGATCGTGCGCAGATTGCTCTGCCCATGAATGCGATCCGCCTCAAAACTGGGCACTTCGATGATGCGCAGGCCCGCCGTAAATGCGCGGATATTCATCAGCGTTTCAATCTCAAAGCCATCGCAATCCAGATCAAGCTGAGGCAGCACCTCACGCCAGAAAGCGTTATAGCCATAGCACAGGTCGCTGAAGGCCCCGCCATACAGCAGTCGCACCACCATCGTCAGACCCCAGTTCCCCAAACGCCGGATGCGCGATATATCGACCGTCCCAGCACTATGCAGGAAGCGCGATCCTTTGGCGAAATCCGCCCCTGCCAGCAGCACCGCCACAAAACCGGGAATCTCCTGCGGATCAGTCGAACCATCCGCGTCCAGCATGACGATGATATTGCCGGTCGCCGCCTTGAAGCCGGTGCGCAGCGCGGCCCCTTTACCACGTCCCTGCTGCTGGACAATCCGAATAGTCGGATAAAGCTCCTTCGCCACTTTCACCGTGTCGTCAGTGGAGTGACCATCAACGAGGATGACTTCATAGACCCATTCGGGGATACGCGGCAGAACATGAGGCAGATTTTCGGCCTCGTTCAAGGCAGGCACAACAACGCTCACCTTGACATGGGTGTATAGGTAATATGGAAAAAGCACACTATCTGGCTGATGGAATACGCCGCGGCTGGGCGCCAATTGAGCAGACATAATCTTCTCCTGTTCTAACCGGGCATCGACGGGCAGCATGAAGCAGTAGCGCCAGATGCGATGTATCGAGCGATTGAACTACAGAGTTGCGATATGTAGTTGAAGAGCTTTAAGGGACTTTTAGGTTTAAGCTTTCGGGAGGTGATGGGTTGAGGTGTCGTTCACAGGCAGTTCTCCTTTGACTGTTCGGGCTGTTAACGACTACTTGAATAAAGAAACCATTGTCACTACCATGACGATGCCTTAATTTATAATGCAATCTTTGTGAAAAACGTATAGGCGCATGGTACTAAAAAGCTATCCCAAAAGTCTATATAAATAAAGAATTGTCTTATGGTTAAGAATTGAGGGAAAAGGCGCGTTCCATGAGGAGTGCTGATTTGAAGCTGGCTAGTCTACAGCCGGATAACCGACAGGACGAGGGGTGCGATTTGGCATTCTAAACATGGGTGGACGTGCTTCGGTTTGCGCGGCCACATCAATCAGGCCCACAACACGCCCGCTGTCATCCACAATCAGGACACGCGGTACTTGCTGGTGAGCCATAATGGTGAAGGCACGCTGCAACGAATCATCGGGCGAGCATGTCCAGGGGTCGGGGGTCATCACCGCTTCGATACTTGTCTTACGGCTGTCCCGTCCTTCCGCCACCACTTTGAGGGCCAGATCACGATCAGTCACCATGCCGACAAGTTTTTTTGTCGCATAGTTTTCCACGACTGGTAACGCACTCACCTTCTCGCGTTTCATCAACTGGGCTACATTGTTCACACTGTCGCTCGGCAGGCAGCATATCGGTTCTCGGGTCATGGCATCGCTACAGGTTTTCATGATCGTTTCCTCCAAATGACCTTCTGACGTTCAGCACTCCTCATGAGGAACACACCGAGCCAGATTGTCTTTTGAAATCTGGGCAGGGCATAGCTCTCTTATATACTGACATCCGCCCAAACCCTATGAGCGATATTTCCTATATCGCGTTCACATAACAGGATTGACATACCGCGCTTCTGTAATGCGCTTTGTTACAGTCCGCCTGAATGCACGTTTGCCATAACCCTGAAGGTTTTGTGAATTTCCGTATAAATTTTCGCTTCTCTATGCTCTTATAACAAAAACAGCCGTAATGTAATTTCTGTATAGAAGATTTCTTCCCTCGCAAGGGTATAAAGATGCATAACATTACACTCCGCCAGATAGGACAATATCTTCTCTTCGCCGTTACCGCTTATTTTGGAATTAGCATGGCAGTCTTCCCGTTGGTCGGGGGGCGCGCAGTAGACCGCTGGCATTTACCCTATGTGGAGACATTCGACTACATCCAGACCCTCGACTACCCGCAGTTGGGGGGCAACTGGGAAGTGCGGAATGGCGCTCTGCTGCAAACGGTCGAAACCGGCACCGATCTGATGGCAGTCATTCCGGTTGACCTTCAGCCCGATCAACCCTATCGTTTTCAGACACATCTGGATTTTCGCGGCGGACAGCACAGCGGCGGCCTGATGTTCAATCTTCAGCAGCCGAACAGCCGCCAGCAGTCACAACTTGTGCGCTTCGGCTCCGGGCAGGGCCTCAACTACCTCATTTACGGCTACTTCGATGAACAGGGAAGCTTCGTCACACAGGGCACAACCACTCCGTTTGAGCTTATTCAACCCGTAAGCGGCGTGGATCTGGGCGTAAAGGTTGGTACTGACACCTACGATGTCTACCTCAATAACAACCTGGTCGCCTCCGGTGTCCCACTCATCTACAGCGGCGGGCAGCTCGCGCTCACCACATGGTTCTCACAGGTCGCATTCGACAACATCTCGATTGACCTGCTGGAAGTAGAGGCCCCGCCGCAGTTTGTCGCCACTGATGTGCCGCAGTCCGGCGTCATTATTGCCGCGTTTACCGACACTTTTGAAGACCCCAGCACAGAGTCGGAATGGCTGTCGCTCGGCGGAAACTGGACATTCGAGTCGGGCACACTTATACAATCCAGCCCGGAAGGTGAGGATTACAGCATCAGTCACGCCGCCGCTTACGAGCAGTTTATCCTGCGCGTTCAATTCAGCCATCGTGAAGGCGCAGGGGCCGGTGTCCTGTTCAACATGCCGCAAACCGACAGCCTGCACAATGCGCAAATCGTGCGCTATCAGGACGAAAACAATCTGGTATGGGGCTACTTTGACGACGAGGGGATATTCCAGCAGCAGGGCAGCACCCCGGTCATGAACCCGGAAACCAGTTCGCGCATCCTGGAAGTCGCCACCAATGGCAGTTCGTATGGCATTATGCTGGACGGCAGGCCTATCACAGTGGGCGTTCCTCTCCACAGCACGAACGGTTACATTGGCCTGACCACATCCAATGCTATTGCAGCCTTTGAGCAGGTCGAAATCTTCACAGACACAGCGGGGATATAAATCAAAAGCCAGTCGTGTGACTGGCTTTCTGCTTAACTATCCGACGCCGGGTCGGTTACCTTCAGCCGCGTAAACGGATTACCTAATCTGCCGACCACGCTGGCAAATCATCCAGCGGCCAGATCGGACGGGGAAGCATCGTCCACTCAAATTCATGCAGCGGCGACATGGTGGCCCCCGGCGTATTCACGCGGATGACTTCGGAAGTCATCTCACGGTAATACTGCCAATTGCTGGCAGTTTTTACTACCAGCATTTTCGCCTCAGCCGGCTCTACCCCAAAGTGGTGATATACAATCGGGTGATTGCCACCAATACCCCGTTCCTCGCAGACCACAATCTGGATACTGCCCGCCTTCAGCAGTACCGCCCGTCCCATATCAAACGACTCCAGCCCAATCACAATCGCACCGATTCGCCCACCACCGATTTTGACCACTTCGGCTGTAATCTCGACTGGCTGACCAAAGTTGTGATCGAGCTTGCCGCCGAGCATGACGGTGATCGTGCTGCCTACCCCGGCCTTGATCGCAATATCGACCACCTCCGGGTCAACCAGAGTCATCAGTGCAGGCTGCGTGATCTTCTGGCGCAGCATCTCCGCGAGGATGGTGGTGCTGTCCCCGGTCGCTCCGCCAAACACCGCATCCCCTGTATCCGATAGGATGACGAGTCCACGTTCCGCTTCAACCGCTCTGCGAATAGCAGCTTCCGGCGAGATGCTATCCATCTTCCAGAATTGTTCGCGCAGTTCCCACGCCTTGTTCGCCAGTTCAGCAGCCAGCTTTTCCGCCAATGCCTTGTCATTATTCGTCACCACCGCCACAGCCCAGCCACCTTCCGGCACATCCAGCCAGGGCTGCATCGGAAAAGGCGAGGTCGATACCACACCGGGGCGTGTTTCCATCTCGCGGGCCAGATCAAACCATTCCTTCATTGGCCCGCCGCTGGTGAGAAACTGCTCCTGATGTGTAATCATCGGGATTTTCCGCCACGCCATTGTCGGCTTGATGTCACCACGTAGCTGCGCAAATAACATCCGGCCTGCCCACAGCCCCGTATCAAATGGCTGGTGCGGCTGCGTGCGATGCCCCACCAGCCCATCGCAGTTATCCACCATCTGCTGCGTCAGGTTGGCGTGATGATCGAGCGAGATGATAATCGGTACATCAGGCCCCAGAATTTCACGGCTGATCGCCAGCAGATGGCCCTCAGTGTCCGGCTCACTTTCCGCTTGCCCTGCCCCATGCAAATCAAAAAAGAAGGCATCTAAAGGTTTGGCGGCCTGTAATCCTGCAATCAATTTCTCTTCG
>Ga0079224_100012375_pt1 | contig 11805 bp, 9 predicted proteins | sample Stecom2015_FD_80414 | JGI IMG/M metagenome (GOLD analysis project Ga0079224, IMG submission 80414) | Agricultural soil microbial communities from Utah to study Nitrogen management - Steer compost 2015 | ecosystem: Environmental > Terrestrial > Soil > Agricultural land | place: USA: Utah...
ACAGGGTTAAATGCGCTTCCAGATCCTCCCTCCGGTCGGCTCACGAATCGCGCGAGGTGGGCTTCCATACGGACACAGCACGAATACGTCGGACATTGCCTGCGATTTGGAAGCGCAGGACTTTTATTCAAAATTCTATCGTTAGAAATTGGAGATGTTTAATTTTCCGAATCACCCAGGTAAATTTGGAATTTATCAAATGCAAAGTTATTTCAGATAATCACAAATAACCCTGGACTAAAACCGCTGAATTTTAATCAAAAAATATTGTAATCCAGTCAAATGCCTAAATCTGAGTAGGCCCTGCCTAAGGGAAATGGCCTTCCAGGCCACACCCGCTGGGATCGTTCCGTCTATCCAACCTCGTGGGAGACCAATGAGTTCTGGAATAGGACCGGCGGTGTAGGAACTTCCCCTGTTGTTCCAAGTAACTTGTTTGTCTGAACGACATTGAAAGATAATATACTATCGGTTATAGTAATAATTGGTATATTTCACTTGAAACTTTTCAGGCATCTTAGCCTTTCAATGATTTAAACTTCAATTTGAAAAGAATGTGGGTCAAAACGTGGGCAGCCATTAGTATTTTTGTATTATTTGTACCTGTTGTCATTACAGGCTGCCTCAATGTGACCTCCGGTAAAGAAGAAATACTCCTCCAGGATAACGATGAATTAAAACGAATCTCCTACCACCATTCAGACTTTGAAGTTGATCTAGGCGTAGGTTTATGGGCCATCCCACTCCCTATGGATTTTGACGGGGACGGGGACTTGGATTTGGTCGTTTCCTGCCCGGATTTTCCATTCAACGGCATTTACTTCTTCGAAAACAAGGAGGGCAATGTCGAACGTCCGGTTTTTGAACCCCCTGTACGAGTTGCCGACCGATACCGCAATATCGAAATTTCCTATTTTGAAGGTCAACCCCATTTTCTTATCCCCGGCAAAGAAATAACCGGTTTGACCTCAGGAGATATCCAGGAAACAGATATTTATCCGGCGGAAGAAATTCTCCGTGACTTTCCCGTAAAAGCTCCCCGATTCAATCAATGGAAATTCGTGGACTGGGATGGGGATGGGGACAAAGATATTCTCATAGGCGTCGATGACTGGGGAGATTATGGCTGGGATAATGCCCATGACGATCAGGGGAACTGGTCCAATGGGCCCTTACATGGATATGTGTATCTCATCCTCAATGAAAATGGAGAATACATTAACCAGGGTCGTTTGAAAGCGGGCGGAGGATGGATTGATGTATACGGAGCACCGTCTCCCAATCTCGCAGACTTTGACGGCGATGGCGACCTCGACCTCATTTGCGGTGAGTTTTTGGACAAATTGACCTGGTTTGAAAACACGGGTAGTAGGGAAAACCCTGAATTTGAAAAAGGCAGATTGCTGACAAATAAGAATGGCATTATTCAAATGGATTTGCAAATGATCCTGCCCACTGCTATAGATTGGAATAATGATGGCCATATCGATCTGATCATCGGCGATGAGGATGGTCGGGTGGCGTTTTTGAAGAATACGGGTAAAATCAATGACCGGATGCCGGTCTTTGAAGATCCATATTACTTCAAACAGAAACCAGATAAGGTGAAATTCGGTGCATTAGCTACCCCCTATAGTATAGATTGGGATGGCGATGGTGACGAGGACATTATTACCGGGAACACTGCCGGGCATATTGGATTCATCGAAAATCTTGATGGGAAACATCCCCCCAAATGGGCAGAACCCGTAGTGTTGGAAGCTGATGGAGAGATCATCCACATCCAGGCTGGCGAAAAAGGCTCCATCCAGGGCCCCGCCGAAGCCAAATGGGGATATACAACCCTATCCGTGGCGGATTGGAATCACGATGGACTGCCCGATATTATCGTGAATTCCATCTGGGGAAAAGTTCTGTGGTTCGAGAATATCGGAACCAGAAACAATCCGAAGCTTACAAACGCCAAACCCGTGGTTGTGGATTGGGGTGACGGCCCTATACCCAAACCCGAATGGACCTGGTGGACACCCAAAGATCACGACTTGGTGACTCAATGGAGAACCACACCATATGCCATCGACTGGAACGAGGATGGGTTGACCGATCTGATCATGCTCGACCATGAAGGATATCTTTCTTATTTTGAAAGGATTCAAAAAGGAGAAGACTGGGTGTTATTACCTGGAAAACGTATTTTTTATGGCAATGATTACAGTGGCTATTCTTCTCGAAATGAGGTCGTGGATAGTATTCCTGGTTTACTTCAGCTCAACACCAAAAAATACGGAGGTAGTGGTCGGGTAAAACTATGTTTTGTGGATTGGGACGGAGACGGCAAAAAAGATATTTTGGTTAACAGCACAAACGCCAATTGGCTTAAAAATGAAGGTTACCGTGATGGAGTATATCGCTTTACCAATCAGGGAGCCATATCAGAACACAGACTTGCCGGGCATACAACGAGTCCAACCATAGTGGATTGGAATCAAGATGGAATACCCGATGTTTTAATTGGTGCAGAAGATGGATATTTTTTCTACATGGAAAATCCACGAACCCTTTAATTTGATTAGCATGAATTTTATACGATTTATTCTACCCCCTTACTATAACAGGCCATCCCAAATGCCATTTTATTCACTTATCACAGGTATGACAGCACTCCTTCTGATGGGTAATTATCCCCTTTATAGTCAGGAACCCACCTATGCCGAACGTCTGGGTTTCCCGGCTGGAAAACGGGTGTTGATCATGCACGTGGATGATGCAGGAATGTCATGGGACTCCAATGAAGGCACCATCCGGTCGATTCGAGACGGAGTTGCAAATTCCTGCAGCGTAATGATGCCATGTCCCTGGGTCCCTGATATGGTCAGATACATCAGGGAAAATCCTGAGGTTGACGCCGGGCTCCACCTCACGCTGACATCGGAATGGAAAAAGTACCGGTGGGGTCCCTTGATGGGAAAGCCTGCCGTACCAGGTCTAGTGGATGAGGAGGGCGCTCTGTGGCGAAGTGTGGCCCAGGTAGTGAAAAACGCTTCTCCAGACGAAGTCGAGGTAGAAATTCGTGCACAACTTGATCGAGCCCTGACTATGGGCTTTGAACCTACTCACCTGGATTCACACATGGGCACATTATTTGCCGATGTGGAATTCCTGCAGCGGTATATTAAAGTGGGTGTCGAATACCAAATACCTGTCATGTTTCCCGGTGGTCATATTTCCTTTTTAAAAGAAGATTATAGGCAAAAGTCCAAAGAGGAACTCCAGCGGCAGGGCAAATATGTAGAAGGTATGGAAATTCCGCTGCCCGATATCTTAAAATATGTCCCTCTCTTCGGAAAACAAATATGGGACTCCGGGCTACCCGTTTTGGATGACCTGCACAACGTTTCCGGCTGGTATATCCCGGAAGATATGGAACGCTCAGATGCCGTTTTGCAAAAATATTACACAGACAAATATATCGAAACTATCGGCCAGCTAGAGCCAGGATTGACCATGGTCATCATGCACTGTACCAAACCTTCCGAAATCTTTAGTGAAATTTCCGGATCAGGCGATCGACGAAGAGCTGATATGTTAGCTATGGAAGATCCTCGGCTGAGAAAATATTTGGAAGACGAAGGTATCATATTGACCACATGGCGAGAGGTGATGGAACGACGAAAAAATGTCTCAGATTAAGCATTGAACACTGAACTCGCCCCACTACAGGAAAGATGCATTCAGAAAATATCCAAAATAAAAATTATAAACTTCGAATAGAAATGAATCGTAAACCTTTCAATTTTTCCCTTTATTTACTTCCATTGACATTTCTTAGCCTGATTTTGGGATGTCAAAACAAATCAAGCCAAAGCGATGGTATTAGTGAAATGGACGGATCCATAGAACAGGTGACTGAAATGACTGGCCCCGTTAAAGATTTTATCTATGATATTCCGGAGGGATTTGTGCAATGTCACGCCTCTACCATGGCCCGATTGGACAATGGTGAATTTGTAGTAGCCTGGTTTGGAGGAACTGCAGAAAAAGATGACGATGTGGGAATATGGATGTCGACAGGAAAACCCGGGATGTGGACCAAACCAATTGAACTCGAAAAATTGCGTGAGGACCCCCATTGGAACCCGGTGTTATTCAATGCTCCGGATGGTAGTATTATTCTGTATTTTAAGGTAGGCAAAGAAATCCCTACATGGGAAACCTGGTATACCGTATCCACAGATAATGCCAAATCCTGGAGTGAAGCAAAAGAACTGGTAGCAGGAGATCGTGGTGGACGAGGTCCTGTAAAAAATAAACCTATAGTATTGAGCAATGGCGATTGGCTTGCGCCGGCATCCCACGAAGAAGGTCCATGGAGGGCATTTGTGGATAGAAGTACAGACAATGGAAAAAGTTGGCACGCTGAAAGTTATGTACCAATGGATATAAAATTGGAAAAAGGAAAGGGGGCTATACAACCCACATTGTGGGAATCCAGTCCTGGAAAGGTGCATATGTTGGTGCGAACTTCCTCCGGGTTTATCGGCAGGAGTGATTCGGAAGATTATGGCAAAACCTGGACGACCATGTATGATACGGGATTGCCTAATCCCAACAGTGGTATAGACTTGGTAAAATTACCGGGAGGTGAACTAGTTCTTGCATACAATCCTGACGGAAAAAACTGGGGTGATCGTGCGCCGTTGACCCTGGCTGTGTCTGAAGACAATGGCAAAACCTGGCCGTATAAACTGGACATAGAAACCGGTCATCCTGACGATGAATTTTCATATCCATCTATGATTTCCTGGGGTGATACAATTGGTTTGGTTTATACCTGGCAACGGGAGAAAGTCGCTTTTTATCAGGCCACATTGGATCAGATCAAAGCCAGTGCCCAGGTTCAAATGTAATCGCGATTTATGACGAAATGATCTGCCCCATTTAGGGTACCGTTTTGCTTTGTACCGAAGAAAAAGTATTTCAAACCATAACAACGGTCGTGGATGTTTTCAGTTGGAATCATTTACAATGCTGATATTGGATTTTTCCTTTCTATAGTGATTTTCCAAGAGACATTCTAGTTAAACGAATGTTTGAGTGATGAAAAGTTCCATAATTCCTGTTAGCCTAATGCACATAGAATCAATGAAATTTATATACTGGAGACAAGTGGTATCAGAAGGGTGAATTCTAAATATGTAAAAGTTCACTTTACGGATTTAGGGGCTTAGATTAGATGAAAATTTATAGACTTATTAAAATGAAATGTAAATGATCATAATAAAGCAGATGTGGATTTTGGCATGCCTGGTATGGATTTCTACAGGGTTGCATATGAGGGTGATTTCACAGACCGTACAACTTCCTGAGCGGATCATGATCAATCCCCTGGTCGATGGAGCAACCGGAGTGGCTATTACTTGGCGGGTGGAAGGACAACTGCTAGAGCAGTTTATCCATTGGGCTGTCGCAACCGATCAACCTGTTAAGAATCCTTCTCAATACACTCAGGCCAAGGCAGAATGGAAGGTGGATACTGTCAGTTACTCGGGGAACACCTCCGTCATTTACAGCTACAGGCACCGGCTGAAGGATTTACAGCCGGGTACCACCTATATGTATCGCGTGGGCAATGAAACAAGTGGCTGGAGTGAGTGGATTCAATTTCAACTTCCCGCCCCAAACCCCAACGCACCATTGACCTTTATTTATCTTGGAGATCCGCAGAATGACCTGCGGAGTCAATGGTCAAGAACCATTAGACAGGCATACGCCACAGCACCACATGCTGATTTTATTCTCTATGCGGGAGACCTGGTAGATAAAGGATACAACGATGTCGAATGGGGTGATTGGTACGATGCCGGTGGTTTTATACATAGGATGTTACCCTCCATTCTGACACCGGGCAACCATGAATTTACCCATGTAAAACTTACACCGTTGTGGCGTTCTCATTTTACTTTGCCCGAGAATGGCCCCATAGGAATTGAAGAATTACACGGAACTTGTTTTTACATAGACTATCCCGATCTTCGGGTCATTTCTTTGGATGGCGAGCAAATTGACGAAGATCCACAGATGCGCCTTGCTATGGTGCGATGGCTGGAATCCGTACTCGAAAACAATACAAAGAAATGGACGGTGATGACGATGCACTATCCTTTTTACCATACCCGTCCCGATCGCAACAATCCCAAACTCAGGACCGCCTTTAAACCCATCGTCGACAAATATGGGGTGGACTTAATACTTCAGGGCCACGATCATGGATACGGGCGAGGAATGCTCGATCGACACGACACAGGACCTGTCGATAAGGGCACGATGTATGTAGTTTCGGTCAGTGGCCCCAAAATGTATGAAGTGGGTCAAGGCCATTGGATACAGAAACGAGGAGAGGATTTGCAATTGTACCAGGTCATTACAATTGAAGGAGATCATTTGGATTTTAAGAGTTACTCTACAGATGGGGAATTGTTTGATGAATTTTCATTGATAAAAATGGAAAAAGGAAGTCAATTAGTAGAAAAATAAATAAATATGAGCATAAGGAATAAAATCAAAGCAGGATGGATAATGGCATTGGTGATGCTGGCAACAACTATCTTTGCCCAATCAAGCACTTTACCAAGTCGTATTTTTGTAAACCCTCTCGAAGAAGGACACCGCGGTCTGGCCTTTACCTGGCGTAGTCCTGTGGAAGTCGACAGAAGTTTTATACAATATAAGATCGCATCACCACACCCGGTAAAGGACCAGAAAAGTGGGACCATTGTCGAAGCTTCAATGGAAATGGATACCGTAACCTACGATGAAAACACAGGAATTTTCAAAAGTTTTCGGGTAAAGTTGGAGAATTTGGAACCAGGAACTCTTTATATGTACCGCGTAGGTAGCGATGATGCCGGATGGAGTGAATGGATTCAGGTCCAACTTCCTCACGGTCACCCTGATTCGACCTTTTCATTTATATACCTGGGTGATCCCCAGAGCGACATTCGAAGTCAGTGGTCTAGAACAATACGTCAGGCTTTCCGGACCAATCCCAATGCGTCCTTTATTCTTTATGCCGGAGATTTGGTCAACCGGGGCTACAATGACCGCGAATGGGGAGACTTATACGAGGGCGGTGATTTTATCCATAGGATGATTCCTTCGATTATGACTCCGGGTAATCATGAATATGCCTACCCATTGCTGTCTCCTTTATGGCGAACGCATTTTACCTTACCTTCCAACGGTCCGAAGGGATATCCTATGCTCGAAGGAGCTTGTTATTATATCGATTATCCTGCAGTTCGGATTATTTCATTGGACGGAACTACGAGTGAAAAAGATGATGCACTGCGGGAAGTGCAAGCCCGCTGGCTGGAATCGGTTTTGGAGCGAACAACGCATAAATGGGTAATACTGACATTGCATCAGCCATTTTATAGCACCAAGGAATCACGGGACAACCCTCAAATACGAGAAGCGTTCATGCCGCTTGTGGAAAAATATGGGGTAGATCTTGTACTGCAGGGACATGATCATGCCTATGGCCGTGGCATGCTTGAGGCAGGTGCTTCCTCTCCTGGGAACACGGGAACCATGTATGTGGTCTCGGTAAGTGGTCCGAAACAATATGAGGTGGGTTCTGAAAAATCGTGGATGCAGCAAAGTGGGGAAAATGTACAGTTGTATCAAGTGATTGACATTATCCGTGATCAACTTTTTTTTAATACTTATACTACCACGGGAACCTTGTACGATTCATTTATATTGGTAAAAGGATCAGATGGAAGGTTACATCTGACTGAAAAGGGTGATTGATTTATTATTCCCTATCGCGAACAAATTTTCTTCGAAATTATTAACATATTTTCATCAGAGCGATGAACCATCTTATCCTATTTTCTTTTTCAGAAATCCAAGGGCATAATTGATTTTGACCAGGTAACAGAGGAAGAACAGTTGTACCCTGGACAGCTCCATGCCTTCATTCTGGTTGATCTGGTGCATGTGTTGCACAAAGGTAGGTGAAGGAGGGAGAAAATTTTTCAACACATACAGCACTGGGTGAGCATGGAACTTGTTCTCAGCATGACCACCGCCAAGTCTTTGATATTTTCTCCTGAACGCTGCCCTGGTTTTGAAGGGGTATTCAAAGCGCACGGTAGGGTCGGCAATAAGTTTATACCCCCTGACAAATGCTCGGGAAGTCCATTCCATATCCCCCAGGGAACGCACCTCCCGAAAAGGCCCTACAGTTTCCCAGGTTTTTTTATAGAAAAACAAATTGGTGGCTGGCAAGGCACGGATGGATCCGGTACGGTACGGATCTAATACAGAATGGAGGTAATCAAATCTCTGAAACACATCATTTCGACGGGGATTGGGACGAATCGCTACCCCGCTGAGTATGATATCTTCCCGAAGATGGACCAGCGCATTTTCCAGCCAGCCTGGTTGTACGATGGCATTGACATCAAGTAAAACTATGATATCTGTGCTGGCTTCTTTTATCCCAAGATTACGGGCCATATACGGAGAAGGAGGTGAGTCACACCGGAGAACACGTATGGGGAATTCTTTTAGAAATTCAGGAAGGGATTGGGAGCCGTTGTCGACCAATATAATTTCCTCAAGATGATAACCCAATTCAACAAGCTGGGTCAGGCACAATTGAAGTTGCTGGGGTTGATCCCGATGGGGAATAATAATGGAAACTCTCGAATCGGTCATGGCTCATCAGAACCCTCCATTTTCTTTTTTGCTGTGATGCACCACATCAATTCATCAACGAACCTTCCTGCCAATTTATCTGTAATCTCAGGCTGGTATGAATTACCATGTTCATCGTAAGATTCCTTCACATATGAAACATGGTATCGAACAGGTACTGTCCAGGCACCTATTTTCCACAAAGAAAACTGGAGGGATTGGATGACCTGGGTACCCCCGTACTGTCCATCCGATACAGTAGCAATGGCCATGGGTTTTCGGTACCACTCCTTGTACATGAAATCAATCACATTTTTGAGACTGGCCGGATATCCCCCATTATATTCAGGAGTAACGATGATGACCCCATCTGCCTGGTTTATTCGATCGGAAAAAGCGATCCATTCAGGTTTGGGATTTTTCATTTTGCTCAATCTTTGATCAAAAAGCGGAAATTGATGTTCCATGAGATCCAGGATTTCCGGTTGGTCCAGTCCTTGATTCTGAATAAACTTCTGAAAAAACAAGGCAACCCGATGGCTTTTCCTCTGCTTTCGAACACTGGATGAGATTATGATAATATCGGCCATTTACAAAATTTTAAATTTACAGGGAGGTTAAACACGTCCTGAATTGGGGAAAGTGCATTCCATTCATGCACACCAAATATAACAGTTAAAACGAAAATATTAGTACCTCACCTTAGGCCATGGATATTCTGCAGATATTTTCGAAAAAGATTCAGAAAGCCAAAGTATGCCATTCAATCAAAGTATGCCATTCAATCATAGAAAAGCAGGAATTTCCCGATTGATTACGATCAAACACCTGGGGAACTGTAGGGTGTAACACTTAGTGCTCTGTGTCATAAGTTCTTCACACTTATGACGGCTTCTTTTTCGCCCTACCTTCATCACCAAAAGCCTCACGTAGGCCTGTCCTATGCTCGGTTTCGTTTCTTCGGTACGACAAAAAATAATCGCGCCTACAATCTCACGAACTTAATTTCCGGCACACTAGTTTAAAATGAAAATCTGGTTTCAATTCATCTGATCCTATATCTGTGGATCTACCTTCTCAGCCATAAAATACAAGTATGAAAATTCGAATTATATTTGTATTTTTGGATATTTCAATTGAATGTCATTACATATGAAGAATAAATTAAGTTTGATTGTTTTCGCAATGGTATTATGGGGTTGGGTATCATGTGGTGAAGCCTCCCAGGCTTCGGGAGAGAAAAAAGCACAGGAAAAGGAATCCATGATTATGAAGGATAATGCTTTAACTGAAGATCAGATAAAGGAAGGATGGCGATTGTTGTTCGATGGAGAAACAACCAAAGGGTGGCACACATTCAATGAGGATATGGTGAGTCCAAAGTGGAGCGTTGTTGACGGAATTTTGGTTTTCAATCCGGAAATAGAAGCCAAAGGAGGTGACCTGGTGACCGATGAGGAATTTGAAAATTTCCATTTAAAATTGGACTGGAAGGTTTCTGAATGTGGGAATTCAGGTATTATATTTAATATTCAGGAAGAAGGCCAGCGCCGGACTTACCACACAGGTCCGGAAATGCAGATTCTGGATGATTCGTGTCATCCTGATGCAGAATACCCTACGCATCGTGCAGGCAGTTTATACGACTTAATTCAAGCTCAGCCTGAAACCGTAAAACCAGCTGGGGAATGGAATACAGCGGAAATTATTTTGGATCAGGGGCATTTGATTTTCAAACTCAATGGGGTGCAAGTTGTGGAGACACACATGTTCAATGAAGAATGGGATGAGATGCTTGCAAATAGCAAATTTAAGCAATGGCCTGGTTTTGGAACCTACAGAAAAGGTCGCATTGGACTTCAGGATCATGGAGATCTAGTGGAGTTTAAGAATATCATGATTAAAGAATTATAAGAGGGTTCTTAAATCCTCGAGATAATTTCTTCTATGATTTCTTCCGGGGTTTTCGAGACCTCAACCTGAATCACATCATGTTGAGGTATTTCCAGTGTATCGAATTGGGACTGGAGTAGAGATTCAGGCATAAAATGTCCTTTTCTTTTGGAAATCCTATCCTGAAGCAGATCAAAATCTCCGTGGAGAAAAATCCATTGTATTTGATCTTTGTCAATTTGACCGACAAGTATATTCCGATACTTTTGCTTCAATGCTGAGGTAGCTATAATCAGACTTTTAGAGGGTAATTCCTGCACCACAAAATTGTGTATAGCCTGAAGCCAGGGAAATCGATCCTCATCATTGAGAGGAATTCCGGCAGACATTTTCTTGATGTTGGCCTCCGGGTGAAACAAATCACTATCATAGAATGGAATATCGAGGCATTTGCTGAGCAATTCGCCGATGGTAGTTTTGCCACTTCCTGATACCCCCATGATATAATAAACTTTGTTTGCCATGATTTGAGTAGATGTTTGTAATAGGCAAGATAAACAATTTCATCCCAGGAAATTCACTTTGAGGTGGGGCTGACATTTTAACCTTCAAGAAAAATTAAGTAATCTGATCCATAAAGGTAAAAGTGCTTGTCACCATATGTTCAGTGAGCGTGGTATCTTGAAAATTTTTCTACACCGATTTTGATGCCCCTTCTATGGTTCATTAAGAATAACATTTTGTATATTTGCGACTTCATTCGGGATGTGGCGCAGTCCGGTAGCGCACACGGCTGGGGGCCGTGTGGTCGCAGGTTCAAATCCTGTCATCCCGACAATTACCGGGTGTCGTCCCGACAAAAGTAAAACGCAACTACCTAAATAGCAGGTGGTTGCGTTTTTTTCTTGGGTAATGGAAGGGCCGGGGGGGCGTCTCGACAATTACCGGGTGGCCGTCCGTACGAATCATCCCCACAGAAGAAAAACGCAATTACCCCTGGTAAGCCAAACATGCATCCTTGGTGCTCCCTTATAGGGGTGTTCCAGATAATGCTTATCCATCATTTCCATGAGTTCCAGATTGAGGTCACTTTCGCCTCTGACAGGCCTGTATAATCCAGATCTGCTGATACCCAGTATTTCACATTGCTTCATCAAGCTTAATTCAGAATGATCTCTTTCAATCATAGTATATCGTTGACCGGTCGGA
>Ga0079224_100012376_pt1 | contig 11804 bp, 5 predicted proteins | sample Stecom2015_FD_80414 | JGI IMG/M metagenome (GOLD analysis project Ga0079224, IMG submission 80414) | Agricultural soil microbial communities from Utah to study Nitrogen management - Steer compost 2015 | ecosystem: Environmental > Terrestrial > Soil > Agricultural land | place: USA: Utah...
CGCGCCACGCGCCAGTTCCGCGAGGCACGGCACGCCACGGGCTCGATCGCCCCGGTCGGCTGGGGCGACGGCGGGGGCGGCACGACGCGCGAGATGACCGGCCGGGCCGAGCGCCTGGCGAACCTCGAGGGCAGCGCGCGCGTGCGCTGGGAGCACCCCGACGCGTTCTTCGAGCGCGCCCGGGAGGAGCTCGCCGCCGCCAAGCACGGTGACAGCGCTGTCTGGGTGGGGGAGCTCTACCTCGAGCTGCACCGCGCGACGCTCACCTCGCAGCACATGACCAAGCAGGGCAACCGCCGCAACGAGCAGCTCCTGGTCGAGGCCGAGGCATGGGCGTCGGCGGCCGCCGTCCGCACGGGCGCGCCGTACCCGTACGACGAGCTGGACGACCTGTGGCAGCAGGTGCTGCTCATGCAGTTCCACGACATCCTGCCCGGCACGTCGGTCGCCTGGGTGCACCGCGAGGCCGTCGAGCGGCACGCCGTCGTGACGGCGGGCGCCCAGCAGATCATCGAGCGCTCGCTGCGTGCACTGGTCGGCGAGGGCGACGTGCCCCTGCGCGCCAACCCGGCTGGGTTCGCCCAGGACGGCGTGGCCGCCCTCGGCGTCGCGCCCGTGCGGGCGCCGGAGGCTCCCGCGAGCACGCTCACCGAGCTGCCGGACGGCGGGTACGAGCTGGGGAACGACCTCGTGCGCATCACGTTGGACGCCGCGGGCCACGTGACCTCCGCCGTCGACCTGGCGACCGGTCGGGACGCCGTCGCGCCCGGGCGGCTCGCGAACGTGCTCCAGCTCCACCAGGACTTCCCCAACAAGTGGGACGCCTGGGACGTGGACCGGTTCTACCGCAACGCGGTGACCGACCTGCGGGACGCGGAGAAGGTCTCGGCCACCGTCGAGGACGGCGTGGCCGTGGTGCGCGTGCACCGCGCGTTCGCGGCGTCGACCGTGGACCAGGTGCTCACGCTCGCGCCCGGCAGCCGCACGCTCGAGGTGACGATGGCGACCGACTGGCACGAGACGGAGAAGTTCCTCAAGGTCGCCTTCCCGCTCGACGTGCGCGCCGAGCACGTGGCCGCCGAGACGCAGTTCGGCTACCACCGGCGGGTGACCCACACGAACACGAGCTGGGAGGCCGCGAAGTTCGAGACCTCCATGCACCGCTGGGTGCTGGCCGAGGAGCCGGGCTTCGGCGTCGGGCTGGTCAACGACTCGGTGTACGGCTTCGACGTGACGCGCGACGTGTCCGACGACGGCGTCGCGCCGGCGCCCGGCACGCCGGAGGTGACGACCACCGTGCGGCTGTCGCTGCTGCGCGCGCCGCGGTTCCCCGACCCCGAGACCGACCAGGGCGTCCAGACGCACCGGTACGGCCTCGTGGTGGGCGTCGACGTCGCGGGGGCGACCGAGGCGGGTACGACGTTCGGCGCACGGCCGCGGGAGCTGCGCGGCGCGACGGGCGTCGAGCCGCTGGTGCGGGTCGACGGCGGTGTGACGCTGTCGGCGGTCAAGCTCGCCGACGACCGTTCGGGCGACCTCGTCGTGCGCGTCTACGAGGCGCTCGGCCGGCGGGCGTCGGGCACCGTGACGGTGGCGGCGCCGGTCGCGGGGGCTCGCGTGGTGAGCCTCATCGAGGACGACCTCGACGACGCGGCGCTCGACGTGGCCGACGGGTCGGTCGCCGTCGACCTCGGGCCGTTCGAGGTGCGCACCCTGCGCTTCGCGCGCGTCTGACCGGCACCGGGTGCGCGGGCGGCCGGCCCGCGCACCCGGCGTCTTGACACCGCACCGTCCCCGGCGGGACCCTTGGCGCGCGCTAAAGCGCTTTAGTGGCGCATCGGCGCACCACCTCACGACTTCTACCTCAGGCGCGACGAGGCTTCTGCTGGAAGGAACTGTCATGAACTCACGGAGGATCGGGGCCGCGGGCCTCGCCCTGGCCGTGCCCGCCGTGCTGGCGCTCGGCGGCTGCGCGCTGAACGGCACCGGCGGCGGCAGCGACGACGCGGCCGCCGACGCGTCGGGCGAGGTGACCGGCGAGGTCACCCTGCAGACCTGGGCGCTCAAGCCGACCTTCACCGACTACGTGGAGGGCGTCATCGCCGACTTCGAGGAGCAGTACCCGGGCACCGAGGTGACGTGGCTGGACCAGCCGGGCGACGGCTACTCGGAGAAGGTGCTCGCGCAGGCCGCGGCCGGCGAGCTGCCCGACGTCACGAACCTGCCGCCCGACTTCGCGCTGTCCCTCGCGCGCGAGGGCCTGCTCGCCGACGTCGCCGCCGTCGACGAGACGCTCGAGGACACCTACGTGCCCGGCGCGCTGGACGCCTACCGGTACGGCGGGCTGGACGGCACCTACGGGTACCCGTGGTACCTCACCACCGACCTCAACTACTGGAACACCGCGATGTTCGAGGAGGCGGGGCTGGACCCGGCGGCGCCGCCCACCACGCTCGAGGAGCTCGTGGCGCAGGCGCGCACCATGAAGGAGGCCACGGGCGAATACCTCATGAGCCGCAAGCCCGGCCTGGGCGACTTCGCGGCGGAGGGGCTGCCCGTCCTGTCGGAGGACGGCACCGAGTTCGTGTTCGACACGCCCGAGGCCGCCGAGATCCTCGACGTGTACCGCGACGCCTACGCCGAGGGCCTGCTGCCCGACGACGTGCTCACCGACGCCTACCTCGGCAACAGCCAGCTCTTCACCGAGGGCAAGGTGGCCTGGAGCACGGGCGGCGGCAACTTCATCGCCACCACCGTGGAGAACAACCCGTCGCTCGAGGGCAAGATCGCGCCGTCGCCGTACATCGGGCAGACGCCGCTGTACGTGCAGGGCGTCTCGGTCTCGAGCCGGTCGGCGAACCCGGCCACCGCGCACGCCCTGGCGCGCTTCGTCACCGGCGCGGCCCAGCAGGAGGAGTTCGCGCGGCAGGTGCCGGGCATCTTCCCGTCCACGACGTCGTCGCAGGACGACCCCGGGCTCGCCGAGAGCGACGGCACGCCGCAGGGCGAGGCCAAGCAGATCGCGTTCGGCAACCTGACGACGGCGCGCGTGCTGCAGCCGGTCGAGGTCACCGACGCGATGACCACGATCGTCAACCAGCAGTTCGCCGCGGCGATCGCGGGCGACAAGACGTCGCAGGAGGCCCTCGAGACGGCGGTCGACGAGTGCAACAAGCTGCTCGCCGACCAGTGACGGCCCGCACCACCTCGGGCGCGGCCCGCACCCACGCGTGGTTCACACCGTGGGTGCTGGTCGCCCCCGCGCTCGTCTTCCTCGTCGCCTTCAACCTGTGGCCCGCCGCCAACGTCGTGTTCCTCGCGTTCACGAACGTGCGGGTCCTGTCGGGCGGCGAGCTCGTCGGCCTCGCGAACTTCGAGCGCATGCTCACCGACGACCAGCTCGTGACCGCCCTGGTCAACTCGATCGTCTACATGCTGGTGTGCGTGCCGTTCCTGCTGCTGGTCCCGCTCGGCCTCGCGGTGCTCGTGGAGAAGAAGCTGCCCGGCATCTCGTTCTTCCGCACCGCGTTCTACACGCCCGTCGTGGCGTCGGCCGTCGTGGTCGCGCTCATCTGGGGCTGGCTGCTCGACGACAGGGGCGTCGTCAACGCCATGGCGCTGCGCCTCGGGTTCGTCACCGAGGCGATCCCGTTCCTCACCGACCGGTGGCTCGTGCTGCTCAGCGCCATCAGCCTCACCGTCTGGAAGGGGCTCGGGTACTACATGGTCATCTACCTGTCCGCGCTGGGCGGGGTGCCGCGTGAGCTGCACGAGGCGGCCGCCGTCGACGGCGCGAGCGCGCTGCGCCGGTTCTGGTCCGTCACGGTGCCGGGCGTGCGGAACACCATGCTGCTGGTCTCGGTGATGATCATCGTCTCGGCGCTGCGCGTGTTCGCCGAGCTCTACATCCTCACCGACGGCACGGGCGGCGTCGGGGGCGCCGACGTGTCGGTCGTCATGCTCATCCAGATGTACGCGCGCGGGTTCAGCGGCAACCTCGGGTACGCCTCGGCGCTCTCCCTCCTGCTGTTCGCCGTGACCCTCGCGCCGCTGCTGCTCATCGCCCGCATGAACAGGGGGAGGGCCTGATGGCGGGGCGGGCCCGGTCCGCCGGCGCCGTCACCGCGCGGTCGGGCGCTCGCGGCTTCTCGACGCCGTCGCCGCGCGAGGTCGTGCTGCGCTACGCGCTGCTGGTGCTGGCCCTGTTCGTCACGATCGGGCCGTTCCTGTGGCAGCTCTCGACCTCGCTCAAGGGCGCGGCCGAGGACGTCTACACCACCACGCCGAGCTTCCTGCCCGCGGAGCCGACCCTCGACAACTACGCGCGGGCGTTCGAGGCCGTGCCCATCCTCGGGTTCGCCGGCAACTCGGTCGTCGTGGCCGCGATCGTCGTGACGGGCAACGTCGTGGGCGCGACCCTCGCCGGGTACGCGCTGGCGCGCCTGCGGTTCCGCGGCGCGCGGCTCGTGCTCGGGGCGCTGCTGCTCACGCTGCTGCTGCCCGGTGAGGCGACGATCGTGGCCCAGTACCTCACGATCCGGCAGCTCGGGCTGGCCGACACGCTCGTCGGGGTCGCGCTGCCCGGCGCGATCGGCATGCTCAACGTGCTGCTCATGCGCACGGCGTTCGCCGCCCTGCCGAAGGAGCTCGACGAGGCCGCGATCGTCGACGGCGCCAACGCCTGGCAGCGGCTGTGGCACGTCGGCGTGCCCAACGTGCTCGGCATGATGGCGGTCGTCGCGATCTTCGCGTTCATCGGCGCGTGGGACGACTTCCTCTGGCCGCTCATCGTGCTCACCACGCCGGAGAAGTTCACACTGACGGTGGGCCTGGAGTACCTGTCGGGGACGTTCACGAACAACCCGCGCGTGGTCGCGGCGGGCACGATGATCGCGTTCGTCCCGATCGTCGTGTTCTTCGCCGCGCTGCAGCGGTACTTCTTCCGAGGGGTCGACGAGGGGGCGATCAAGGGGTGACCGCAGCGCGACGTCCGGGCCGCCGGCCCACCATCGCCGACATCGCCGCCCACGCGGGGGTCTCCCCGACGGCGGTCTCGTTCGCGCTCAACGACCGGCCCGGCATCAGCGACCGGACCAGGGACCGCATCCTCGCGGCGGTCGCCGAGCTCGGCTGGCGGCCCAACGTCGCAGCCCGCGCGCTCGGCGGACGGCGCGCCGACACGGTCGGGCTCGTCGTGGCCCGCCCGGCGCGCACGCTCGGCGTCGAGCCGTTCTTCGCCCAGCTCGTCTCGGGCCTCCAGGCACGCCTGTCCACCGACCTCGTGGCGCTGCAGCTCCTCGTGGTCGAGGACACGGCGGCCGAGCTCGACGTGTACCGGAGGTGGGCGGCCGAGCGGCGCACCGACGGCGTCGTCGTGCTCGACCTGGAGCAGGACGACCCGCGCCCGGACGCGCTGGTCGCGATGGGGCTGCCCGCCGTGCTCGTCGGCGGCGACGGGCGGCCGGGACCCGTGCCCGCCGTCTTCGCCGACGACCACGCCGCCATGACCGCGCTCGTCGAGCACCTGGCTGCCCTCGGCCACGTGCGCGTCGGCCACGTGGGCGGCATCGCGGGCTACGTGCACTCCGCACGCCGCGTGGCCGCGCTGCACGACGCCGCGGAGCGCCTCGGTCTTGCGGTCACCACCGTGCCGACGGACTTCTCGCAGGACGAGGCCGCGGCAGCCACCCGGGCGCTGCTCGCCCCCGACGAAAGGCCCACCGCCATCGTGTACGACTCCGACGTGGCCGCGCTCGCGGGCACCACCGTGCTGGCAGAGGCCGGCCTCGGTGTGCCGGGTGACGTGTCGGTCGCCTCCTTCGACGACTCCCAGCTGGTGCGCCTCGCGCACCCGCCGCTGACCGCGATGACCCGCGACACGTTCGAGCTCGGCGAGCTCGTCGCGCAGACCGTGCTGTCGGTGGTGCGCGGCCACGCCGTGCCCGACGTCGTCGCCGCGCCCACGCCCGCGCTCACCGTGCGGGGCAGCACGGGCGCCGTCCCGGGGGCGGCGTCATGACCGGCCCGGCGCACGTCCCTGCCGGGCGGCCCGGTGTCGGCCTGACCGGCGAGCACGCGCGGCTGGTCGAGCACGACGGCCCTGGCCGCACCGTCGTGCTCGACGACCTCGACGTCCCCCTGACGGAGGGCCTGACCCTGCGCTGGGCGCTGCTGCCCGTGCTCGACGACGAGCTCACGTACCGCTCCACGCACGTCGCCGTCGACCTGCTGCTCGACGACGGCACCTGGCTCACCGACACCGAGCCCGGTCGCGCCCTGACCGACCAGCACGGCATGCCCGCGACGGCGCAGGGTCAGGGCGCCGCGCGCATCCTCGTCGCCGACCACTGGAACGTGGTACGCGTCGACCTCGACGCGGCCGCAGAGCGCCTGCCCGGTCGCCGCGTGCGCGCCGCGGCCGTCGTCACCGCCCCGCCGGACGGCGGGCGCACCGAGGTCTGGCTCGACGACGTCACGGTGGCCCCGCGCGTGCCGCGCGCGGCGACGGGCCGCACCGACCTGGTGGACACCCGGCGCGGCACCCACTCCTCGGGCGCCTACTCGCGCGGCAACAACGTCCCGGCCGCTTCGGTGCCCAACGGCTTCACGCTCTGGGTGCCGCTCACCGACGGAGCCACCGAGCGCTGGATGTACTCGTGGGCCGCGCACAACGGCCCCGGCAACCGTCCCCGCCTGCAGGGCGTCGGCATCTCCCACGTGCCGAGCCCCTGGATGGGCGACCGCGACCAGCTCGCCTTCCACCTCGTGCCCGCCCGGGACGGCGTCGCCGTGCCCGACGCCGGCCTCGCGGCCCGCTCGCTCGCCTTCACGCACGACGCCGAGACCGCCCGCCCCCACCGCTACGACGTCGACCTGGACGACGGCGCCCGCGTGTCCGTCGCGGCGTCCGACCACGGCGGCATCCTGCGCTTCACCTTCCCGCCCGGCGCCGCCACCGGGCACCTCGTGGTCGACGCCGTGAGCGACGCCGGCGCCGACGGCGCCCCCGTCGAGGTCACCGTGCACGACGACGGCACCCTCACCGGGTGGAGCGACCACGGCAGCACCCTGTCCGTCGGCCGCAGCCGGATGCACGTCGTCGGCCGCGTCTCGGCGCCCGTGCTGCGCACCGGGCGCGCGACCGGCCGCGACCACGCCACCTACGCCACCGTCGCGCTCGACCCGGCGGCGGGTGAGGCGGGCCGTACGGTCGAGGTGCGCGTGGCGACGTCGTACATCAGCGAGGACCTCGCGCGGCGTGCGCTCGAGCGCGAGGTGTCCGGCACGTTCGAGGAGGTGGCCGAGCGCACGCGGGCCCTGTGGGAGGAGCGGCTCGGCGTGCTCGACGTCGAGGGCGCCACCGACGAGCAGCTCGTCACCCTGTACTCCAACCTGTACCGGCTCAACCTCTACCCCTCCTCCTACACGGAGACCGACGCCGACGGCGCCTCCGTGCACGCCTCGCCCGTGCTCGACGGCGCCCCCGTGCGCCCCGGCGAGATGTACGTCAACCACGGGTTCTGGGACACCTACCGCACCTGCTGGCCGGCCTACGCCCTGCTGTACCCCGAGGTGGCCGCGCGCCTGGCCGACGGGTTCGTGCAGCAGTACCGCGAGGGCGGTTGGGTCGCTCGCTGGTCGTCGCCCGGCTACGCCGACCTCATGACCGGCACCTCGTCCGACGTCGCCTTCGCCGACCTCTACCTGCGCGACGTGCCCCTGCCCGACCCCCTGACCACCTACGACGCCGGTCTGCGCAACGCCACCGCCCTGCCGGAGCTGCCGGGCGTCGGCCGCAAGGGCCAGGCGTTCGCCCTCACGCGGGGATGGGTGCCGCGCGACGTCGAGGAGTCCGTCTCGTGGGGCCTGGAGGGGTACATCAACGACGCGGGGCTCGCCCGCATGGCGCGGGCGCTCGCCGACGCGCCGTCGACCCCCCACGAGCGCCGCCGAGCGCTGCGCGACGAGGCGGCCTACCTGCACCAGAGCTCGCTCGGCTACGTGCACCTCTTCGACGCGGGCACGGGCTTCTTCCGCGGTCGGGACCGGTCCGGCGCCGTCGCGCCGGGCCCGTTCGACCCCGACGAGTGGGGCGGCGACTACACCGAGTCCGACGCCTGGAACTTCCTGTTCCACCCCGTGCACGACGGCGCGGGCCTCGCGGCGCTGCACGGGGGGCGTGGCGGGCTGGAGGCTCTGCTGGAGCGTTTCTTCGCCGCGCCCGAGCGGGCCGACAAGCCTGGTTCGTACGGGCAGCCGATCCACGAGATGGTCGAGGCGCGCGACGTGCGGCTGGGGCAGCTCGGCCAGTCCAACCAGGTGTCGCACCACATCCCGTACGTGTGGCTGTTCGCAGGCCGCCCGGACCGCGCGCAGGAGACGGTGCGCGAGATCCTGGCGCGGCTGTGGACCGGCTCCGAGATCGGCCAGGGCTACCACGGCGACGAGGACAACGGCGAGATGTCGGCCTGGTACGTGCTCTCCGCGCTGGGCCTGTACCCGCTGGAGATCGGCTCGTCGCGGTGGGCGGTCGGCTCGCCGCTGTTCGAGCGGGCCGTGGTGCACCGGGCCGACGGCGACCTCGTCGTCGAGGCCCCCGGCGCCGCGTCGCGCCGGTACGTGGCCGGGCTCTGCCTGGTCGACGGCGGCGGGGGTGAGCGGGCGCTGGACGTGCCGTCCGTCGAGCACGGTGACCTCACCGGCGGTGCGACCCTGCGCTTCGCGCTCGCGGAGGAGCGGAGCGCGTGGGGGAGGGGGCCCGGTGGCGGTGCGGGTGGTGCCGGTGCGGGCGCCGCTGACCGTGGGCCGGCGCCGGGCGCGGTCGCGGAGCCCGGAACGCCTTCCGGGCCCTGGGCCCGTGCCACCGGGACCTGGCAGGACGGCGGCACCGCTCGCCCCGGGCTCACCGACGGCGACCTCACCACGCCCGTCGACGTGGCCGGTGCGCTCACCTGGCGTCCGGCCGACACCGTGCCCGACGGGACGATGCTCCGCGCGTACACGCTGACCTGCGCGGGAGACCTGTCGGGCGCCGGGGCGGCCGGCGCCGGCGCGGCGGGTGCCCCGCCGTCGTCCTGGCGGCTCGTCGCGCCCGACGGCCGGGTGGTCGACGAGCGCGCGGACGAGCAGTGGCGCTGGCCGCACCAGCTGCGTCCCTTCGTCCTGGACGATCCGGTCCCGCTGAGCGACCTGCGGCTGGAGCTCACCGGCCCGGGCACCCTCACCCAGATCGAGCTCCTGACGACCCGCGCCTGACGCCGCGCGCCGTCCTGCTGCCGCTGAATTCCGGCGTCCCGCTGAGGCCGCGTGCCTGCTGGGTCCTGCTGCTCACGCGTGGGCTCGGTCCCCGCTGGTCCTGGTGACGCTGGGGTCTGGTGTCGCTGGGGTCTGGTGTCGCTGAGGTCTGGAGCTTGTGGCGAGATCTGGTTGCGCACGACCAGATCTCGCCACGAACACCAGACCTCGCTACGAACACCAGACCTCACCGGCGCACCAGACCTCGGTGGCCCACCGGACCACGGTGTTGCCGCCCGGCCTGGTGGCGGCGCCTGCCCGTGCACGTTCGTCGCATCGACCTGCCTGCCCGAGTGCGAGTTCGGTCCCTTGCTCCGCCGGGCCTGATGAGTTCGGTCCCTCGTCACGAGATCGGTCCGCCGTCCTGCCGATCTCGGCACAACCGACCGAACTGCCCGCTGCCTCGCCACCGTCGGACCGAACACACGGACCGCTCTGTCCGTACGACCTCCCGGACGCCGCACCCCCCCAGCCCTGAACGCCCCGGAGCCCGTGAGCCCCACGGGCACCGCGACGCGAGCACCAGATCTCGACGCCGCCACGACGCCACCAGCCGCCGGCCGGCAGATGACCGGCGATCCGCTACCGGCCCGGTCCGGTATGTGAGAAGTTTCCGGGGACCGTTGACCGCGGCACCGGCGGTTCGTACATTGCTCGCCATCGAGATCGATCCATTTTTCCGATCGGAATGATAGGGAAGGTGGATGTGATCCGACAGGTCATGAGTTCCGGCGTCAAGCCCCGGCTGGTCGGACGGCAACCCCCCGCGCGGGTGGGTGCCCCGGGTGAGGACCAGGCCCGTCGCCGCCCGGCGACGGACAACACGCGTCGCTCGCCGCACGGCGAGCAGGTGAGGAGAACGACGATGATCCGGAGCACCGCCCCCGCCGTCCACGTGTCCCTGCCGCCCGTCACCCCGTCGAGGACCCGCGCCGCCTGCTGCGCGCCCAGGTGTTGTCGCTGAGCGCGACACGCCGACGTCCGGAGTGAGCCGAGCTCGTCCGCACACCGGGCGTCCGCCCGCCGGCCCGACCGTGCCTCGCACACCCTCGCGCCCGGCGCACACCGACGGGCCGTCGCACCCGACGTCCGCCGAACCCGCCTGGTCCGGCCCGCCGTCCCGACCGGACGACGTCGCCTGCCCGGGCTCCCCGCCGCCCGCCTCGATGCCGTGCGCCCTGGTGAACCCTCGTGCTCCCGGCGCCGGAGCGTGGTGACAGCGCAGCAGACCGAACGGAGTCCCGCCATGCCCCACACCCCGCAGCCCGCCCAGCAGCGCCCCACCCGACAGCCCGCCCGGCCGACCCCGGCCCGCACCGGCACCGGAACCGGCACCGGAACCGGCACCGCCCACGACACCCCGTCCCTTGCCCGCCCCCTCGTGCTCGGCGTGGATCTCACCGCGGCGGGCGCCCGGCCGGGTGCCCATAGGGACCGCGGCCCCGTGCCGCCCCGCGCGTTCGACGGCGAGCACTTCCTGCACCTCGTGCGGACCGCCGACGAGGCCCTGCTCGACCTCGTGACCCTCGACGAGGGCTTCCTGCTCCATCCCGGCAGGGGCAGGATGACGGGCCGTCTCGACCCCGTCGTCGCCGCCGCCCGTGCCGCGCGGGTCACCTCGGGGGTCGGGCTGGTGCCCGCCGTGGACACGGTGCACCTGGAGGCGGCGCACGCGGCCGTGGCGCTGAGCAGCGTCGACCGGGCGAGCGCCGGCCGGGCGGGCTGGCAGCCGTCGCGCCCGACGGCGCACCCCGAGCCGGACGAGGCCTTCGCCGCCCACGTCGAGCAGGGCATCCGGTCGGTGCACCAGGTGTGGACGCGGCGCGGGGCCGGCGGCGCGGTCGAGCTCGACGCCGAGGGCCGCTTCCGCGTCGACCACGACGGCGTCCGGTTCGCCGTCCGCGGTGGCCGCACGTCGGGCGTCGGCGGGTCGCTCACCCGTGTGCGCCCGCCGCTGGTCGTCCGCGTGCGGTCGGAGGCGAGCGCGGCGGTCGCCGGGCGCACGGCCGACGTCGCCCGTGTGGTCGCCCGCGACACCGCTCATGCCGTGCGCCTGCGCCGTCTCGTCCGTGACGCCGCGCTGTCGGCCGGGCGCGACCCCGAGTCGGTACGCGTGCTCGTCGAGGTCTACGTCGTGCTCGCCGCCGAGCGGGACGGGGCGCGGGCTCGCCTCGAGCTGGTCGAGGCCCTGGAGGGGGCGACGCCGTCGGGCGGCGCCCTGGTCGTCGCGGACACGCCCGGCGAGCTCGCGACCCTCCTGGCCGACTGGGCGGCGGTGGGCGCGGCCGACGGGTTCCTGCTGCGTCCGTCGTCGCTGAACGCGGACCTCGACGCGATCGCGGGGCAGCTCGTCCCCGCCCTGCAGAGCGCCGGTCTGTTCCGCTCGTCCCGCACGTCCGCCACGTTGCGCGGCGCGCTCCGCCTGCCCGACGTCGACGCGGCGCCCGGCGCCGACCTGGCGCCCCGCTCCCGCTCCCGCTCCGCCCGGCCCGCTGCTCAGCCCGCTGCTC